>Ga0182011_10002664_pt1 | contig 15000 bp, 13 predicted proteins | sample 711E1DmetaG_FD_120481 | JGI IMG/M metagenome (GOLD analysis project Ga0182011, IMG submission 120481) | Permafrost microbial communities from Stordalen Mire, Sweden - 711E1D metaG | ecosystem: Environmental > Terrestrial > Soil > Wetlands > Permafrost | place: Sweden: Stordalen | collected... | reverse complement strand
GCCCGCGACGATCTCAAGTCCGCGCTCGCCTCAGCCAAGGCCTGCCGCGAAGCTCTCAAGTAGCAATACCCGCTCCCAAAGCGCGGCTTCCGCCTCCGGGCAGGAGCCGCGCTTCTGCGTCCTGGCCGGAGGACTACGCCACGTCTTCGGTCATCGGTTGCAGCCGGAAGCCGAACTCGGCGCCGCCGCCGCCGTCTTCTCGGGGTCGGGCCCAGATCGTGCCGCCGATCGACTCGACCAATCGATGGGCGACGAACAGCCCGATCCCCGACCCGGCCACACGCGACGTCCGCTCGGAGCGATAGAAGACCTCGAACAGCCTTTCCGCCTCCGCCGGATCGATGCCGGGCCCGCGGTCAAGGACCCGCACCCGCGGCCAGCCGTCCGGGGCATCGACCATCAACTCCACCAGGCCGTCAGCCGGACCGTACTTGGCCGCGTTCTCAAGTAGGTTTCGCACGATCTGTTCGACGAAGGCCTCATCCGCCCGAGCGACCGGCACCCGTGGGGCCGTCGTCAGCTTGAAGCGGTTGTCGGGCCAGCGCCGCTGCTCCTCATCGCAGACCTTGGGCAGAACATGCTGAAGAAGCACCGGCTCCGTGTGAACCTGGATCGTGCCACGCTCGGCGCGCGCCAGGATCATCAGGTCCTCGATCAGTCGTCGCAGCCGCTCGGACTCGTGTCCGATGTCGCTGAGGAGCTCCGACCGGCGCGCGTCGGTCAGGCCGGGCCGCGAGAGCAGCGTGCTGGCGCCGTAGATGGAAGTGATCGGGGTGCCGAGCTCGTGGGACAGGATACCCAGGAACGCCTCACGGAACTCCTCCGCGTCCTTGCGGTCGGTGATGTCGAGATTGATGCCAGCCCAACTCGTGACTTCACCCTTCTCGTCGCGGACCGGAAACCCGCGCGACAAAATGGTCCGGCGGTAGCCGTCCTGCGCCTGGACGGCCAGCTCGTGATTCCAGGGAGCACGGGCCGCGACCGTTTCTGCCCAGTCGCGCTTGGTCTGGTCGACTATCTCGGGGGCCAGGCTCGCCATCCAGCCCAGGTCGCGGGCCTGCTCCATGCTCTGGCCCGACATCTGGAGGAACGACTCGCTCAGGTACCGCATCAGGCCATCCGGCTGGGCCACCCAGATGCCGAATGGAATCGACTCTCCAATCGCCTGCGCTTGTCTCTGCAGCTCGGCCACCGCGACCAACGCCTCCTCGCGGTGCTTGCGCTCCGTGATCTCCAAAACGCTCATCGCCAGACCGACGGTCCCTCCATCGGCGTCTCGCAGGACCTCGGCGCTCAGCAACCACGTCCTGGACCGCTCGCTCTGGAGCGTGCCCCCACTGACCTCCAGGTCATGGACCGCCGCTCCATCGGCCACGACCCGAGCCAGCGTTGACATCGTCTCCTCGCCAAACGCCGGCACAATCCGATCGATGCGCTGGCCCAGGCTCGCCACCGCCGAGACTCCCCCGATCGCCACCAGCGCGGGGTTGACGTACAGGTATCTCAGGTCCCGGTCGAGAACGGCGAGCCCGACTGGCGCCGTCTCGATCAAGGGCGTCGAGGCGGCGGCGCCGAGCCGGATGAGGTCCGCCAGGGCCTGGAGCCGCTCCTCCTCCAGCCCGCCGACGCGACCGGTCGTCCAGGCGCCGACGCCGACCAGGATCAGGGCCTCGAAGGTGACCATGATCGACAGTCCTACGGACTCGTCGTACAGACCGGCCCGCTCGCCGATCAGACGCAGCCACGCGCCCAGGGGAACGACAATCAGTGCCGCAGGCAGGATCCGCCGCATGACCTGGCCGGCCATGCCCGTGTCGGTCATCAGCCGAACCAGAACGTGGTCCGGCTCCGAGGCGACGAGCGCGCCGGTTGTTGCGATCAGGGCCAGCGAAACGGGCAGCGATACCTGCGCCGCAGAGCCGAGCGAAAGCAATTCCCGTGCGCCATAGAGGTAGCCGAGCGCGGAGATGCCGGCGACCGATCCGCACGCGAGGGCAAGCACCTCGCTCAGATAGACGCCACTAATCCTCCGACCCAATACGAGCACGGCGGCCGCGGCGCTCAAGAAGGCGATCGCAGTCTGGACCGCGAACCGTCCTGGGTGAGGCGACGCCGCGCTGGCGAGGTCCGCGACGAAGACCCGGTCGATACCCAGGTCGATGTCTGTGACCTGCTCGAAGAGCGTAGCTGCGGCAATCGCGATCACGAGCGTGGCTAGCGCTCGAGAAAGCCATCTTCCGCGACGGCCCGGCAACGCCAGATAGCCGCCCAGTGCGCCGCCGAGTCCGATGAAGCAGAGAGCGGCGTTGACCTTGGTCTGGACTTGCCCCGGCACCCAACTGGTCAGCAGTGGCAAGCCGAGCGCCCAACCTGCAAGAACCGAAAGGCCGAAGACGACGAGCGCAGCCGCAAGGACCATTGGCAGTCGAGGCGATTCGGTGAATCCTCGACCCGCCGGACGCGGCCTCACTCCGCCGGCCGCACGGTCCACGCGACTCAAGTCGACTTCGGTCGACAGTTGACCGGAGGTGGTCACGACTGGGTTCGCTCCTCGGCTGCCGGTGTCCCTGGCCCATGGACCGGTCGGAATTCCCGAGCACCGCTTCGCGCCAATGGTACGACGCTCTGCCCTCAGTTCACATGAGCAACGGGAGTGCCGAACGGCTCTGCAAGGAGGCACTGGAGCCTCCTATCGTCTTGCATGGTTTCGGTCGCATTCTGCCGTCATCAGGGAATTCCGAATGGAGGTCGCCATGGTCTGTTCGAGCTGCGGCTCCCAGATCGCAGGTCAGGGGAAGTTCTGCGCAACGTGCGGGGCAAAGCTCACGGAAGCCGCGACGGCTCCCGCGCCCGTCGCGCCACCAGCCTGGTCGCAGGCCGTCCCTCCTCCGCCGCCTGTCGCGCAGCCACCCGCTGCGCCGTATGGCGCCCCCCAGTTCCCCGTGGCGGGGCAGTTCCCGGCGCAATACTCGGCGCCGCAGTATCCCGCTTCGCAGTACGGCGCTCCGCAATACGGTGCTCCTCAGTGGGGCGCTCCCGCCGCGGCCCGTCCCGCCATGGCAAGCGCGATGCCCATCGGTGGAGTCCTGGCCCTCGCCGGCGGCGCGGTCGCGATCGTCGCGGCCTGGCTGCCATGGATGACCGGCGCAGGCGAGTCGCTGAACGCCATGGATGCGACGAACATGGCCATTCTGGAATGCGGCTATTACCTGCTGATCGGGGGCGGCATCGCCGCCGCCTGCGGGTTGCTGCTGCTCCTCCGCCTGGGTAACGCGCCGAGCTTGTCCATGCTCCTCGGCCTGGGTGCCATCGTCGGTGGCGCCCTGGTCATCGCAGTCGAGATCCTGGCTTTCGGGAAACTCAACGACTCGATCAACGCGCTCAATGCCTACGGGTATGGGACTGCCGTCTCCCTGGGTTTCGGCCTGTGGATCGGCATCGGCGCCGGAGTCGTCGCCGCCCTGGGCGGTGTCCTGAGTCTCGGCCGCCGCTAGCATCACTACTGGGCTGTCGCCCGGTGTCACGCAAGATCGGGAGAGGCCTTGTCACCGACGGCAGGGCCTCTTTCCTTACCTGCTACTCGGTCGCGAGCCGGTCCGGATCGAACTCCCGCAGGCTCTCCAGGGAGTAAGTGGCCGCTTTTCTCGCCCCGGCCGCCAATCACAGCATTCTCGATCTCTTCCTCGGACATGGCGAGCCCGAGGCCCTCCCGAATCTCCGCGTACCTCTCGCGAGTATTCGCGCCGTGCATTGCCGCCTCATCCGCCTCGGTCCAGCGCCTGCCATGCGCCGCGGCGAACTCGTTCCTGACCTCGTGCCACCAGCTCATGCTGTCGACGAGGATTCCGTCCAGGTCGAAGACGATCGCCCGGGTACGCGGCAAGAGGTTGAGGCGGCGCTCCGGCAGTGGAGCCGTCAGGGCGTCCAACGTCGCGGTCGGTTCGGCTCCTGGTCAAGCTTCTCTTCGATCGTATGCGGCCCTATCCACTCGGACGGATCGGCATCGTGCTCCGATTGATTAGTGCCTGGGGCCGACGTCTTCACGCCCGACTGATCCACTTTCTGGGCCGCCGCCGCTCGGGCGGCGATCGGCGTCTCCGCGAAAGGCTTGGTCGAATCCAGCTCGGGGGCCGTCGGTTCCGGCACCGGCATGGGGGCAGGTATGGGAACGGGCATCGTGACCATCGCCGCGGGCTTGGGGGCCGGCTTAGGTGCGGGCTTGGTTGTGGGCGAGGCGGCCTTCCTGGGTGCGCCGGAAGCGGCCTGGGATGTCGCAGGCGCCGATTTACGGGTGGCTGCCTTCGGTGGAATCGCGGCGGGGCCGCCAACAGACGCAACGGCCCCAGCTACTGCCCCAACACCCTGCGCGACCGGGAGCGACACGGGCTGCGAGAGCCGATTCTCGATGCCGGCGATGAGCCCACGCACGAACTCGCAGATGCGATCCGCTTCCTCGTCCACGCCCTTGAGGACCTGACTCTCGACTTGCACGGCTACGATGCGATGACCGTCCGCGGCATCGATGCCGAGCTCGCTTACCGACACCTTGGACCAGCGGACGAGTTTGGCCGTGGCCCTCGCGCCGTCGGGTCCCGACAGCCTGACGGCAACGGTCACGAGACCCGCGATCGTCGGCGCGAGGATCGAGTAGCGCATCTCCGGGTCGTCGCCCCAGCAGACCCAGCAGTCTGCGTCCGCCTCGGCGCCAAGATCCACGAGCACCGGATTCAGAATCGCCACCACACGGTTGCTCAACGACTCTTTACTCGGGGCGGTCTTTCGCCACTCGCTCAGTCGCATTGAATCGCCTCCGAAGGACGCCCGCTGTCACAACAAGAACCGCCGTCAGGCTATCACGACGAGGCTTGCGGACGAGGCCGTTTCAATCTCTCGAATGATGGCTTCGCCCGCCTAGCGAATGACGCGATGCGTGAGATTGGGCGCGTATTCTGACGGCGGCGGGATGTCGGACGGCATCGCCGGACTCCGGTAACCGCCGTACCTGCTCTGGGTATCGGAACGCGGGACAACCTGCAAGAGGTGGCGCACATGAGCGTTGACCGGGGTCGGCTCAACTGGGGAATCTTCTTCATCGTGCTCGGCGCTGTACCGCTCGCCTACCAGCAAGGTCTCGTCTCGTCATCCGCCGTCGACGACGCCTGGCGACTCTGGCCGCTCGTCATCGTCGGCATCGGGCTCGCCTTCGTCCTGTCGAGGACGCCCGCCTTCTTCCTGGGCGGGACCGTAGTCGCGATCTGCCTGGGCCTGGTGTTCGGCAGCGCCCTCGCCATCGGCCCAAACGTGGGCTGCGGCGGCGACGGCCACAGCCCGGTCAACCTCTCGCAGTCGGGCCGGTTCGACGGCAGCTCGTCGGTCAACCTGGATCTGCAGTGCGGCTCGGCCACCATAACGACGACGTCGGGTGCGCAGTGGCAGGTGGTTGCCAACAACAGCGGCGGTCAGCTGCCTCAGATCACCTCGGGCCCCGGGTTGCTGTCGGTGACCTCGGCAAACAGCAAGGGCTGGTCGTTCAATCGGGGCAAGGACGACTGGCAGATCGGACTGCCATCGGGAGTGCCCATCAGCCTGACTGCGTCGCTCGACATGGGTGACGCACATTTCGCGCTTGCCTCAGCCAACCTCGCCACCGCCCGGTTTGACCTCAATCTCGGCTCCCTCCACGTGGACCTGACCCAAGCGAAGGTAGGCACGTTGAACGTGTCCACCAACCTCGGCGCGGCCTACGTGACCCTCGACGGGTCGTCCGATCTGACCGGCCATCTCGAGACAAATCTCGGGTCACTGGACGTCTGTCTGCCGACCGGGCTTGGAGTCCAGGTGGCCGCGAGCGACAGCCTGTCGTCGAGCGACTTCTCCGGTGCGGGCCTTGCAAAGACCGGCAGCGTCTGGCAGACGCCCGGCTATGACGCAGCTGCGCACAAGGCCAACCTCACCTTCGACACGAGTCTCGGGAGTCTGAAACTCCACCCCGCAGGAGGCTGCAAGTGAATCCACGTCGCCTGTACCGTTCATCCGACGACCGCATTCTGGCCGGGGTCGCGGGTGGCCTGGCCGCCTACTTCGACGTCGACCCCGTCATCGTCCGGATCATCTGGTTCCTCTCAGTCTTCTTCACCGGAACGCTGACCTTCTGGGCCTACCTGGTCATGATCATCGTGGTCCCGCTGGAACCGTCCGACTGGCCGACCGCGTCGCCGTGGGCGCCGGGTGGCGGGCCCACGGGCGGGCCCGTCGGGTTCGAGGCGGCATACACTCCGCCGGCAGCCGGGCCGGCCACCGACACGGCCGCGGCCGGTGTTGGCGGCGCCCCGACCGCTACCTCACCCGGCACCACACCGCCTTCCGACCCTAACGCACCTGTCCCCGGCACTCCGCCGGCTCCGGCGCCGGGCGGTTGGTGGGGCGACGACTGGCGTTCGCAACGGCGCCAGGAGCGCTGGCAGAACCGCGCCGAGCGATGGCACCAACGGGCGGAGCGCCGCGAACTGCGCCACAGCCACGGCGGCCCGGGCCTGGTCTTCGGACTGCTGCTCATCCTGGTCGGCGGCATGCTGGTCCTGAACCAGGTTCTGCCAAACTTTCCGGTGAACCTGACCTGGCCGGTCGTGATCATCGCCCTCGGGGCGATCCTCGTGGTCTCGTCACTCCGATTCCGCGACTAGGCCAGGGCGGGCGCCTCAACGGCCGGGCCCACCGCCGCAGCTGCGGCCACGGCCGAGCGGCGATCGGCTAGGTGGCGGTCTCGCGGCGGCGTCTTCGGCGGACCACCTGCAACAGGTAGCAGGCTGTCAGCACCAGGGCTCCAGAGCCCGACACCAGCGCGACGACTCGAGCGATGATGCCGGCCAATCCGGACGCACCGTCTGGGGACGCCGGGCCGCCGCCCCTGGCGAGGGCTCCGCCAGCCACGCTGCGTGGAGTGGCTGCGGCTTGGGCCCCCTGCACGCCCAGAACGCGGCTTGGCGCAGCCGTGGCCCCGTTCGAGGGCTGCGCCGTCGGTGAAGCGGTCGCGGTCGGGCTGGCTGTCGGCGTGGCTGTCGGCCGGCTGCTCGAACTCGTCCCGGCGGTGGCGACCGGACGAGCTGTCGTCGACGTCACGTATGTGCGGGCCGGGACCGGGACGGGCGTGGGAGCGATGGTCGGCACAGGCGTAGGAGCCACGGTGGGAGCCGTCGTCGCAGTCGGGACGGCATAGTCGAACGGGGGCGACGTGGGTGGCGCAACCAGACCGTTCGGCGAAGAGCCGCCCTGGCTGAAGGAGCACTCGTAGTAGTAGGTGTCGTCGGCGGCCCAGCCTCCGCAGCCGATCCTGTCGTAGCCGCCCATGATGATGTTCCAGTGGCTGCCCGACGACTGCCAGCCCAGCATCGCGTTGCCGGTGGTCGAGTAGGTCCACGTACTCCACGAACCATGGGTGTAGAGGAATGCGCCGTTGCCGTAGCCACCGTTGACGAGATTGATCTCGCCCACGTTCCAGTAGGACCAGGCGTTCTGGAGCACCGACACGTACATGGTGTCCGAGAGCGCGAACGACGGGGAGTCGCACAGACGTAGCTGGTGAGACATGGTGCCGGACGCGGCGTAGTCCTGGGTCCGGCCTGCGATCGTCTTGCTCGGGTCATCGGGGCAAGGGATCGCACCGTCGCGGGCCTTGGAGGCCAGGAACGGGTCCACCGCCAGCGCGGGCAGACCATCCGCCGCGCGGGCGCCGTTGATGAGGCGCACGAGCTCGGAGGACTGCGCGTCGAGCGCGCCCGACCCGGCCTTGACCGCCGGCACCTGCCATCCGAGTGACAACGTGAAGAGGGCCAGTCCGAGGACTGCCGCGGCGAGCACAGTTGTCAGGCGCGTTGGGAACGCAATGCGCACGGTGGTCACCTCTTGACGGGTAGAGGGTCGTGACGGTTGGACGAGTTGACGATCGCCCGGGCCCTCTTCCGTCACCAGGGCCCTGAGTCACAGTCTTCGGGGTCCCAGCAACCACCCTTTCGGGCAGTAATGGTGGCCGGAGCGGTCAATTCGCGTTGGGTCTGGTATGGTTGGGAGTAGTTAGGTGAAGATACCGAAACCGGTCATGAGTACTTCTTCACCTGGAGCCAAGCTCCACAAGTCCTATCTCGTAGGCAAGGATCGCTGCCTGCATCCGGTTCAAGCCACAGGTCGCCGCGCCCTGCCCCCAACGGCCAGCCTACGAGGCCTGGTTCTTGACGCAGGGCAGCAGTTGCGTGTCGGTACCCTTGATGTGGTTGGTCAGCCAGCGCATCAACTCGTTTTCCACTCGGATGACCAGATGGGCCGTGGCCCCGTCCCGCTCGAATTCCTCGCGCAGCGCCGTGAACGTGGCGACAAAGGCCTTGTGAGCCGCCGCGTTCTTCTCCGCCACCGGGCAGTTGTACCGGTTCATGCACTCTTCTTCGTGGCCGAAGTGCATCAGGGCGTAAGCGCCGAGTTTGTCTAAGACGCTCTCAACGTTCGCTCGGCCGCGGCCCTCGCTCATCGCCGAGAGAAGATCGTTCAGCCAGGAGATGAGCTGCTTGTGCTGGTTGTCGAGCGTATCGATTCCGGTCGACATCGTCGGGTCCCAGGAGATGGTCTGCATCGTCTTCTCCATTGGCGGCACAGGGGGCGCACGAGCGTGCCCGGGCGGGAGGCCGTTCGCGAGTCGGGCCTCGGACGATCGTGCCTGAGCGGAGCCAAGATGTCCAGCCGAAGGGCGTCGCGCCGCCCCACGGACCGGGTGAAGACGGCAACGATGGTTCCGCCTGACGCGCAAGTTTGGGCGGCGCCAATCGAACTGCGCGTGGCATCCGTAACAATGAATGGTTGTCGCGATCCGGTGAGTTCGCCGAGCACAGCCCGCCCTGAGATTGTTGCCATGAGCGCGCCAGCGTCGTCAAGTACCGTTCCGACAAGCTTCCTGCGTACCCACAAGAGACTGGTCATCGGCGCCGTTGCCGTCTTCGTCATCGCCGCGGTCGTCGGTGGAGGCTACGGCCTGTGGTACGTCCTGATCGGGCCGAGCAGCCCGGCCTCGGTCACCGCCGCGTTTCCAGCGGGCGCCGGAGTCGCGGCACCGGCAACGCTCGATGGCAGCTGGAACGTCAACACGACCCTCGGCTCCATCGACGCCGGGACCTCGTCCTTCGCCGGCTATCGAGTTCAGGAGCAGCTCGTCGGAGTCGGCGGCCACACCGCCGTCGGTCGAACCACGAAGATCTCCGGATCGATGACCCTGACCGGAACGGTGGTGACCAACGTCCGGATGACGGCCGATCTGAGCGCCCTGAAGAGCGACCAGGACAACCGCGACAACCAGCTCAAGCGTCAGGCCATCGAGACCGACGTGTTCCCGACCGCGACTTTCAAGGCGACCCAGCCGATCGACCTTGGCAATCTGCCCGCCGATGGCAAGATCGTCAGCGTGAACGCGACCGGGAACTTCACGCTCCACGGCGTGACGCGAAGTGTCACCATCGTCCTGCAGGCTGCGCGTCAGGGCGGCATCATCGCGGTTGCCGGTTCCTTGCCGATCGTCTTTGCCGACTACTCGATCCAGAAGCCGAATAGCTTTTCAGTATTGTCGGTTGACGACCACGGCACCATGGAGTTGCATTTGCTCTTTACTCACGCCTGAGCCGCACCGGCTGCACGTCGCCCCGCAGCCACCTGGATCCGAAGGAGAGTCCATGTCCTTCATGCGCTTCCTGGGCAGCCGTCCCGCGGACCCGGCGACCGCCGGCTTCGCCGCACCCGTCGATGCCACCGCCGAAACTGAGGCTGTACGCCACATCGTCGCCAGACTCGAGGCGCTTCCGCCCGAACAGGCGCGGCTCCTCGCCGGCATGGCCTATGTCCTGGCCCGCGCCGCGTATGCCGACATGGATATCAGCGACGCCGAGACGGCGGCTATGGAGGCCGAACTCGCGAGCCCAGGGCTGGATCCGGCCCAGGCCGTCCTGGTCGTGGAGATGGCCAAGCTGCAGGAGAAGACGGCCGGCGGTACGAGCGACTACCTGGTGACGCGCGAGTTCCGCGAACTCTCCACCCCGGAGCAACGCCTGACCGTTCTGCGGGCGTGCTTCAAAGTCTGCGCGGCCGATGACGCCATCAGCGGCATGGAGAGTTCCACTCTCAACGAGATCGCCAGCGAACTGGACATCCCGGCCGCGGACCTGCACACGATTCGGGCGGAGTTCGGCGACAAGTTCAGCGCGCGGCTCGGCTTCGGAACGCCGCCGGCCGGGCAGGGCTGACCCGGAGCTACTCGCGGCCCAACTCGGGCGTTCGCCACGCGACCGGCTGATCTCTCCAGCTTCCGGGCCCGTATGAATCGGGCCCGCACACCCAGCTGATGCGCAACCGCGGCCTCTATTCGGAGCTGTAGGCCTTGCAGGCCAGCGCATACGAGTGAGCGCCGGCGCACGCGCCCACCGATGGCGACCCTATACCGACCGAAACCGGCCTACGCCGCGCGCCGAGGGAGCCCCACCGACTCGGCGCCGAACCAGGTGCCGGAGCTGCCCTTGACGATCGCCACCGCGTTCTCCAGAGCACCGATGGCGGCAAAGCGGCCGCCGCCGGCCACGAACTCGGCACAGGCCCGAACTTTGGGCGCCATCGAGCCTGACGGCCACGCGCCGGCGGCCAGCCCCTCGCGTGCCTCCTCGACGGTAAGCCGCAGGATCGGTTCCTGCCGCGGCGTGCCCCAGCGCCGGTAGACCGCGTCGACGTCGCTCAGCAGCACCAGCCCGTCCGCGTCGACGGCCCGGGCCAGCACCACCGCCGCCAGGTCCTTGTCGATCACCGCTTCGACGCCCTCGAGGTGACCGTCGGGAAGCTCGACGACTGGCACTCCCCCACCCCCGGACGCCACAACCAGAACGCCCGAATCCACGAGCGATCGAATGGCCGCTGCCTCCACGATGCGGATCGGCGGCGGTGACGGAACCACGCGCCGCCAGTTCTTGCCGTCGGGGGCGATGCTCCAGCCCCGCGCCGCAGCGTGCTCGCGGGCCGTGGCTTCGTCATAGATCGGCCCCACGGGCTTCGTCGGATTCTGGAATGCCGGATCGTCGGCCGGGACCACCGTCCGCGTCACGATCACGGCGATCTCGCGCCGATGCCCGCGCTCCAGAAACGCGTCGTTGAGGGCCTGGGCAAGCAGGTAGCCGATCTGGCCCTGTGTCTCGGCGCCCAACACGTCGAGTGGCGGGGCCGGAACCACCGAAGCGGCCATTTCGGCGCCGATCGCCAGAAAGCCCACTTGCGGGCCATTCCCATGAGTGACCACGATCTCGGCCCGGCTGCCCTCCGCGAGTGTGACCAGGCCACGTGCCGCCGCCACGAGATTGCGCCGCTGGACTTCGGTCGACCCGGGCTCGCCTCGCCGTATCAGGGCGTTGCCGCCGAGGGCAATCGCCAGCCGGGTCATTGGATGATCCTGCGGATCATCTTGTGAACCGACGGTTCATCCCATCCTCTCCCAGCGTTCCTCGCCGGTGATGAGCATGTAGAGCAGCGCCTGCTCGGTGTACCAGCGGTTCTCTGCCTCGTCCCAGACTCTCGAATGCGGGCCGTCGATCACTTCGTCGGTCACCTCGTCGCCGCGGTGGGCCGGCAGGCAGTGCAGGAAGATCGCCCGGGGTGAGGCCAGAGCCATGAGCTCGCGATCGACACAATATCCGGCGAAGATTCGTGCCCGTTCCTCGCGTTCCTTCTCCTGGCCCATGCTGGCCCAGACGTCCGTGTAGACCGCGTCGGCGCCTCGCGCGGCGGCCTTCACGTCGTGGCCCAGTTCGATGGCCCCGCCGTTTATGGCGCAGTTGGCGCGCGCCGCCTCGACGATCTCGGCCTTGGGTTCGTAGCCTTCGGGAGTCGAGATAGCGAGCGTGAAGCCCAGATAGCCGGCGGCCTGGATCAGCGAGTGGCAGACGTTGTTGCCGTCGCCGACGAACGCAACCCTCAGGCCGTCGAACTCGCCGAACTCCTCCTGGATTGACATCACGTCCGCAAGAGCCTGGCATGGGTGGTGGTCGTCGGTCAGGGCGTTGATGATCGGAATCGTGGAGTAGCGTGCCAGTTCCTCGACCCTCGCCTGGTCGAACGTGCGGATCACGAGCGCCGTGAGATACCGCGACAGGACCCGGGCCGTATCGGCGATCGTCTCGCCCCGACCCAACTGCAGCTCATCGCCGCGGAGAGTGATCGGCAGCATGCCAAGCGACCAGGCCGCGGTCTCGAAGCTGACGCGCGTCCTAGTCGAGGGCTTGTCGAAGATGAGCCCAACCCGGCCGCCGGCAAGCGCCTCCGGGGTTCTTCCTTCGATGGTCTTGAGGTGAGTGGCCAGTTCCAGATTGACGAGAATCCCGTCGCGACCGATGGAATCCAAAGTCAGCAGATGGCTGGTCATGACGGCGTCTCCGGCTAGCGGTGGTTTGCAGATGCCGAGGCGGCCCGCGCCCTCTCGACGATCGGAGCGAGGAGTTCGGTGAGATTCGGCTGCCCGGCCGCCTCGCCCTCGAGCTCCTCGAGCTCGTAGCGCACGCGAACCACAGGCTTGTCCAGCTTGAGGACCCGCGTCAAGTCGATCGGCGTTGCCGACAGCACGAGGTCCGCCGGCATGGCGTTTAGCGTCGTCTCGAGCTCGTGCATCTGGCCCTGGCCGTAGCCCATAGCTGGCAGCAGATGCTCCAGTGCCGGGTATTTGGCCAGAGTCGCCGCAAGCTCGCCGACGGCGAACGGCACTGGATCCACGAGCTCCGACGCCCCGAACCGGCGCGCCGCCACGACGCCCGCGCCGTAAGTCATACCGCCGTGGGTCAGAGTCGGGCCGTCTTCGACGACGGCCACGCTCTTGCCGGCGATATCGCCGCCGACGAGAGTGAGCGCCGAACGGGCCAGGATGACCCGCGCCCGGCTGTTCATCGCAGCCACGTTGGCCCGAACTTCGGCGATCTGCTCAGGCGACGCCGAGTCCACCTTGTTGACGACCACCACGTCGGCCATCCGGATGTTGGTCTCGCCGGGGTGAAAATGTAGCTCGTGTCCGGCCCGGAGCGGGTCGGCTACGACGACGAAGATGTCGGGCTTGAAGAACGGGAAGTCGTTGTTGCCGCCGTCCCACATGACCACGTCGGCCTCGGCTTCGGCCTGGCGCAGGATCGCCTCGTAGTCGACGCCCGCATACAGCACGCGACCGGCGTCCAGATGCGGCTCGTATTCCTCGCGCTCTTCGATCGTCGTCTCGTAGCGGTCGAGGTCGGTGTAGGTGGCGTAGCGCTGGACCCGCTGGGCGATCAGATCGCCATAGGGCATGGGATGGCGCACGACCACAACCCGCAGACCCTGCTTCTCCAGCAGCTCGGCGATGTACCTGGTGGTCTGGCTCTTGCCGGCTCCGGTCCGCGTGGCGCCCGTCGCCACCACCGGCTTGGTTGAGGGCAGCATCGTCCGCGCCGGCCCAAGCAGCTCGAAATCGGCCCCACCGGCGAGTGCCCGGCTGGCCGTGTGCATCACGTGCTCGTGAGTCACGTCGCTGTACGCGAACGCGACCAGATCGATCCGCTCCGTCGCGAGCAGATGCTCCAGCTCGGATTCGGCCACGATCTGAATGCCATTGGGGTAGAGCGGCCCGGCCAGCTCCACCGGATAGCGGCGACCCGCGATGCCGGGGATCTGAGTGGCGGCAGTGAACGCTACAACCTCGACGCTGGGGTCGTTGCGATAGGCGGTATTGAAGTCGTGGAAGTCGCGCCCAGCGGCTCCCATGATCACGACACGTGTGCGATCCATGGTTCCGGCCCTTCCGCAGTCGCGCCGTAGGTTGTCCCGGCAGCGATCGTTGGGCCGACGAGCCGGTTCCCGCCTCTGGTCCAGCGGTCGTCGAGCTTCGATAGTTTCACCCCACGGGGCCGACTTCGCAAGAGCCGACCGCCAAGCGTGGTCGCGGGCCCGCCAGGCGATCCGGCGGCAGCCGCCACCACCAACTCAGGTCAGGTATTGGATCATCCCGAACACCCCCGCGGTCAGCAGGACCAGCGTTACGACCCACAGCAGGACTGCACGAGAGCGCGAGTTGGCGAGATCCCCGAGCAACTCGCGATCGCTCGTGAGCCGGACTACGAAGGCCAGCGGCAGCGCCAGGACCACCACGTTGAAGACCATCGACCCGACGCAGAGCCTCACGAGGTCCTTCGAGACGAGCACCACGACCGCCGCCGGGATCACCTCGACCAGGTACACGCTGTAGAAACGGCGGGCCTCGTTTGGCTTGAGATTCAGGCTGTGCGGCCAGCCCATCAGCTCGCCTATCCCCCAGGCGGCCGAAAGCGAAATGACCACCAGCGCCAGCAGACCCGAGCCGATGAGGCCTATGGCGATGAGCCAGCCGGCGCCGCCGGCGGCCAGCCGGGCCATGCCCTCTGGCAGCTCGGCCAGGTTCGTCGCGGACGCGGCCACGGGTGCCGCCGACTTCATCGCGGCGGCGGCGGCAATCACGATCGCCGCCATCAAGGCCTGGCTCGCGAAGGCCCCAACGAGCGTCTCTATTCGCGACCCGTGAAGGTCTTTCCGACTGAGCTTCTTATCGACGCTGGCCGACTGCTGGTAGAAGAGCATCCAGGGCATGATCGAAGCGCCGATCATCGCCACCACAAGGGCGAAGTAGTCGTGGGGCACATCTGTGGGCAGTGGACTCAGGTCCGAGACCAGGTGGCCCAGATCCGGGCGACCGGCCGCCGCCAGCGCCACGAAGCTGAAGAGCGCCAATGAGAGGACCAGCGCGACTCTCTCGAACCATGTGTAGCTGCGGCTCAAGACCATCGAGGCGTGGATCGCCAGCGCACCCAGAATGGCGAACGGCACGGGAATCCCTACGATCGCCGCTCCGAGGGCGATGCCGGCGAACTCGGCCACGTAGGCCACGAAGTTGATGACCGCCATGCCCAATACCGACAGAGAGGCCCAGCGCGCTCCATACCG
>Ga0182011_10002663_pt1 | contig 15000 bp, 14 predicted proteins | sample 711E1DmetaG_FD_120481 | JGI IMG/M metagenome (GOLD analysis project Ga0182011, IMG submission 120481) | Permafrost microbial communities from Stordalen Mire, Sweden - 711E1D metaG | ecosystem: Environmental > Terrestrial > Soil > Wetlands > Permafrost | place: Sweden: Stordalen | collected... | reverse complement strand
TATGCCTGGTTAATCGTTTCCTGTATAAACTTGGGATAGTGGGCCATGCCGCAAAGATAAACGCCGTCTGTAGCAAATTCAACAGGTCTTAATTTAACATGGGCTTCTTTGTAGAAGCCATCAGGGCTTAGCGTTACCTTGAATAAGTTAGCTACTTCCTTTGTTGCTGGCGAGGGAATAACGGCAGCAGCTAAAGCAATAATATCGGCATCTATTTCAACCTTGTCACCAAGAATATAATCTATCGCGGTAACCTTGAGAACGCTACGACCGTCCTCGGACTCACCGGGTTCCACCTGGGGCGGATCCTGCGGTTCATAACGGATAAACTTGACATCTTTACCTGCCGCTTCCCGGTAATAATCCTCTTTGAACCCATAGGTTCTCACATCCCTGAAGAGGACATAGATATCCATGTTGGGGTTTCTCTCTTTCAGTAGCAATGCGTTCTTTACAGACTCACTGCAACATATTCTGCTGCAATAGTTTCTGTCTTCGTTTCTGCAGCCCACGCACTGGATCATCACGAGACTTTGCGCGTTAAGCACTTTTTCATCATTATTGAATATCTTCTCCTCCAATTCGAGGTGGGTCACAACCCTGTCGTCTTCTCCATACAGGTATTCCGTAGGCGTATACATATCGATACCGATTGCAATTATGGCTGCACCATGTTTTATCTCTGTAACCCCTCTGTCGGAGTTGATCGTAGTTACGAAGTTCCCTACATAACCTGTAGCCGATATTATTGTCGCATTCGTATATACATGCACTAAGGGATGCTTATAAACCTTGTTTATAAGATCACGCAAATAGGCCTGAACATCAAGTTTTTCAAGGGTGGTGTGAATCTTTCGGGCCATTCCCCCAAGCTCTGTATCCTTTTCCACTATGTAAACTTCGTGCCCCTGGTTTGCAATGGAGAGGGCACTATTCATACCTGCTATGCCTCCACCTACTATTAGCGCTCTTTTATCTACCGACAGATCAAATTCCTGGAGTGGTTCCAACTGGCATGCTCTGGCTACCGACATACGGATTATATCATGTGCCTTTTCGGTGGCCTCTTCCTTCTCTTTCGAGTGGACCCAGGAGTTATGCTCCCGGATATTGGCCATTTCATAGTAATACTGATTAATTCCTGCTTCACGTAGCGTATCACGGAACAGCGGTTCGAGGGTCCTGGGGCTGCAGGCAGCCACAACCACCCGGTTGAGATTTTTTTCATTTATCATGTCAGTTATTTGTTTGGCAGAATTGGTAGCGCAGGAAAAGAGCTGTTCCTGAGCATAGACAACATTGGGTAAGGTCTTGCAGTATTCAACCGTTCCGGGGACATTCACTATCCTTCCGATATTAGCCCCGCAATGGCACACAAAGACGCCCACCCTCGGCTCCTCCTGAGAGACATCTTTTTCAGTCGGATATACCCTTTCTTTGGAAAGATTTCCCCGGCGGTAATCAAGGAGTTCTCCGATCTGGGAACCTGCACCGCTGGCGCTGAAAACCGACTCGGGAATATCTAAGGGTCCCTGCAAACCTCCGCTTACAAAGATTCCGGGCCTGTTGGTCTCCATAGGATTAACAGGGTTAAGTTTTGCAAAATCATGAGATTCAAGTTCAATGCCGTATTTTTGCGCAATGTCCTTCACACCGAGAGGAGGATTCAATCCGATGGATAACACTACCATGTCGAATTCTTCTTCTTTTACTCCCTCATCGGTTGTAGTATATCGTACGGTAACATTTTTCGTTATTGGATCTTCTTTTACTATCGTTGGATAGGTTCTGAAAAAACGGACATCGGCAAGCGCCTCTGTTCTTTGATAGAATCGCTCAAAATCCTTCCCATAGGAACGGATATCGTTATGGAATATTGTACACTTTGCCCCCGCGTCATGGTCTTTTGTCAGGATCACATGCTTCTGCGTATAGGCACAGCATACTGCCGAACAATAGCTGTTGCCGCCTTCGATAACCTGCCTCGAACCGATGCACTGAATCCAGGCTATGTTATGGGGGTGCTTCATATCGGAACCACGGAGTATCTCGCCTGCGTATGGCCCGGTGGAGCACAGAAGCCGCTCATAGTCCATACTGGTTACCACGTTCTGGAACTCTCCGTAGCGATATTCCTTCCTCACCTTAGGATCATATGGCTCAATACCTTGAGACAGTATTATGGCGCCTACATTTATCTCTACTTTCTCCGGCGCTTGATTTAAGTCTATGGCGTTATTCTTACATACTGCTTCACAAATACGACATTTTTTCTCTTTCAGGTAAAGACAGCTTTGATCAATATATGTGATAAGGGGGATTGCCTGAGCGAAATACACATGTACGGCTTTATTCTGTGATATTTCCTGATTATATTGATCAGGGTATTTGACCGGGCAGTATTCTACGCAGACAGTACAACCCGTGCATTTGTCCTCTCGAATATACCTGGGTTTTTTAATGAGTGTTACGTTAAAGTTTCCTGCTTCTCCTTCTATACCGTCAACTTCAGTATAGGTGAGTACTTCTATGTTTGGATGCCGGCCGACCTCGACCAGTTTAGGTGCGAGAATTCACATCGAGCAGTCATTGGTCGGGAAGGTCTTGTCAAGCTGGGCCATATGGCCGCCTATGCTCGGTGCCTTTTCGACCAGATAAACCTTAAAGCCGGCAGTGGCAAGATCGAGAGAGGCTTGAATACCGCTGATCCCTCCACCAACAACCATTACGTCTCCAAAATTACTGTCTCCAAGACTTTTACAAAGTTGTTGAATATTGTCTTTGAGCGGTACTACATTTTCCATTTTTTATCACCTCATCGGGTTTTATGGTCCTCTAAATTACTTCCTGGAGAATCTCCGTAATGTCCTTAATCTCTATGTCATCAGCATGATTCGTGACGAGTTTGCTGTCCTCAAGAGCGGAGACGCAATAGGGACAGGCGGTGGCCAGCACCTGGGCTCCAACCCCAATGGCCTGTTCCACTCTGAGATTGGAGAATCGTTCGCTCTTTTCGGTTTCCATCCAGGCCCTGCCTCCTCCCATACCGCAGCAGAGGCTGTCTTCCCTCGACTCAAACATCTCGGTCAGTTCCAAGCCTGGTATCTTCTTTAAGATCCCCCGGGGCTCGTCATATACGCCATTATGGCGACCCAGGTAACACGGATCATGATAGGTGACTTTCTTTGCGTACTCTTTGGAGATCGTAAGTCTTCCCTCGTTAATCAGCTCGAATATATATTGAGAGATATGGACCACCTCAAAGCTGACCTTGAATTCGGAATACTCGTTCTTGAAGGTATGATAACAATGAGGGGAAGAAACAACGATCTTTTTCACCCCACTATCGATAAAGGTTTTTATGTTGTCCTTGGCCAGGCGTTTGAACAGGGTCTCGTTGCCCGCTTTACGCACGCTCTCGCCGCAGCACATCTCCTTGGAACCCAGTATCCCGAAGTCCACCCCTGCCTTATTGAGAATATTGGCCGTGGCTTGAGATACCTTCTTTAATCGTGGGTCGTAGCTGGGATAGCAGCAGGGAAAATAGAGCACCTCGGTAGTCTCGTCGAACTCCTTTATCCCCAGGTCCTTCGCCCAGTTTGCTCGATCGTTCGGTTCCTGTCCCCAGGGATTGCCTACGCTGGCGAGGTTTGTCATGGTACTCCGAAGGCTCGGAAGGCTGGCAGGAACGACACCGTCCGGTACCAAAAGCCTGCGCACAGCCCTCATCACGTCGATTATCTTTACGCCTCTGGGGCACCGATCAGGGCATCTCCCGCAGGTGGCGCAGAGCCATACATCTTCCGATTCGAAAGGAACCACGCCAAATTTCGACTGGTTCACAATTTTGCGGACAGGAAATCGCCTGACCCGGTTCCACGGACAGACAGTCTCACATTTTCCGCATTGATAGCAGAATTTGAAGGCGTCTCCGCCTGACTCTTTTATGCCGTCTATTACATCCTTAAAGAGCGCTAAAGGTAAAGTCTCCATTATCTTTCCAATCCTCTTTCTTTCGCCTTATTGTTTTTGGTCCTTCTGCGACATCCGGGCAACTGTATCTGCTACCGTCTGCAACCCATATTTGTCTATCATCGAAGTCAACCCTGCCTCCACTTTCTCCATCTCCACTTCTTCTTCCACTTCCTCTTCCCTTTCTTCGTACTTCAGGACATCATTGATGCACACCTCAACACATTTGGGCTTTTCTAAAGGCGGATCATCTTCACACATATCGCATTTGAGAGGAAGACCGGAATCGGGTTCTTTGAACAGGTCCCTGGATGGGCAGACAGCCCTACAGAAGTCACACTCGTCGTATTCCTTCCCGTCAATCACATACATGTCTCTACCCATGCATTCGGCTGGAGTATACTCGCCTGCGAATACGGGGAGCCATTTGTCCTGGAGCCGGTTTGTAAGTATCTGAATGCGAGACCTTGCCGGATTATTGCTGCTGTATCTCGGTGAAGCATGAAATGCGGAGCAGACTATCTCACATCCCCGGCAGCCGTTGCACTTATCCGCATCGACCTTGATTGTCTTAATCTTCTTTTTAATCTTGGCCATCTTTTAATATACCCCTCTTTTCTAAGTCTTCAGCTACATAATCCAGATCTAATTCATGCAATCTTTCTTTCGTAGGAATACCGTTCATATTCCATCCCTTGAATTTATAATACGTGCTTAAGAGATTTTCTTCGATCTCAGGAAACCTTTTCTTCCAATGGTCTTCCGGCGGCTTCTCATCAGCCCTTGCCATACCCAATCTATTATTAAACGCTCTGTGTAAATTGCGGCTCCTGTTGACTATTTTCTTTAGTCCGGCCTCATCCAGATCCAGCCCGGTCGCTGCCGAGATTATCTTCGGATAATTGTGTATGTGATAGGGAGGTTTTAGGCAGAATGACGACATACCGGCGCATACACAGCAGGCGTCATCAATGTTGTGCAGCATCTCCATCCAGTCAACAACTTCACTGGAGATTTCAGCCGTAGGGTAATATGGATTTCCCATCTCTCCCCGTGGTTCCCAATCCAGAACATATTTCTTAAACTTTTCATCAGGGATCTGGGGCCAATCTTTTACAAAGGCTTCTCTCTGCTCCATCGTGGGAAAAGGTGCCTGGGGAAAATTACCTTCAATCTGGGTAATGCTTATCTTCTCGTTGGTTGAATACATGAGATAATAAATAGGATCCATCATCCCCAGCTTGAGAGGGAGTTGCTCATGTTTCTTTATAGTATTATGATCAAATGCCTCTGCTCCGTTGCCAATCCTTCGGGCCGCATGATAAACACCGTCAGCCAGAACATCTCCAATTCCTTCCCGGCGGGCAAGTCTGTCAAGCAGCCATACAAATCTACCCGGGGGATCGGTTGGACTTGCTTCATAAGTAGATGTCCCTTCAAAATCCTTGTCCGTCAGAATGCCGGCTTCATAGAGCTCAACGGCAAAGGCCAGAATCTGCGGGGTTGAAAATGAGTCCACCCCGTACTCCGTCGCACGTTGCAAGGTCCTCCAGTTAAAATCCAGACTGTCTGAATAGGACGCCATTGAATAGGTAAGTTTTCCGAAGCATTTCGCCATGTATCTTGGATTACCCTTGTATGAAACCAATGCCCCGCAATGCTGCGGACAGTTAAAGCAGCTTATCAACCGCTTCACCGCTTCATGTTGAGTAGACGCCCATTCATCTGCGTGTTCCTTGGTCCAGAAGTCTCTTCTTCGAAGACGCGCATTCCCCCACATGAAATTTTCCGAGTGCCACTTCTCGTCGGTGTGCACCATCTCCTGCGGGGACCCGATCCCTGATAAAATGGTCATTACATCGGGGATGGGGTTCGCGTTTCGGAACTTTATATAATCCATCATGTCTTTCATGTGCTGCATAAACTCAGCGCCTCGGGCAAGATTGACATCCTTTGTTCCGCGAACCGCTACCGCCTTTATCTTTTTGTCTCCCATAACGGCGCCGCCTCCGAGTCTGCTTGCGCTCGACCTGGACTGCTCGATGGAAGCCGTGAAGCACTTATTTTCACCGGCGAGACCGATAGCAGCCACCTGGGCCCTAGGGTCATGCAACTCCTGTCGAACAAGGTCCTGCGTTTCAAGGGCGCCCCTCCCAACCAGGTGAGTGGCATCATGTATTTCTACTTTGTCGTTGTTGATATATATATAAACCCAATCGGGGGACTTATTGCGAAAGATCACTTTGTCATAACCGGCATATTTCAATTCCGCCGACCAGAATCCCCCCATCATTGGATATGCCAATAACCCTGACTCAGGAGAAATAAAGGTAACAACGGTGCGATTAGCGCTGAAAGCCGGTGTGCCGTTCAAAATACCGGTGCTGAATATCAGCAGATTCTCGGCATCAAATGGTTGTGTTTCGGGGGGAACCCTATCCCAGTGTAGTTTGACACTTGTGCCTAGCCCTCCAAGATGAGTTTCCATTACCTTCGGGTCTGTTTCTACCCTCTCAATGTTCCTTGTGGCCAGGTCAATTTCTAAGTTATATCCTGTTTCTGCGTATCTCATTTTTAACTCCTATTTTCCAGCCATATGTCTTTGGCTACTCTCTGTGCATAATTTAACGATCAGAGGAAAATTTGTCAAGGAAAAATAATGAAATAATTCACAAGCTATACAACCTCTCTGCCATATTGTAGTTTTTTCTTTTCACATATTAATATTAATAAAGTCCACTCAATAGTCTGTAACTATTAGTAATAAATTAAGAAAATTATTTAGATAAGTTGACCGGATGCATTTTTAGAACAGAGTTTCCAGCATATTGGCTGTTTCCTTCCCAAATCTGATATGATATAACTATAATTATTAAGTCAAGTTTTGCAAAATTGTTTACTGATTGAGATCGCTATATGAGAAATAAAAATTTAACGGTATCCTTTGAAGAAGCGCAAAGAATTATTTTAAATTCTGTCCGCCCTCTGAACTGTGAAAACATTTCTATCATGGAAGCATTCAATCGTGTTTTATATGAGGATATTGTATCGGATATATTGATACCTCCCGTGGATGATTCCGCAATGGACGGTTACGCTGTAATCGCAGATGACACGCGTGGGGCATCAAAAAATAATCCTGTAAAACTTCAAATTACAGGAGAAATACAGGCAGGCGCCTCCATTATCGGTAAACAAGTCTCCAGAGGAACGGCAATAAGAATAATGACCGGCGCTCCGATACCGGAAGGAGCTGATTCGGTAATTAAGTTTGAAGATACGGAAGAAGAAGGCGATTATATAAAAATATTCAGCGAAATGGTTAAATACAAAAATTGCAGATTTGCCGGAGAAAATATCAAAAAAGGAGACAAAGTACTGCAAAGGGGAGACCGGCTGAGATCCGCGGATGTAGGTATCCTTGCATCGCTGAATTACAATGCGGTAAAAGTATATAAACAGCCGACTGTCTCAATTATCTCTACAGGCGATGAATTAATCGATATTGGCGAAGAGATTAAAACCGGCCAAATCAGAAACGCCAATTCTTATAGCTTATATTCCGAAGTAAAAAAATATAACGGACTTCCTGACTATTTGGGCATTGCTAAAGACACGTTGGAAGATACGAAGGAAATATTTTTAAAAGCCTTAAAATCCGATGTCATAATATCCACAGGCGGCGTATCAATGGGAAAGTACGATTTTGTTAAAGAGATATATTCTGATCTGAATATTGAAATGCAATTTGAAAAGATAAATGTCAAACCAGGCAGTCCGTGCGCTTTTGGGAAAAAAGATAATAAACTGATTTTTAGCCTGCCTGGAAATCCGGTTCCGACTCTTACATCATTCATTCAATTTGTGAGGCCCACGTTGCTTAAACTAATGGGCGCAAAAAGGATAAACAAACCTATCGTTAACGCGTTTCTTGAAGAGGATATCAATTCGGTCAAAGCTCATCATCTATTGAGGGGCTATTTTACCATTAAAAATAATGAATTTTATGTTTCAACAACAGGTAATCAAAAGCCATCCGTACTTCGTTCAATGAGCGCCGCGAACTGCCTGATAGTAATTCCGGAAAATATTACAAAAGTAAAGGCGGGAGAAAAAGTTGCGATTCAATTAATCGATCATGATGAGATATGATAAATATTAATATTTGACTTGCACAATCATTCTTTTATGATCTTCCCCAAAACACTGGACACACCGAAAGACCCGGTACGCTTAAGACAGAACCGGGGCGCCGCTATACATCGAGATCAATTGCACGATACGACAGCATATCTTTGAATACATAGAGGCCTTTTATAACAGGATCAGGAGGCGTTCGGCATTGAGCTATAGTATCTCCCCTGGAATACGAGAGGAAACATATGGTAGTTTAACTGTGTGTCCATGGAATCGGGGGGAAATCATTATACTGAAATTTAATATAAGGAAGGTGTGGTGCTTTGGAAGATACAATCTATGAGAAACTGAATATAAGTGAAATCACAAGAGACAAAGATGGTTGTCACGTTCAGAATGTCACCAAAAAAGTGATTGCTGAAATATCGCTGAAAGTCATGGTCAATGGGGCGGAGCTCGTCTCGGTGCTTTGCCTGAATCAATATCAGGAAGAACTGGCGTTGGGGTTCCTTTACAACGAAGGAGTCATTAATTCCTATTCAGATATCGAAAATGTTTACTTTAACGACAAAATGCTGGCCGTCATCATCAACCTGAAGGAAGGGGTGATCATTGACCGGCAGGAAAGCTTAAGAAGCCTCACCACCGGTTGCGGCAAGTGCTATACTTACATCAATCCCCTCAAAAAAAACCAATACAAAGCAGTCCAGAACGATGCAACCTATTCAATGAATGCTATCCTGAATTTGATGAATGGTTTTGTGAAAAGGTCGGATATATACATTGACGTCGGAGGAGTGCACAGTGTGCTGCTTCATACCACCGATTATGAAATACTGATTGAAGACATCGGCAGGCATAACTGTTTTGACAAGATTACCGGGCTCATGCTGAAGGGAAACAAGCTGGATTTTTTCGGTCAGGCAGTTGTCTTTGTCTCTGGAAGAATATCATCCGAAATCATGGCAAAAATTATCCGGATGGGCGTTCCTATTCTGGTATCCAAATCAACGCCAACAACCGCCGCTGTGAAGCTGGCTCAGCAGCACAATGTAACATTGTTGGGATATGTCCGTAAAAACGGCGGATATATTTACAGCTGTCCGGAAAGATTGGTTTCATGACGGGAGAGCTGCCAGCGCCGATTGGAACGAATTTACTGATATTTGAAAAATACCTCACCTTCCGGGGTCACCCGGAGAGGAATGAAAAACCAGGTGGTGCATTTAGGTTGATAAAAATGATTGACAATATGATTTATCAGTGTGCTAAAGTAGATCTGTGATGATCGCCAAAGGCGCTTACAATAAATTGAAAAAGGTTGTTATCAAACAAAATTATTAAAACTTCGGGAGATCGCAAATGCATCCAAAAGAGTTGCAACCCGGTGTTTCTTTAAAGAAATCACCATTTCTGGTTGTGAAACAATTAGAGAATAATGAAGTACGAGTTTATAGTAAATTACATGGCAATTTAACGTCTTTTAATTTTGATATCAATAAAGTTTTAGAGTTATTTGACTCTCCAATTGATGCTGAAACAGCAATAAAGAAAGCATCGGAAATTTGTCAGCGCGAACCTTCGGCCCTGATTAAAGAACTACACGAAAAGCAATTCTTAATAGAAGGGAACAGGAATAAGAAAGATATGCTTTCGGAATATGTTGAAACGGTAAGACATAAAAATAAAATTGCAAAAATCTCGAAGGTTACATTTCTGATTTCTGCCAAATGTAATTTGGCATGTAAAGGGTGTTATCATCATTTTTTTGATTTTAAAGGCGCTGACATGAACAGCGATTTTGCAGGTCAAATTTTAAAGGGATTATTTCCTTATCTGAAAAAGAGAGAAATTCCTGAGTTACTTATATCCTTTCTTGGTTATGAACCCTTATTGAATTTTGAAACGCTAAGCAAGATTTATGACCAGGCATGTAGCATGAGCGAAGAATACGGTATAAAGACTTCATTTAAAATATTCACAAATGCCTTTAGCGTAAGCGAGGAAATGTATAAGTGGATAAAACAAAACAAATCCAAATTTGAAATTAAGGTCAGTCTGGATGGGACAAAAGAAGATAATGATAAAAGAAGAGTGGATTTCGCCGGTAATGGCACCTATGACATAGTTATTGAAAATTTAAAACGGATAATTGCGACCGATGTTGAATGCGGGGTTTTAATAGTCCTCAGTAAATTGAATTTTTCTCATATTGAGAGATTTGTAGATGAAATGGCTGCCATAGGAATTAAGAGTATTACTGCAAATATATTTTGTGGTCAATCCGAGGATGAGCGGCTGATGGAGTTAACGGAATTAGAAAAGTTTGAAGCCATAAGAAGAATGGATCTGGCAACCGAGAAATATGGCATCGAATTTGACGGTGAATGGAAGTTTGCTGTGGTACAAATGATCACGGGCGCTCATTTTTCTTGTCCTGCGGGAATAAGGCAATTGGTTTTTTCCGCGGATGGCGGCATTTATCCTTGTCAACGATTTGCAGGAACAAAAATCAATTTTGGGACATATAACAAAGATTTTTGGGGAACATTAATTGACGACCAATGTGAAAGTTATAATAATTGGGCCGCTGGTCTTTATAATGGTGTGATGGAGAGAACAAACGAAGAAGAGACAGACCTTACAGGCTGGGGTTGTCCTTTTCTTCCGTTTATAAGAGGAGAATGCGTAAGCAAAAATCTCGAAAGAGAATTGAACGAACATCTTCTTGAATATTATATTACGCGACCCTTGAATAGAATCATTACGAAATCACCCATGCATTGTTCCAGCCACTGATAGAAATATCGATAGAGGATTTTCAAAAGGTCAACTGAATTTTATGCAGCATTTTTAAAAAGAAGCGAAGAGACCATCAGTAAGCAGTTTTTAAAAAATTGTCGAACATTATGGCCGTCTTATCCTTTCAGCGCGCCTGACAATTCTACGATTTTCCGGATGACCGATTCATCGCATTCCAACCGTTTGGCGAGAACGGATATTTTCGAACTCGGAACGGGCTCGCCGCGGATGATGTCTGCCTTTTTCACGGCAATTTCAGCTGAGGGTTTCGGATTTTCGGCCCGGAGGTAAATCACGCATTCAGGGGTAATCTCATCGAGTATGTGGTTACTCTCGATTATCAGAAAACTCGCATTACTGTGCTCGGCAGCGATAGTTGAGAAACCCGTCCCCATGTGGTAGTAATAATCGTCGCCACCGGGTTTGCGCTCATGATGACCGATTTTTATGCGTGCTGCGCCGGGCAACAGGTCCAGCAGTGCGCGCGCAAGCTGCGTTTTTCCAACATTGGAGTGCGCGCCCGAAACAACAATAACTTTCATTTTACTCGAAACAGCCGAGTTGACATGAAACTATTTTAATGCCCAGCCGGTTACAAGTATCACCGATCTTTTTCAAAGAGATATTATTTTTCTGCGACAATTTTATCGCCCGTGCGCAGGAAAGTATTTTCTTTCCTTCACGCAACACAGCTGCGTCCACGATTAGTTTCTCGTTTTTACCCATTGCTTACCTCCTGAAGGTTGATTAATATATAGATCAAATATACCGTACTGTCAACCCATTATCGGTATTCTCAAAAGGAATGACTTTGTCTATATACCGGATATTTCCAGGAAGAATAATGCCCATTTAATCATTGGATTGAAGATATATATATAACACGCTGAAAAGGTGGTATTACACGATAAATGTCAACACGAGGTCATAGGAAATTCACCCTTAATAATTCTCCGCGAATAATTCGAAATAGGCACGGCCATACGCGCATATGGGACAGCTATGCGGCGACTCCTTATCTTCCTTCACATAGCCGCACACACGGCATTTCCATTTCACAACCGTATCCTTTCTGAAAACTTTCCCTTCTTTTATATTATTCAAAAGGGCAAGGTATCGTTCTTCATGGCGGGCTTCCACAGTAGCAATATGTCGAAGCATCTGGGCAATCTCGGAAAAGCCTTCTTCATCGGCTGTCTTCGCAAAGTCAGGATACATCGTACTCTGCTCATAATGCTCACCGGCAACTGCCGTTTCCAGGTTGGAAACCGTGTCGCCGACTCCTTTCACAGGATAAATGCCAGCAGGGAGTTCGATATCGCTTGTCTGAATAAAGTTCAGCTCCTGTTTGGCATGTTCGTGTTCGTGGCCGGCTGTCTCCAGGAAGATTGCCGCAATCTGCTCATAGCCTTCCTCTTCTGCCCGGTACGCAAAATAGGTATACAGGTTCCTGTTGAGCGACTCGCCGGTATAAGCCAATAGCAAATTCTTTTCGGTTTGTGTTCCCTTTAAGTCCATCAGTAAATCCTCCTTTTAGACTAACCGTTCTTTGCCTTAGTGCGTAACGTGGGCGCCACCTTCCTCTTTATCGCTTCTTCAAGTATTTCATCTGGATATTAGCCGCGATGAGACATACGCCTTCAGGCCGCTGAGGCAGGGCGCTCTGGATTGCAGTTGCGATCTTTTGAACGTCATCCAGCTGGGATGCAAGCTCTTTTGCCTTTTGATCAAACATAAGAATATACTCTTTCATATCCTCCAGATCTCGCTTCCCCGAAAGAGGTCCATGACCGGGGATAATCTTCTCTGCGTCCATTGATTTGATGTCATCCAGTTCTTTAGCCCATTCCTCGATATTTCCCTCAGCGAGAAAAGGATGGTAATTCGTAAAAAGTATATCACCGGCGAAAAGAACTTTCTTGTCGGGCAGATAGACCAGCGTATCCCCGTCGGTGTGACAATGACGGGCATGGATAAGCTCGATCTGCTGACCGTCGATATTGATTGTCATTCTATCGCCATAGGTCAGAACGGGGTATGCCACCGTTGTTCCCTTAATATCCTCCGGTGTAAGGCCGTACGCCCGGACATTTTTAAGTGTCTCCCCGGCGCTATTCTCCATGGCCTTTTTCACGTTTTCCTGAGCGATAATCACAGCACCAAGTTTGGCGAATTCAGAATTACCGAACACATGGTCAAGGTGATAGTGCGTATTAACAACATATCTGATAGGCTTACGGGAGATGGCTCGGATGTCCCGAATGAAACGCTTTGCTTCTTTGGCGGAAACCATAGTTTCTACAACCACAATACCATCCTTACCGATAATGATACCCGCATTAGCCCCAAAACTATTCTTCGCAGAACCGTTTTTTGTGTCCACATATGCATAGACATTTTCGACAATCTGCGTCAATTTCTCTGCAGCAAATGCCCGATCAGCAATTGTGAACAATACAAGGACTACTAACAGCAACTTACATGAAATAACCAAAAACTTCTTCATATCTGCCTCCTGTTTATAGCCTAACGAAGTGGTGTTTAAGCGGCGGGCACAAGGATACCACCCGTTAAGGACATGCATCTTGAGTGAACGTGTGCTTCAGCGACTTGCTAGGCGCATAGTTCTTACCCATATTTCATCCTTTGACTTTATTATATCATCTGTATTGCGCCGATACAAGGTGCTGTGGGCGTGAAGCACGGAACCGCTTAGTTCGGGCGGGGAACAAAAATTCGATGAATAACATATAGATAGATCAATCCTGGACAATAGCACTGGACGGGATGTCCTTCAAAATGATATACCAGTGAGGAGAGATTATTGTACGGAGGAGAACGACAGAGAAATGGAAGGAGCTGGTCTTGAAAACAAAGATATAAGTGCCGTTATTTTCGATATCGACGGCACTCTCGTTGATACATTTGAGGTTTATCAAAATGTATTTAATCAGGGCATTGCGCCATACGGTGTGGCTCCGGTCGCACAGGAGATTTTGCGTGAGTATCTTGCGAAGGGGTTAAGCCTGCGCCAGATCCTTCAAAACATATTCCCCGGACCCATAGATAATGAAACCTATGCAGCTTGCAGAACAGATATTATCAACCGTTTCAAAGAGGCCGAACTCGATGAAGTCAAACCCTTTCCGGGAGCAGAAGAGCTGCTTGGTCATTTACAACAAAAAGGCATAAAAATCGGGGTTGCCACAGGGAGAGTATCATCCTGTGAAGATGAGTGGATCAGATTCGCGAGGTTAGGGCTTGATAGATATATCAGCGCCATCGTGACCTCAAAGGAGGTACAAAATAGAAAGCCGGCCCCAGACGTTATTATCGAATGCGCAAGGAAGCTTAATGTGCCCCCGGAGAACTGCATTGCCATAGGAGATACCGTATCGGATATAATTGCAGCAAGAAGGGCAGGATCCATGGTAGCAGCCGTTACTACCGGCCATGAGGATGAAGAGCTTCTTCTAAAAGAGGGCCCCGATATTCTCTTTCACAGTCTAAGCGATCTTATTGTTTATTTAGAGCGGAATCTATAAACCCCAAGGTATACTAAAAACATCAGGTCCGGGATCGAAATTGAGCGATCACAGAGCTACGCTAAAACATATACCGCCGCATGCTGATGTTGAGAAGAAGCCCTACCAATACGAGCGTAGAGACAAGTGATGACCCACCGTAGCTGATAAAGGGAAGAGGGATGCCGACGACAGGGGCGAGATGTATTGCCATGAGCACGTTGATGGTGAACTGAATGTAGATTATGGAAGCCACGCCAAAAGCCATAAGCGAGCCCAGTTCGTCATGGGCATTCATGGCAATCTTGAGGCAGCGGTGAATAAATGCGATGAAAAGGGCAAAGAGGACAATGCTGCCGATAAAGCCCCATTCTTCTCCAAAGACTGTGAAGATAAAGTCCGTGTGATGTTCCGGGATGAATTGTAGTTTGTGCTGGGTCCCCTGCATGAACCCTTTCCCGAAAAATCTTCCCGAACCGATGGCTATCATTGCTTGCTTGGCGTGGTATCCGAAACCGGTGGGGTCCGCGTCGATATTGATGAAACTGAGCACCCGCATCTTTTG
>Ga0182011_10002662_pt1 | contig 15000 bp, 12 predicted proteins | sample 711E1DmetaG_FD_120481 | JGI IMG/M metagenome (GOLD analysis project Ga0182011, IMG submission 120481) | Permafrost microbial communities from Stordalen Mire, Sweden - 711E1D metaG | ecosystem: Environmental > Terrestrial > Soil > Wetlands > Permafrost | place: Sweden: Stordalen | collected... | reverse complement strand
TTAAGGACCGGTGATCCGATGAGAAAGAGTGTTCACACTCGGAAGATCACGAAGTTTGGTCCCGCGTGCCTGAACTCTGGACGGCAAAGTTGTCAGACGGGACCGGTCGACTGGGAAAAATGCCACATGAAGATCTTACTCTTGATTCTCGCCCTAATTACGGGAAATGCTTTGGGGGGCGAAGTTGTCCCGGTGCCGATGCTTGGGGCCGGGGACCCAAAGGTACCACCTGTTGCGGTCTCCGGCATCGCTGGCGTGACCTTTCTAACGACTGACTTGGCTCCCCTTCGGCGGTTCTACGGAATAGGAGCTGGGTTGGCCGAGGTGCCAGACGGGCTGGGTAGAGCCAGGTTCATGGTCGGTGCAGGCCAGTGGATCGAATTTCAGACCGTTCACGAATCCAACTGGCGACGGCGCCTACAATACGTGACGCTGGAGGCATCCCGCCTTGAGGATATTGAACGCGCATTGCGCGCCCGCAGCGTGCCGACGAATTGGATTGGGTCGGATCCGCGCACCCGGACCCTGCAACTGGAGGATCCAGCTGGCGATCGTATCCGCGTAGCGGAGCCATGGACTGCGCCTGCAAGCCGTTCAGGAGCACCGGTGCCGTTCAGCGAGCATTTGCAGCACTTCGGTTTCGCAGTGGCCCGATCGCAGGCGGAGGCCACGATAGCGTTTTACCGCGACACGTTGGGCTGGCCCGAGGTGGTTCGCGGGGTCAACCCAGACGGGCGGCTCGCCATGGTAAAATTCCGGCTGCCCGGAGAGCGCAACGAGTTTATCGAGCTGATCTTTTTCGACCCACCATTGGACAAGTGGGCCGCGGGTGCGTTTGATCATGTGAACTTCGAGGTCAGTGATATCGACGCCGCTTACCGAGTGCTTCATCACGGAGGCATTGCGACCCAAAGCAAACATGTGCCGAAGGTTAACGGCGAGCGCTTGTGGGCAATCGATATTATAGATCCCGAGCTGACTCGGATGGAAGTCCAGGTGCTCGCGCCGGCCAAGGAAGCCATCGGCACAATCTCAGCGGTCGGCGGAGAGAAGGAGAAACCACTATTCGATGGCAAGACGCTCGCGGGCTGGGAGGGCAACACGCGCAACTGGCGTGTTGAGGACGGTGCAATTGTCGCGGGTGCGCTCGACCGCAAACAGCCGCACAATGAATTCCTCGCGACAACCGAGGCCTTCGGGAATTTCGATTTGCGGCTTCAATACAAGATCGAGGGTGCCAACGGATTCGTGAATGGTGGCGTACAGTTCTGGTCGCAGCGCATCCCGGACAATTTCGAGGTTTCGGGCTATCAGGCCGATCTAGGCGCAGACACCGACGGCAATCTGTACGACGAAAGCCGGCGCAACAAGAACCTCGCCACAGCGCCTGCCGAAGCGCGAAAACGCGTGCTGAAGCTGGGCGCCTGGAATGATTATAGGATTCGCGCGGAGGGCGCACACATCCAGATCTGGCTTAACAGCGTGAAAACGGTCGATTATACGGAAAACGACGGGGAAATTCCGCACTACGGAAAAGTCGCGCTACAAATCCACGGTGGGGCATACACGAAAGTTTCGTATCGTGTCCTGACGATCGAGATACTGCCCTAACAAACAAAAGGAAGCTGCTGCAATTGGGCGGCCCACATCATTCGGGGAATATTGCCCCAATATTGCCAAAAACACCATACACGATTCGAAACCCCGCATGATTCCGGCCAAGTCAACGCGGCGCCGAAGCGCTGGGCGGACGGGAGAGGCGGCCCCACGGCAGAGCATCTTTGGTCAGATCGAATTCAAGCAGGGAGGCGTTGATCAGATCACGGTGACGGATCCAGGCTTGATTCCATGGGCGGCCATCGAGCCGGGCAGAGGCGATATAATGTTCATCTGCCGCGGACCCAACGGCACTGATTACGAGCCGGTGCCCGTTGGGCAGATGGACTGTAACTTTGGGGAAAGCCGGACGGCAGAGATAGTAATAGTCCTGACCTGCATTGGGATAAAGTCCGAGCATTGTCCAGACGAGCCAGCCGGAAATCGCACCGCTGTCATCATTGCCGGGCAGGCCGTTTTTGGCGGTCGTAAAGTTTTTCATGAGAACGGTCAGGAGACGTTGGGTCAGGTCGGGTCGACCGGCATGAATGAAGAGATAAGGTTGAAGCAACCCGGGCTCATTGTAGGCCTCGTAATGTTGTTCGCAGGCGATGCGAAGCCTGTCGACAAAGGCATCATCACCTCGCAACAGGTTGATCAGGCCCTGCTGGTCGTGGGGCACGTACCACATCCACGTCCAGGCATGCCCTTCGTAATATTGCCTGCCGGTTTCGCCATTCAGAGGGTCAAACGGTTCATACCATGCGCCGGAACGGGTCCGGCCGCGCATGAAACCCCCGGAGGTCGTGTCCCAAAGATTCCGGTACCGGAGGATCCGCCCAGCAAGGCTCTGGATGTCCGCTGCCGTGCCGTATTTTCGGGCAAGGCTGAGAACACAAAAATCGTCGTAGACATACTCAAGCGTCCGCGTCACGCCCTGCACATCGCGGTAGGACGCGGCATCGGTTGGCAGGTAGCCAAACTTCAGATAGTCCGCCAGGTGGAAACGGCCCTTCTTGGGCCTGGATTCGGCCTTGGGATCGGGATCTTCGAAAGCGTTCTTCCGAATGGCCTGATAGGCTTTCGACCAATCAACGCCTGGCAGATTTTTCGCGTAAGCATCCGCCATCACAACGTCGGCATTCGAGCCGTTCTGCACGTGTTCATACTGGTGGGCGCTGTGCGCATCGCCCGTCCACCCGTCGATCGTGTAGAAGTTCAGCAGAGTATTCACAATGTCAGCACTCACTTTGGGCTCGATCAGAGTATAAAGCGGCATGACCCCGCGGAACGTATCCCAAAGACAAAGCTGATTCTCATAGTACGTGAGGTTGCCGTAGCGTTCGGGCGACTCTCCCGTCCAGTCATTGGGAGAGAGGTGCATATGATAAAGCGCGGTGTAAAACAAACGCCGCTCGTTTGCTGAGCCTCCTTCGATCTCGATGCGTCCCAGCAGGCCACTCCACGCTTCGCGCGCCGCCAAATGAACAGCGTCGAAATCCCATCCGGGCAATTCTCGGCTGATCCGGCCGCGGGCTTGCTCGATGCTTCTCCAGGAAATCGCGACCTTCGCCTGGATGGCCTGACCCGCGGTGGTGACGAAGTTCAGACTCAAGCCGATGTTGGCTCCTAGCGCTGAGGTCGCACCTGGCGGAAGCCATCCACTGTCGGACCACGGAGAGAACGAGGCAAACGGAGCATCAAAACGAGCTGCAAAATAGACCTTCCACGGCTTCTCCGTGGAGCGGCCTCCGCTATAAACCATATAACCCGAGGCCTCCCGCAGTTCCGGATGGATGTTGACCTCACCTCCGACCGGTTTGGCGGAGGCCCAGTTGGCACTCGTTCCAAAGAGGCAGTGCCCGACGTTCAGAAGGATGCGCGACTGCAAATTGGCGGGAAAAGTGAAACGGTGGAGAGCCACATGCTGGGTGCAGGTGAGTTCCACCTTCACGTTCCAGGGAGCCAAGGTGACGGCGTAGTAGCCGGGAGAAGCTGTCTCGGACGACTTTCCCGTCGAGATTACATCCGAAGGGCTGGGGATGTTCCCCGTGACCGGCAGAAGAGAGATCTCACCGTAAATTGGGCCTCCCAGTCCGGAGATATGTTGTTGGGAAAAACCATCGATTGGTTTTTCATTATCATATCCGGAAGCCCCGCTGCCGGGACCGGTGTCAGGTCCAGGCTGGACAAAGCCGAAGGGCAAAGTCGCCCCAGCAAAGACATTGCCGCCTCCACGCGTCCCAATTAACGGATCGACGCAGTCCACCGGGTCTACGGACAGTGTCGGCTCCGAGGAGGCGAGATCGTGGGGCCATCCGAACGCGGTAAGGCTGGCTAGAATCCAAAGCGACGAGCGATTCTTCATGCAGTGGAAGTGCTGAGATAGTCAAGCCCCGGATCGAGGCCCGAATCTGTTGATGGTTGTCACCAAAATCGAGAGCGGCTCGATTGCGAACACGGGACCTTCCAAGTGGGTTGATGAGGCAAGCTGGGCTCCTTGGCTGCTGAGGCGAGCACGGGGGTGAAGTACTTTCAAGACCATCGCCCAGGCGGGCTTTTCGCCGCCCGAAAATGGTACGAATTCTTTCATTCGAGTTATACTTGCTGCCGTTAATGTCGATCGTAGTTGTAAAGGGAAGACCGGCATGGCAAAGCATGGCCGCATGAACCTGAAGGAATTCAGCACCATGCCGAAGCGTCTGAATTGGTTGGCCGTTCCCGTTGTAATTGGGCTTTACGCAGTGCCATTGTCGGGAAACGCACAGGTCGACTCGAATCTTGCTCCGCGCCTAACGCAGTCGGTCGATCCTTTTATCGGAGCCGATAACGGGGGGGCCACCGTTCCCGGCGCTGCTGTCCCGTTTGGCTTTGTCGAACTCAGTCCCGATACAACCCACGGCGACACAAACGGCTACGCATCCTCGGGCAATATCATCGGATTTAGTCACACCCATGTCAGCGGCACCGGCGGCGCCAGCAAGTATGGGAATTTCCGGGTCACGCCGATCGCCGGCCAGTTGTCAGTGGGCAACCTGAACTTCCCGAAATCACAGGAGCAGGCCTCACCGGGTTACTACGCGGTAACGCTGACGGGCGATCGCGGAGACATCCGTTGTGAATTGACCGCCAGCCGCCTGGTTGGAATGGAACGATTCACCTTTCCAGCTGGGTCGGAGGGAGCGCTGATTGTCGACGCCAGTTCCCACGTCCTTCTGGCGCAGCACGCCACCCATGCGGAAACAACCGTGCTGGACGCGACGCACCTATCTGGAAGGGCCAGTTTTGTCGGCGGATGGAATCCAGCCGCCTACACCCTCTATTTCTATGCGGAACTGAGTCGCCCCGCAACCCGATCCGGCACTTGGACGGCGAACATGGGTTCGGAATCCATCGAAGCCGGACGGACGCACTTGGAGGGGGATCAGAACAGCGACTATCTCCACCACGTTGGGGCCTTCGCGGTCTTCGACACAACGAATGACCCCGTCGTCGGATTGAAGCTCGCCGTTTCCTTCATCAGCGTGGAGAAGGCCCGGAAAAACCTTGAGGACGAAATGCCGGGTTGGGATTTCGACTCCGTCCGGCTCCGCGCGGCGGACTCGTGGGAAAAGGTCCTCGGGAAAATTCAAGTGTCCGGCGGCACCGAAACCCAGCGGCGAATCTTCTATTCGGCGCTCTACCGCTCCCATTACATGCCCCACGACCTCACCGGTGAAAATGTCTGGTGGTCGTCCGCCGAACCACACTATGAGGATTTTTACACCCTCTGGGATACGTTTCGCACCCTTCATCCCCTGTTGACCCTGATCGAACCGGACCGCCAAAGGGACATGATCCGTTCGCTTCTGGACACCTACGGGCACACCGGCTGGCTCCCCGACGCGCGCATTGGCGGGGCCAACGGCTTGACCCAGGGAGGCTCCAACAGCGATGTGCTCATCGCCGATGCCGTGGTGAAGGGCATGACCGGCTTCGACTACCAGACGGCCTACGAGGCGTTGGTGAAGAACGCCGAAGTCGAGCCCAAGAATCCGTTGATCGAGGGCCGGCAGCTCGAGGATTACAAACGCCTCGGGTATATGTCGCTCAGTCAAAGTCGTTCGGCCTCTCGCACCCTGGAGTATGCCTACGACGATTTTTGCATCTCCGAAGTCGCGCACGCCCTTGGCCGGAATGGGGAGGCGGAGAAGTATTCGCAACGCTCGTCAAACTGGGCGAATCTATGGAATCCCGAGAAGCGCTGTATTCGCCCGCGCTACGCCGATGGCCGCTGGCTCGAGAATTTCAACCCTGAAACGGTCTATCCCGATACCAGCACGGCGGAATGGTGGGATGTCCCCTTTTATGAGGGATCCGCGCTCCAGTATTCGACTTTCGTGCCGCATGACGTCCGCGGACTGATCGAGCGGCTGGGGGGCGACAAGGCATTCACGCGCTGGCTTGACGATCTCTTTGACCGCAAACTCTACGATCCGACCAACGAAGAGGACCTTTTGGCCCCGTACCTGTACATCCATGCCGGCCGGCCTGACCGAACCGCGGACCGGGTGCGTGCGCTGCTCAAGGACGCCTATAACGAGAGCAGGGGCGGTCTTCCCGGCAACGACGATTCAGGAACGATGTCATCCTGGTATGTTTGGGGGGCGATTGGGCTCTTCCCCAACGCCGGCCAGGCTTTTTATTACATCGGGAGTCCTGTGTTCCGGCACGTTTCGATCGATCTGGGCTCGGGGCGAAATTTCATCATCGATGCGCCGGAAAGCTCCGAAGCCAATCGTTACGTCCAGAGAGCGGAGCTGAACGGGAAGCCCTTAAATCGCGCCTGGCTGACCCATGCCGAAATCGTTTCCGGCGGACGCATTCTGCTGCAAATGGGACCGGATCGTTCGAAATGGGGCGCGGCCGAGCGGGCCCCATCGGTCTCTGAATCGCCGGTCAAACCGGGAAATCAGTAGAACCTAGAAAGCGCAATTGGATCGCGGTGACCCGTCTGGAACGGCGCGAGATGCACGGTTGCATCCGCGAGTATGTTCATCGTTTGTCGCCGGCATATCGGAGGGTGATCGAGCTCAAAGACTTGAGCGGCCTTACAAACGCCGAGATAGCTGCCCATCTCCGTGTCAGTCTCGGAGTCGCCAAAATTCGTCTGCACCGCGCGCGGGTCGCTCTCCGCCGCTTGCTCGCAGACGGATGCGAGTTCTACTGCACGAGAGACAGCACGCTGGCCTGTGATCGCAAGCCTGTCTCCGTTCGCAAAACGAGATAGAGTAGACCGGGTTCGGCGCCCGGGGTGTATCTCCGGGGCGATGCGTCTCGTCGAAGTAAGCGGCGGCAGGTTGTCGGCGCATGACGCGCCGCCCGCACTATTACCGCTTCACCAACATGAAAAACACCACGTTCACTCCGAATGTCACCGAAACGACGGCCGTCTGCCTCATTGGCGAGACTGTCGGACGACGGAACGCCGAAACCAAGCGACAGATCTGGCACTGCAGTCCGTTACCACCTGATCAGGAGGCGGCGGCCTGGCGTTGCCAGATTGTCACAATATACCGCTTGCGGGATATTCCTTTCAAGGTATGTTATGACCATGGACCTGATCCGGATCTACCAATGCCTTTGCGACCGCACCCGGCTGCGCATGCTAAATTTGCTGCTGCACGGACCTTTGTGCGTGTGCCACTTCCAGAAGGTGTTGGGCGAACCGCAGGTGAAAGTGTCCAAGCATTTGGCCTACCTGAAATCCCATGGTCTGGTCGCGGCAAAGCGCGAGGCCAACTGGCGCATCTACAGCCTCGTGGCGAAGCCAACACCTGCTCTAAAGGCAAATCTCGCCTGCCTCCAGGACTGCGCTAGCGAGGACAAGATCTTTCAACGCGACACGGAGAAGCTGAATAGGCTCCTGAAGAATCTCGATGCGGACAGCCCACTATGTTGCACCACCGCCCAACCTGTGAAATTCAAATCATGAGCACTCGCGCACCCTACAAAGTCCTCTTTCTTTGCACCGGAAACTCTGCCCGGAGCGTTATCGCCGAATACCTTTTGCGTGCCCGCGGGATGGGGCGGTTTGAGAGTTACAGCGCGGGCGCAATACCGGCGGGCAAGGTCAATCCTTACACGATCGAAGTGTTGGATAGACACTTCAACATCGACGCAAGCCAAGCGCGCAGCAAGTCGTGGGAAGAATACCGCGATGTGAAGTTCGATTTCGTCATTACCGTGTGTGACAAGGCCAGGGAATCCTGTCCGATCTGGCCGGGTCAGCCCGTGAACGCGCATTGGGGGTCGCCTGATCCGGTGACCTTCGTGGGCGACCACGACAAGACGCTCAAGCATTTCCTCGACGTGGCGTCCCAGATCAACAGCCGCATCGGAATATTCACCGCATTCCGGGATGACCAGCTAAACGAATGGTCGGTCCGAAGCGTGGGCGACCAGTTCAAGCTGCCGTCCGACTGATCCAAGAATTCTATGAAACTAATCCAAATCTACGACCCCCCGATGTGTTGTTCCACCGGGGTCTGCGGGCCGGACGTCGACCCGAAACTCGTACAATTCGCCGCCGATGTGAAATGGCTCACCGAACAGGGAGCGACCGTTGAGCGGTTCAACTTGGCGCAGACGCCTATTGCCTTTGCCGAGAATGATTTGGTGCGAACTGCTTTGACGGAGAAAGGAGAAGCCGCGCTGCCTTTGATCGTGGTAGAAGGGAAGGTGGCGGTCAGCGGCGCTTACCCGACGCGCGAGGAACTGGCCAGCCTGCTCGGGTTGAGCGGGGCATCCGCAAGTCTGTTCACGCCTGCGGTGGCGGAGTTGGTTGCGATCGGTGCGGCGATTGCCGCAAATTGTGATCCTTGTCTGCGGTATCACGAGGGAGAGGCTAAGAAGCTGGGAATCTCCACTGCGGATGTGGGCCGGGCCGTGGAACTAGCCGCCAAGGTCAAGGACGCGCCTCACCGGAACATTATGCGACTGGCGGCCAAGCTGACGCAGACCGAACCCGCGGCGGCAGTGGCGACCCCTGGGACTGGTTTTGACGGCGCAGCGGCGTCGGGCAATGCAGCCAAGGGCTCCTGTTGTTCCTGAGCTCGCCATGGCCAAACTGGCTAATCCCGCTTCCGCGCTCGCTGCATTGCTCGAGGGGCCGACTCGTTTCTTGTTCTTCACCGGCAAGGGCGGTGTGGGAAAGACGTCGCTTGCTTGCGCGGCGGCGATTGCCTTGGCCGACGCTGGCAAACGGGTGCTGCTGGTCAGTACCGATCCGGCTTCGAATCTGGATGAGGTGCTCGGCCAGAAGCTCAACGGCACTCCTACACCGATTCCGGGAGCCGCTGGGTTGCGGGCATTGAACATCGATCCTGAAGCCGCCGCACAAGCCTATCGGGACCGCATGGTGGGTCCCTATCGCGGCAAACTGCCGGAGGCCATCCTGCGCAGCATGGAGGAGCAGTTGTCGGGTGCCTGTACCATGGAAATCGCGGCCTTTGACGAATTCGCCCGGTTGCTCGGCGAACCAGCCGCCACGGCAGATTTCGACCATGTGATTTTCGACACTGCGCCCACTGGACACACGTTGCGGCTTATGACCCTGCCGACCGCCTGGACCGGGTTCTTGGAAAATAATACTTCTGGCACCTCCTGTCTCGGGCCGCTCGCGGGTTTGCAGAAACAAAGAACGATTTATGAAAGCTCGGTCGCCGCGCTCGCCGACGGCGCGCGCACGACTCTGGTGTTGGTTAGCCGCCCGCAGAAAGCCGCGCTCGACGAAGCGGAACGTACCAGCGGGGAGCTGGCCGCGCTAGGGGTGCTTAATCAGCGTCTGATCCTCAACGGTGTGTTCCGCGCCTCCGGCTCGGACCCGCTCGGATTGGCGCTGGAGCGCCGGGGCACGAATGCCTTGGTAGCGAAGCAGGATTTTCTAGAGCGAATGTCTGTGGTGGAAGTCCCGTTGCGTGCCCACAATCTCGTGGGCCTCTCCGCGCTGCGTAATCTGCTCGGAGGCGATGATTTTGCGCACGTCGAGTCGGGCGGCCCCGACGGCGACTTGCCACCGCTCGATACGTTGTCCTCGTTGGTCGACGATCTGGCGCTGGCGGGCCCGGGCGTGATCATGACGATGGGTAAAGGCGGTGTCGGTAAAACGACCGTGGCCGCCGCCATCGCGACAGAATTGGCAAGGCGGGGATTGCCCGTGCATCTGAGCACCACCGATCCGGCGGCACATGTGGCCGCGACGGCGGGTGCAGTCAAGGGAATGCAGGTCAGCCGCATCGATCCGCAGGCGGAGACCAAGGCTTACATCGAACAAGTCCTTGCCACGGCCGGCCAGGGTCTTGACGCCAGTGGGCGCGCGTTGCTGGAGGAGGATCTCCGTTCGCCCTGCACGGAGGAAGTCGCGGTCTTCCGAGCCTTCGCCCGCATCGTGGCGCAAGGGCAGGATCGGTTCGTGGTGCTGGATACCGCTCCGACGGGGCACACCCTGCTTTTGCTCGACGCGACCGAGGCGTACCACCGCGAGATCGCGCGCAAAGCCAGCAATTTGCCAGAGGAGGTGCTCCAACTCCTGCCCCGGCTTCGCGACCCGCGTTTCACGCGTGTCCTGATTGTTACGCTCCCGGAAGCGACGCCCGTGCATGAAGCGGCGGCGTTGCAGACCGACCTGCGCCGCGCACAGATCGAACCATTCGCCTGGATAATAAATCAGAGTTTCTCTCTCGTAACCACGACCGATCCTCTGCTTGCGGAACGGGCCCGCCATGAGCGGCCCTATTTCGAAGAAGTCGTGCGGGATCATTCCGCCAGGACCATAGCTCTGCCCTGGATCACGACTGAACCCGTTGGGCGCATCGCCTTGGGACAACTCTTTTCAGCTCCTCAGACAAGAACGGCTCATCCCGAGCCAGGCGAAATCCTTCAAGCAAAAATCAGATGAAAACTTCAATCGATAGAGCCAACCCTGAAGCCGTGCGGGAGACCGTCCGCGATGCTTATGGCGAGATCGCGGCCAAAGGCGGTTCCTGTTGTGGGTCGGGCGGCTGCGGCGACGACTGATCCCAACGCTCAATCCATCCCGAATCTCTTCTCGCCTCTTCAATTTCTCACCATGACTGACGCTGTTGCGAAGAACCTGTCCTTTCTGGACCGCTATCTCACGGTCTGGATTTTTGCCGCCATGGGCCTTGGCGTTGTCCTCGGCCATTTCGTGATCTCCGATCCGGCCGGATTTTTTGCGCCGATGACGGTCGGCACGACGAACCTGCCGATTGCCATCGGGCTCATCCTTATGATGTACCCGCCGCTCGCGAAGGTGAAATACTCGCAGCTGCCGAAGGTGTTTGCGGACACGCGCGTGCTTACACTATCGCTGGTGCAAAACTGGATTGTCGGGCCGGTGCTGATGTTTCTCCTCGCGGTACTGTTCCTGCGTGATCACCCCGACTACATGGTGGGCCTAATCCTCGTAGGCATTGCCAGATGCATCGCCATGGTGCTGGTCTGGAACGAACTCGCCAAGGGCAGCCGAGAATACGCGGCCGGACTCGTCGCTCTCAACAGCATCGCCCAGATCCTCTTCTACAGCTTCTTCGCCTGGCTCTTCATCACGGTGTTGCCGCCGTATTTCGGCGTGGCCGGAGCGGTCGTGAAGGTCCGAATGGCGGACATCTTCTGGAGCGTGATGACCTATCTCGGCATTCCGTTTGCCGCCGGCGTACTGAGCCGGGTCATCCTCGTGCCGCTGAAGAGTGAGGAATGGTACGAGCGCGTGTTCATCCCTCGGATATCGCCCATCACGCTCACAGCGCTGCTCTTCACCATTGTGGTGATGTTCACCTTCAAGGGCGATACGATCGTGCAGCTGCCCTTCGACGTTTTCCGCATCGCGATCCCCTTGGTGCTGTACTTCGCGATCATGTTCTTCGTCAGTTTCATCATGGCGAAGCGGCTCGGTGCTGACTATCCGCGCTCCGCTTCTGTCGCGTTCACCTCGGCCGGCAACAACTTCGAATTGGCTATCGCAGTGGCCATCGCGGTCTTCGGATTGAACTCCGGTGTGGCTTTCGCGGCCGTGGTGGGACCGCTGATTGAGGTGCCTGCGCTCATCAGTCTGGTCCATGTCGCGTTCTGGTTCCGCCGACGGTATTTCGAAGGGGCACCAACAACGGCCTGATTTCATCCTGATATGGAAACCAACGCCACCATTCTCATCGCGCTCGCCGCCTTGGTGCTCCTAGTTGGAGTGCCGAGCGGCGCGTTGGGGCTTGGCGTAGCGGTGGTGGCTGCGCCAATTCTCTCGTTTTTCTGGTATCACGACACAGCCGTGGTGATACCGGCGAGTTTGGTGCTGAACTGAAATCGCTTGTCGGCAGACTCAATCTCGTTGTACGTGGTGCCGCTACACCAGAAGATTGTCCGGATATGGCTGAGTACACATTTGGCGTTGTTCAGGTCGCTGCAGAAGAGGTAAGGACGGACAAATCCTATTTCTTCGACAATCAACACCGCCCGGACGGCAGCGGACTTGTCCTCCAGTTGACGATCGAAGGGGCGGCGTTTTACCGTGATAATCAGGGAGAGCATTTGGTGACCCAGGGCAACGCGATGCTGTTTTCTCATAAAGAAGCGACGGCGTACGGCTATCCTCCAGATGCGACGGAACCATATCACCATCAGTATATCGAGTTTTCAGACTGTCAGCCGCTTCGGACTGTATTCGACAAGCTGATGCTGGATTTTGGTCCAATCGTTAGCATCCCTGACAACTCAACCGCCCGGGGCGTATTTAACGAGATACTCGAACGGTTTCGCATCGGTGAGTTCCATGATCGATATCAGGAGTCTGAGTTGCTTTTTCATTTGCTGATTGCCACCTATCGGGAACAAATCGAGAGAACCCGCGGGCGCGACCCCATTGAGTTCGGATACCACTACATTCTCAATCGGTTCAGGTATGCGGCGAACCTGAAACAGATCGCCGAGGCGTGCGGTGTGACGCGCGAGTATTTCGGGAGAGAGTTCAAACGCCGCTACCGCGAGAACCCGGGGAGTTTCTTGAGAAGTCTACGCGTTGAGCACGCCAAATCGCTGCTCAAAACAACGAGCATTCCCGTAGAGGAAATTGCGGCAGCGAGTGGATTCACGGACGCCAATGCTTTTGGTCGGAGGTTCAAGCAGGTATTCGGTATCAGCCCTGGTGCTTTTCGGGAGCGGATCAGGGCTCAGAAGCAGAACCGCCGGCCGATATAACGTAAGGGCTCGTCAAGACGGGTCTGTGTTTTTGTGGCGGCCAAGCGGCCACCTTGAACCGTCGGCATGGTTCGTTTATTCGCCAAGCCGGGCGAGGTCACATTTTGCATAGTCAACGTCACGCTAAATGCGTTCTCCTTTGGGTTACGAGGAGGCAGGAATCACCGCCAGGATCGGGCTACCGATCCGGTTTCCCCGAAAATGCTTAGAGTTCGCCCCGACTTTTTCAGATCAACTATTGTCGCTATGGCAATGGGGTTCTGGCGTAGTTCGGCGAGACAGGCACGCAAATGGGATTGGAGATTTCTTGCCCGCATCGCTTTCGCCGTGGCTTTGGGGAACGGCGGACTGCCCTGGAGTGCTGAGGCAGCGCCGAGCGATTTGGCGGAGATGATCCACGTGACCCCACCGGCGTTTGACGGGGCCCTCCGGAACCCCTTGATGGGGCTAACCGGCCGGGTGTTGGGTCATTCCGATTGGGAGTCGCTCACCCACGACTACATTGGATGGCGGGAGATTGAGGGCTCACAAAACGACGGAGTCGTGAAAATCAAAGCGTATTGCGATAACGCGTGGAAGGGGCTTCCAGAGCAAAACGTCAAGGTCATCCCGCGGGTCTACTTGGAATATCCAGGCAAGCCGGATGCCTGGCCGGACGGCCTTCGTGCGGGGGACTACTCAAGTCCTGAGTTCCAGCTCAGACTCCGCAGGTTCATCGAGAAGCTTGGGGAAGCATGGAACACAGACCCGCGCGTCGCCTTCATTGAGCTAGGCATCTTCGGAAAGTGGGGGGAACACCATTCACCTGCTCCTTCGGCCGAACTTCAACGGCTGGCCGGAGAAGCCTTTGCCCGAGCGTTTCCAGATAAGCGGGTATCCGTCAGGCAAGCGTGGGCGGAATTTGTCGGCCATGGCTTTGGCGAATACTGGGATTCCTTCGCGCATTGGGACCAGATGGCGGATAACGGACGAGAGATTGCCGCGCTGAACGAGAAGACTGGCCTGTTCGAGCGCACTTACATAGGTGGAGAAGTCGCCTACGACTGGGGAAACTGGCGGATTCAGCCTGGTGAATCGCCGACCGCGAGCCTGGCTGACCCGAGACACCTAGAATTCATCATCAATACAGTTCGATGGGTTCATTGCACCCAGCTCGAATGGATTGGTGATTACGAGAGACAAGATGGTCGGGCCGTCGCCGGCGCGGCCCAGCTGCAAAAGGCGCTCGGATATCGTTTCGTTTTGGACGATGTGTCATACTCGAGTTCCGTTGGGGACGACGACGAGCTCAAGATTGAGCTACGGGTGCGGAATCTCGGCTCGGCTCCGTTCTATTATCGCTGGCCGTTGGAAGCGTCGCTCCTGGATCCACGTGATCAGCACGTGGTCTGGAAGGAAACGTTTAGCGGGGTCGATCTACGTGAATGGCAGCCAGGCCGCGGTTGGACCTCGCCAATTCTCACCTCTCCGTCGGGATCGAATCCCGGCGAGCCTGCAAGGGCGACTTGGCCCGACAGTGGAGCAGTCGGGTGGAGCCAACCGCCTATTGAGCATTGCGTACAAGGGGTGTTCAAGCCGCGCCTTCCGAAAGGCCGATATCTGCTCGCCCTCGAAATCTTGGACCCGGCAGGAATGGTTCCATCAGTCTGTTTCGCAACGACACAATACCTGAAAGGCGGACGTCATCCGGTCGGGTTGGTGGGATTCGGCGGCGTCTGCGGGCGCAAGCTCCCGGAAGCCTTTCGCTTCGATGACCAGTTTTCCGATCGAACACTTCACTACGAGGTAAGCCAAGTGGCAAAATCGGCCACGCGGCTCACGTCGAGCACAGCAAAGGAGCGTTTGCCCTGAAATGTTGGAGAGCGCATAGTTAACCAACCGAACCCCAAGACATATGAAACATGGAATAGGCACTAGTCCGACCAAGAGGCACCTTTGGTCAGTGACGATTATCGCGATGGTGCTCGCCGCCGGAAGCGCATGGGCGCAAATGGCCCAGACTCAACCGGCCCAGACTCAACCGGCCCAGATTCAAACGGTCCAGACTCAAACGGTCCAGACTCCAGCCCAGCCAGCTAATGAGAACACGGACATTGAGACGGTCATACTTTCGCCGTTCGTGGTCTCTGCGACCTCGGACAGTGGCTATGTCGC
>Ga0182011_10002661_pt1 | contig 15002 bp, 14 predicted proteins | sample 711E1DmetaG_FD_120481 | JGI IMG/M metagenome (GOLD analysis project Ga0182011, IMG submission 120481) | Permafrost microbial communities from Stordalen Mire, Sweden - 711E1D metaG | ecosystem: Environmental > Terrestrial > Soil > Wetlands > Permafrost | place: Sweden: Stordalen | collected... | reverse complement strand
CGTGGATGGCGTTTTCACGTACTCGGAGACCAATCACGCCGGGCTCAAGGCCGACGCGCTCGTGATGGTGAAGATCGAGAACGGCCAGTGGGTCGAGGCCATGCCCTGATGGCTTCTCCGCGGCGGCGCGTCGGTGAAGAACCTGCTCGTGCATCCGGGCGGGACAGTGACCTGGCGGGTGCGTGCTTTGTAGACAGAGCAGGCGGGTTGTGGTTAAATCTTCTACTATTCCGGATGGCAATGGACAAAGGGGGAAACTGATGGCACAGAAGATCCTACGCTGGAAGCTGCCCATCGCGCTATTTTGCGTGCTGGTGGCGGCGACTCTGGGGAGCATGGGATGCGGAACGCAAAAAGTGGACACGTCCAAGAGCGTCTACAAGATCGGGGCGGTGCTCTCGCTGTCGGGCCCGGCGGCTCCGCTGGGACAGCCCGAGCAGAACTCTCTCAAGATGCTGGAGTCGCAGCTCAATGCCGGCGCTGGCGTGAACGGCCACAAGGTCCAGTTCATCATCGAGGATGACCAGAGCGACCCGGCCAAGGCGACCGCGGCGATAACATTGCTGATCAACCAGGAAGGCGTTTCGGCGATGATCGGCTCGAGCTCGACGGGCGCGACGCTCGCGATGGTTCCAGTCGCCCAGAGCACTCAGACGACGCTCGTCTGTTGCGCAGCGGGAACCGCGATAACCAAGCCTGTCAACAAGTACATATTCCGTACCCCGCCGACCGACTCCATGGCTATCGACAAGGTGCTCGGCTATCTTACCGGCACCCTCAAGGCGACCAAGATCGCGATACTGCACGACGCCAACGCCTACGGCGTCGGTGGAGCGACCGAGCTGGCCGCCAAGGCGCCCACCAAGGGTATAACCGTCACCGCCAACGAGAGCTACGGGACCACCGACACCGACATGACGCCGCAGCTCACCAAGATACAGGCCACCCCGGCGCAGGCGCTGGTGGTATGGGGAACCAACCCCGGCCCGGCGACGATCGCCAAGAACATGCAGCAGCTGGCGATGAAGATACCATTCATCGGCAGTAACGGCATCGCCAACAAGACCTTCATAACCCTGGCCGGTTCCGCCGCCAACGGCGTGGCCTTCCCGGGTGGGAACATGCTCATCCCTAGCTCGATCACCGCCGGCACGCCCTGGAGGAACGCGGTGGACAAGTTCACCACCGACTATACGACGGCGTACGGCAAGGCTCCCGATACCTTTGCAGCCCATGGCTGGGACGCGGGCACGATACTGACCACCGCCATGAAGACCGCCGGGACCAGCAAGGCCCAGATACAGACCGCCGTCCAGGCGACCAAGGGCCTCGTCGGGATAGACGGGATATACAACTACTCGGCCACCAACCATGACGGTCTTACGTCAGCGGACCTGATCATGATCAAGATCGTAAATGGGGCTTGGACTCAGATAAAGTAAGTCCCACAACGACCGGAAACCGTACCAATCGAATCGGGCCAGGTCTTCAATAGGCCTGGCCTGGTTTTCTGAAAGGAGAAGCGCGCAGTTGAGGATGGGCGACAGAAACCAGGTGAGGCTCCTGTGGGGAGCAGCCGCCCTGGTCGCGGTAGTGGTCGTCTTCACCCTCATCTACAAAGGCTCGACAGGCCTGCAGTGGATTCTCTCCGGTCTCACCGTCGGGAGCATCTACGCGCTGGTGGCCATGGGCTTCTCTGTGATCTACTCCAGCACCCGCGTCATTAACTTCGCCCAGGGCGAGTTCACAATGCTCGGTGGGATGATGATGTTCACCCTCTGCACCAGGGGAGGTCTACCGCTCTGGCTGGGCTTCCTGCTCACGGTGGGCATAGTCACGCTGCTGGGGGCCGGGTTCGAGCGCGCGGCCATCCATCCGCTCAAGGACCAGTCGGTCATAACGGTCATCATCGTGACCATCGGCCTCGCGATATTCATAAGGGCGCTGGCCAAGTGGATATGGGGGACCGACCCGGTCAAGGTCGCATCTTTCACCGGCGATAAGCCGCTGCGGTTCTTCGGAGCGTCGATAGTCCCCCAGAGCCTGTGGGTCTTCGGTCTCACCCTGATCGCGGTGGTGCTGGTCTTCGCTTTCTTCAACCGCACGCTGCTCGGCAAAGGGATGAGAGCTGCTGCCGACAACCCGGACGCGGCCAGCCTGGTGGGAGTCAGCGCCTCCACCAGCTCGCTGGTCGCCTGGTCGATCGCTGCCGCGGTCGGCGCCGCGGCAGGCGCGGTGATCGCGCCGATAAACTTCGCGGCCTACGATGCGGGGGCGATGCTTGGATTGAAGGGGTTCTCCGCGGCTGTCCTGGGGGGCCTGGGCAGCGCGCCCGGCGCGGTGGTGGGCGGCCTGATGCTGGGAGTGCTCGAGATGATCACCGCTGGGTTTGCCCCGTCGGGCTACAAGGACGCTGTCGCGTTCCTGATCCTGATACTGGTGCTGCTCATCAGGCCGCAGGGCCTGCTCGGGAAGCCCGCGGACGTGAAGGTCTGACATGGATAAGCAGCTCGCCAGGCTTCCAGACGCCGAAAGCAGAAATTACCGGACGCTTGCCATATCCACGGCCTTTATACTGCTGATACCGGTGTGGGCCAGGTTCATCCCCGGTGACGTGCTTCACATCGATATCGTCAACGTGATGGTCCTAGCAGGGATATATGCCTGCGTGGTGGTCGGGCTCAACCTACTGGTCGGATACGCGGGGCAGATTTCGCTGGGACACGCCGCGTTCTTCGGCATAGGCGCATACACCACGGCGATCCTCTGCACGCGCATCCACGGCTTCCCAACCTGGCTGGGAGTGCTGGCCGGCACGGCCCTCTCCGGGGCGATCGGCTGGCTGGTGGGAAAACCCGTGCTGAGGCTGAAGGGCCACTACCTCGCCATGGCGACGCTGGGCCTAGGGGAGATAGCGTTCATCCTCTTCCAACAGCTGAAGTGGCTCACGGGCGGAACTGTGGGGATACTAAACATACCGCCACTGTCGATGTTCGGGCTTAAGTTCGACACCGACCTGAAGCTATATTTCGTGGTCTGGATCATCGTGATGGCGCTGATGCTGCTCTCGATAAACCTCATACGCTCGCGTGTGGGCAGGGGATTGCGTGCCCTGCATTCCAGCGAGGTGGCGGCTGACGCAATGGGCGTCAACACCAGCACCTACAAGGTGCAGGTCTTCGTGCTCAGCGCGGCCTTCGCCGGGCTGGGCGGCGCGCTGTTCGCCCACTTCCAGAAGTACGTAAACCCGGAGTCTTTTGTGCTGGCCATCTCCATCATGTTCATCACCATGGTGGTGGTGGGCGGAATGGGCAACATCTGGGGTGGGCTGATCGGCGTGCTGCTACTGACGTTCCTGCCCCCGGTGATACAGGCGCTGCCGCAGTGGCTGCCGGGTCTGCCGTCCGGCCTTCAGAACTTCAGCAACTACGAGCTGGTGCTGTACGGGCTGCTGCTCATCCTGTTCATGATGTTCCTGCCCAAGGGGGTAGCCGACGGGCTGGGTCGCGCCGCGGACTTCACCGAGGTGCGGGCCAGGCGACTTGGAGACCGCCGCAAGGCGAAGAGGCTGGAGGGCAGATGATGGTCGCCGACACCCTCCTTCAGATCAGAGAGGTGACCAAGCGGTTCGGCGGGCTCGCCGCGCTCAAGGACGTCTCGTTCGACGTGACCGTGGGCGAGATCAAGGCAATGATCGGACCGAACGGCGCCGGCAAGACAACCATGTTCGACGTGCTCACCGGCATACTCCACCCGACCGCTGGTGATGTCATGCTCAAGGGCGAGAGCATCGTCGGGCTGCGCCCCGACCAGATAACCGCGATGGGGATGATAAGGACGTTCCAGACCATCCAGCTCTTCGAGGGCATGACCGCCCTGGAGAACGTGATGGTGGGCTGCCACTGCAGGACAGCCTGCGGGTTCGCCTCCAGCGGGCTGCGCCTGCCGGCCGCCAGGCGCGAGGAGAAGGACATCAGGGAGAAGTCGATGGATGTGCTCAAGGACGTCGGACTGGCCACCCGGGCGGGCGAGATCGGGACCAACCTGCCGTACGGGCAGCAGCGCATGCTGGAGTTGGCCCGCGCGCTGGCGAGCGAGCCTGACATCATCCTGCTGGACGAGCCCGCCGCCGGGCTGAACCAGTACGAGACGGGCGAGCTGGCGGGTCTGCTGGTGAGGTTCCGCGAGCGAGGGCTCACCATCCTCATCGTCGAGCACGACATGGGCCTGGTCATGCAGATATCGGACGAGATAGTGGTGCTCGACTACGGGGAGATAATCGCCAGGGGCGCGCCTCAGGACGTGCAGAACGACCCCAGGGTCATCGAGGCCTACCTGGGAATCGAGGCGTAGATGCTCAGGGTAGAGAAGCTTTCGACATTCTACGGAAACATACAGGCGCTGCGCGACATCACCATACGGGCGCGGCGTGGCAGCATCACCACGATCATAGGCGCCAACGGCGCCGGCAAGTCCACGCTGCTGCGCACCATCGCGGGGCTCAACAAGGCACGGCACGGCCTGGTGATCTACGACGACCACGATATAACCAACCTGAAGCCGAACAAGATCGTCCGCGACGGCATATCCCTGGTGCCCCAGGGGCGCCAGGTCTTCAGCGACATGACGGTGATGGAAAACCTGCAGCTGGGAGCTTACGTCCGCCGGTTCTCGGACCGCGGCGACAACGCCCAGGAGCTCGAGATGGTCTACGAGATGTTCCCGGTGCTCTCGGAGAGAAAGAAGCAGACGGCCGGCACTCTCTCCGGGGGCGAGCAGCAGATGCTCGCGGTGGGGCGAGCGCTGATGTCGCGGCCGAGGCTGCTGCTGCTTGACGAGCCGTCGATGGGACTTGCCCCCAAGGTCATACAGTCCATATTCAAGACCCTGAACGCTCTGCACGAGCAGGGCCTCACGATACTGCTGGTGGAGCAGGACGCAAAGATCGCGCTGGAGACAGCCGACTACGGCTACGTGATGAAGACAGGCAAGGTCGCGCTCGAGGGCCAGGCCGGCGAGCTGCTCGAGAACGACGAGGTGAAGCGGATATACCTGGGATAGGTGAGCACTTATGAGCGAAGGCGAAACGAGGGTCGAGGGACCCGACGACATCAAGTACGACGAGCGCGGGCTGGTACCGGCTATCGTGCAGGAGGTCGGCACCTGCCAGGTGCTGATGCTCGCATACATGAACCGCGAGTCGCTGGGGCGCACGCTCGAGACCGGCAGGACCTGGTTCTACTCGAGGAGCCGCCAGGAGCTGTGGCCCAAGGGCGAGACCAGCGGCAACATACAGAGGGTCAAGAAGGTGCTCTACGACTGCGACGCCGACACGCTGCTGGTGCTGGTCGAACAGATCGGAGCGGCCTGCCACACCGGCGAGAAGACCTGCTTCTACCGCGAACTGCCCGGCAGCTAGGGCGGGGGACGTACCGGCGGGCGCGGATGCTATAATTCAGTTGGCACCATTCTCCTGACAAACGGTGGGAAAAACTTGCCGCTAGACGACCTTGATCCGGAAACCTTGGGTTTTGTTGACGAGTACATCGACCAGTTCGTCACCTGGGACGTGGTTGCTTACTTTCACGAGAACCCCGATGTGGAGCGCAGGGCGGACGGCATCGCCATGGACATCGGCCGCCGGGTCGCCGCCATCAGCCCGGTCCTGAGAATTCTCGAGGACAAGGGGGTTCTCGAGACCGATGTCGACGAGGCCGAGGACCCCGCCTACAGGTACTCTGCGCCCGCGGAATTCCGCAAGAATATGGACGGATTTCTTACCGCCACGCGCGACCGCACCAACCGCCTCGCCATCGTCAGCCGCATTCTTCAGAAAGAGGCAAAGAGGCTTTAAGAAGCGGATTTGCGCGTTTGACACTGCCTGGGGCCTTACTTAGAATCAATGCCTGAGCGGGAGTAGCTCAGTTGGTAGAGCGCGACCTTGCCAAGGTCGAGGTCGCCGGTTCGAGTCCGGTCTCCCGCTCCACTCTTATCTACACCACACATCCTCCGGACTCGAGCCGGCAACCAGGCTCAATCATTTCTGCTTTGGCTTTTGCGACTCGTCCAGCAGGTCCTGAATTGACCTCTGCGACTTGGCCTGCCTGGGGCCTTCCTCGACCTCCTCGGCCACCACGATCTCCAGCAGGGAATGCAGCGTCTCTCTCTCTTCAGGGTCGAGCTGCGCCTTGTCGAGAAGGATGTTCAAAACCTGTCTCAGTGCATCCGACTCTTGCTCGAGTTCGAGGATGCGGGTCTTCAATCCTTCGATGGTGAGGACCACCTGATGTTCGTTCATTGTTGCGTCCTATTCATCCAGGCCCTTCCTGTAAGCGTCCAGCAGCAGCATGAGACGGTAGTCGCGTCGCTTGATGACGTCGTCGGAGCTGGCACCCGCATAGTCGTAGAATCCTTTGCCGGTCTTGACCCCCAGGTCACCGCGCTCCACCCTCTCCGCAAGCGGCGGCGGTGGAGGCACGCCCATCGCCTGGGCGGAGGCCGCCATCACGTCCAGTCCACCAAGGTCCATAGTGGCGAACGGGCCACCGACGGCCAGTCGGAGGCTGATGGAGTTCTCGATCGCCTTGTCGATGTCCTCCGGTTCGACGATGCCTTCGTTGAGGATCATGAAGGCCATGGCGTTTATCGAGAGCTGGATGCGGTTGACGACGAAGCCCGGCAGATAGCGTTTCAGCAGCAGAGGGTACTTGCCCACAGCGCGCAGCAGCTCCATGGATGTCTCCACGGCGCCGTCAGAGGTGCGTTCTCCCTTCACGACTTCCACCAGCGGCACCAGCTGGGCCGGGTTGAAGAAATGAGTTATGAGGACGCGGCCGGCGATGTCCTCGGGCATCTCGGACATGACGTCGAACGTGGAGGTGTTGCTTGCGAGGACCGCGTCAGGCGGTGAGATCTTTCCGAGGTTGTCAAAGACCTCTTTCTTGAGGGCGAGCACCTCGGGAACGGCTTCGATTACGAAGAAAACTTCCGCGACCGAGTCCGACAGGCTGGTGGTCGTCTCGATGTTGCGCAGTGCTTCATCGACGGCGGAAGGCTCGATCCATCCGAAGTCGGACTGCATCCGGAGGTTGATCCGCGCGCTCTCGACCGCCTGTGTGAGAGCATCCTCGCTCAGGTCATGCAGGCGGACGGCGTAGCCGTTCTGAGCGAACAGCTGGGCCAGGCCGGCGCCCATGATTCCCGCTCCGATAACTGCCAGGGCCTTCTTCTCTGACGGCATCAGCGCCTCCCTTCGCGCGTATTGCTGTGGCTATACAATATCACTCCCTGCACAACCTATCGGTCAGAAGGGCGGTCGCAGTGCGCCTCGGGCGTGACGTCCCGGATACGCATCTCAGCATCTGCCAGGGCGTTCGAGAGGATATATCAGCGCTTCTTTTGTGAACACAACTGCCTCCTCGAGTCTCTCAAACGACCGCCCAGGGGCTTCTTCGATACACGGATCGCCGAACCTACAAGCCCTCCGCGCCAGACGGCGTGGTGTATGGCTTTGTAGTAAAATGGGCTGCGCCGGGCGGCGTAGCCAAGTGGTAAGGCAGAGGTCTGCAAAACCTCCATCGTCGGTTCAATTCCGACCGCCGCCTCCAGCCGATCATCCCATCACTGTCAGAGTGCATGTCCTTTTAACCCGCTGTCGCAGTGAACGGTGACCCTGGCCTGCTGCTGGTTCGACGGATTTGAGATGCCGGAAGACTTGAGGATGTAGTCGCGCCCGGTGGTGGGGCAGGTGGGGACGTTCTTGATGTACCTGTCCACGACAAGCGGGTTCTGGGCGGTCAGCTTGCCAGGCGGCGGGTAGAGGTGGCTGTTCTGGTAATACTTGTCGATCGCCTGCTGGATGTTCACCAGGTTGCGGTGGCAGATGTTGGCCTGAGCCTCGGTCTGGATCTTCTTGCTGTTGGGCAGCAGGGTGAGCATGGTGTACCCCAGCCCCCCGACTATAGCGAAAAGGACCACCGCCAGGATTATGAACGAGACCGTGTTGTGCTCTCGGCGCGGCTTGTACTTGCTCTGCGACCCCGAAAGCGCATCGCGCATCTCGCGCTCGCCCAGGGCGCCACACTCCTCGCAGAATTTCCTGGGCGGGTCTATCTCTTTTCCGCACTTCAGGCAGACCGGCATCGGCACCCCGTTCCGTTGAAGTTTATAAGACCATAAGATACTATAAATCAGTCTTAATCAATGACTTTCGTGGTGAAGACGTGGGCGCGTAGCTCAGTGGGAGAGCGCTTCCTTGACGCGGAAGAGGTCGGTAGTTCGATCCTACTCGCGCCCACCATTTTTTTGCTCTGAAACCCTGAAAACAAGATGGAGAGCCGCATGGGCGAAGAGATGATAAAGGTTTCGATGCCGGATGGCGCCGTCATTGAGGCGCCGGTAGGGACCACGCCGGTCGAGATAATGAAGATGGCGGGGGAGAAGGTTCCCAAGGTAGCCTGCATAGCCGAGCTGGACGGGGAGTCCGGCGAGCTCAACAGGCCACTGGCATCAGATGGGAAGCTTGCCTTCCTGGGATTCGACGAGCCCAGGGGAGCGGAAGCCTTCAGGCACACCACCGCCCACGTCATGGCGCAGGCCGTCAAGAGGCTCTATCCGCAGGCGAAGCTTGCCATCGGCCCGGCTATAGAGGACGGCTACTACTACGACTTCGCGCTCCCTGACGCATTCACCCCCGACGACCTGCCTGCGATCGAGGAGGAGATGGGGCGGATCATCAAGCAGAACCTGCTGATCGCACGCCGCGAGGTCTCCAAGGCAGAGGCCCTGGCGCTGTTCAAGGACCGTGACGAGCCCTACAAGGTTGAGCTCATCGAAGACATCGCCGACGAGGTCATCACCCTCTACGAGCAGGGCGAGTTCGTCGACTTCTGCCGGGGGCCGCACCTGACCTCCACCGGGAAGATAAAGTCGTTCAAGCTACTTTCCATCGCCGGGGCCTACTGGCGTGGCGACGAGACGCGGGAGATGCTGCAGCGCATCTACGGCACCTCATTCGACAGCAAGGCGGCGCTGGAGGAGTACCTGAAGATGCGCGAGGAGGCCGAGAAGCGGGACCACCGCCGCCTGGGCCCTGAGCTCGAGCTGTTCTCCATAAGGGAGGAGATCGGCCCCGGACTGGTCATATACCACCCCAACGGCGCAATACTTCGTACGACTATCGAGGACTACCTGAAGGTCGAGCACGCCAGGCGCGGCTACCAACTGGTCATCTCTCCCCATATCATGCGCCGCGAGGTCTGGAAGACCAGCGGCCACCTCGACATGGAGTACCCGATGTACCTGTTCGAGGTTGACGGGGCTCCCTACGGCATCAAGCCGATGAACTGCCCGGCTCATATATACGTATATAAGTCGCGGACCCGGGGCCACCACGAGCTGCCGATCAGGTACTTCGAACTGGGCACGGTCTACCGACACGAGCGCACCGGCGTCCTGCACGGGCTGCTTCGCGTGAGAGGTTTCACCCAGGACGACGCGCACATCTTCTGCACGCCGGAGCAGGTCGAGCGGGAGATCAACGACGCGCTCAAGTTCGCCTTCGAGGCGCAGAGGACGTTCGGGTTCACGACGTTCAAGATCGCCCTGTCCACCAGACCGGATCACTTCGTGGGCGACGACGAGGGCTGGGACATGGCCACCGACGCCCTGCGCAATGCGCTGGAGGAGCAGGGGTTGGACTACTTTGTTGACGAGGGAGAGGGCGTGTTCTACGGCCCTAAGATCGACGTCAAGTTGCAGGACGCCATCGGGCGCCTATGGCAGGGGCCGACCATCCAGGTAGACCTCAACCTTCCCAGGCGCTTCGACATGACCTACGCGGGCGCCGACAACCGGGAGCACGTCCCGGTGATGATACACCGCACGGTGCTGGGCAGCATGGAGCGCTACATAGGGATACTGATCGAGCACTACGCGGGCGCTTTCCCCACCTGGCTGGCGCCGGTGCAGGTGGAGATCCTCCCGATCGCCGACAGGCACGTCGACTATGCCCGCGAAGTGCAGGACAGGATGGCCTCCCGGGGGGTGCGCGCCAAGGTCAACGAGGAGCGCGAGACGACCGGCAACAAGATACGCAAGGCCTGGAGGATGAAGGTCCCCTACATGGTCATCGTCGGCGACAACGAGATCGAGGCCGGCAACATCAGCGTGCGCTCGCTGGCCGGGCGCGACGACCGCGGCGTGGACGTGGAGCGGTTCACGGACGAGCTTGTGAGGGAGATCGTGTCCCGCATGTCGATGGAGGCCTGAGCGTGGACATCATCTACACGCCCTGGAGGTACGATTACGTGAGCAACGTGGACAACCGCAAGGAAGGCTGCATATTTTGCCTGAAGCGGTCCGAGGACGACGACCGAAAGAACCTGATCGTCTACCGCGCCGAGAGGTGCCTGGCGATACTGAACCTCTTCCCCTACTCGTCGGGCCACCTCATGATCGCCCCGTACAAGCACACCGGCACTATTGAAGAGCTCGACACGGAGACGCTCACGGAGATGATGACCCTGGCCCAGAAGTGCATGCATGCCGCACGCCAGGCTTTTGGTCCGGATGGCTTTAACGTCGGGATAAACATCGCTCGCGTGGCAGGCGCGGGGATAACGGAACACGTCCACATGCACCTGGTGCCACGATGGGCGGGAGACGCCAACTTCATGCCCGTGTGCTCGGACACCCGCGTGCTGCCCCTGAGCCTGGACCAGGTCTGGGAGAGGCTCACCGAACAGCTCAGCAAAGAGGCCTGACCTCAAGAACGCACCACCGGCGCCTGATCCCACCGGTGCATGCTCGCCTTAGGATTCCTCTTTCTCTTTCTTCGCCTGCTCGATGATCTTGGAAGCGATGTGCTCGGGGACTTCCTCGTAGTGAGAGAACTCCATCGTGAACACGCCGCGGCCGCCGGTGATGGAGCGGAGGTCTATCGAGTAGCGGCGCATCTCCGAGAGCGGGACCTGGGCGCTGACCACCTGCATCTTGCCCTTGGGCTGCATGCCCAGTATCCGCCCGCGCTTGGAGTTGAGGTCTCCGATGACGTCGCCCATGAACTGGTCGGGGACGGTGACCTCCACGTCCACGATCGGCTCGAGGAGGACCGGGTCGGCCTTGGCCACCCCGTCCCTCATCGCCTTTGACGCGGCCATCTTGAAGGCGAGCTCGGAGGAGTCGACCGCGTGGAACGACCCGTCATAGAGGGTGACCTTCATATCGACCAGCGGGTAGCCGGCCAGGTAGCCATCGTTCATGGCGGCTACGACACCCTTCTCGACACCCGGGATGTACTGCCGGGGGATGGAGCCCCCGACTATCTTGTCCTGGAACTCGTACCCCTCGCTGCGCTGGCGTGGCTCCAGGCGAAGGAAAGCGTGGCCGTACTGGCCGTGTCCGCCGGTCTGTTTCTTGTGCTTCCCCTCGGACTCCACGCTCTTGCGGATGGTCTCTTTGTAAGGGACCCGGGGCAGGTCGGTCACAACGTCCGCGCCGAACTTGCGGCGCATCTTTTCCACCACCACGTCGATGTGCGTCTCGCCCGCGCCCGAGATGATAGTCTGGTTCACGTCCGTGTCACGGCGGACCATCAGCATCGGGTCCTCCTCGCGGACCCTGCCCAGCGCCGTGGAGAGCTTGTCCTCGTCGCCCTTGGTCTTGGGAGCCACCGCCAGTGCCATGACCGGAGCGGGGTACTCGATGCGCGGCAGCACGATGGGCTTGTCTTTGTCACAAAGCGTATCGCCGGTGAACGTCTCAGACAGCTTCGCCACCGCCCCGAGCTCGCCCGCCCTCAGCTCCGGCACCGAGGTCTGCTCCTTGCCGGTGACGTGATAGACCTGGCCGATGCGCTCCGTCTTGCCGCGGGAGCTGTTTATCACGCTGGAATCGGCCTTGAACACTCCCGAGAAGACGCGGAAGTAGGTCAGCTTGCCCACGTAGGGGTCGGCCAGGGTCTTGAACACCAGCGCGCACATCGGGCCGTCGGAGGTGCGGGGGCGCGTGACCTCCTCGTCCTTGCCGGGCAGGGTGCCGGCGACGTCCGGCATGTCAGAAGGCATCGGCAGTACGCTGTTGACGAAGTCGAGGAACTCGGGGACGCCGATGCCCTTCGACGCCGAGCCACAGAGGACGGGGATCAGGCTGCCGTCGCGGACGCCGGTCTTGAGCCCGCCGGTGATCTCATCCGGTGTGAGCTCGCCCTCCTCCAGGTACTTCTCGAGCAGCGAGTCATCGGTCTCGGCCACGGCCTCGGTAAGCTTATCCAGAGCGTCGGCGAGCGCGTTCGCCAGGTCGTCGGGCACCGGGACCTCTTTGGACTTTCCCTGGCCGTCCGGCTCGAAGGCCTTGCCGCTGAATATCTCGATGACGCCCTTGAAGCAGTGCTCCTCTCCGATCGGGAGCATCAGCGGGACGACGTTTCCTCCGATGGTCTCTCGGATGTCGTCCATGGTCCTCTCGAAGCTGGCGCGCTCCCGGTCGAGCTTGCTCACGTATATCATGCGGGGTACGCCCGCCTCACCGGCGCGCTCCCACATTATCTCGGTCTGCACCTCGACCCCGTCGACCCCCGAGATGACCATGCAGGCCGTGTCCACGACCCTCACGGTAGAGATGGCATCGCCCACGAAGTCGGCATAGCCAGGCGTGTCGACGAACGCGACGTGGGTCCCCTTCCAGTCAACGGAGGCCATCGCAGCGTTGATGGATATCTTCCTCTTTATCTCTTCCTCGTCGAAGTCGGTGGTGGTGTTTCCCTGCTCGACGTCTCCCATGCGCGTTGTCGCACCCGATGCGTAGAGCAGCGACTCGGCGAGCGTCGTCTTGCCCGAGCCGCCGTGGCCGAACAGTCCGACGTTCTTGATCGCTTCCGGTGCAGTCACAGTCAGTCCCCCTGTTAAGGTGTTGGATAAGGATAACGGTAGGTAATTATGGCGCAACCAAATCGTTTGCACGACCTTCGCCCGGCCCCGCGACACGCTTGGTTTCCTTGTTATCTCGACGCGCTTGGGTTACCTTGGGTCAAGTGCCTTGAGGCCCCGAAAAAGGCGGAATCAACCGTAATGAGAGGCAAGTCGAAGACAATCGAATGCATCCCGGCGCCGGTCGAGAGCGTCGAGTCCTCCTCCCCGGCGGAGCGAGCGGGACTGCGACCCGGCGACACAATATTCAGCGTCGACGGCATGCGGCCGCATGACGCGATAGACCTGTACCTGGCACTGGCGGACGGCGGAGATCACAGCCTGGAGGTCGAGCGGGCGGGTATGGGCAAGCGGAGCTCGGTCGAGCTCCACCTGGACGCCGAGGCGCCGGGGATCGAGCTGTCAAAGCAGGTGTTCGACGGGGTGCGGAGGTGTCGGAACAACTGCATGTTCTGCTTCGTCGACCAGCTCCCCGAGGGGCTGCGTAAGTCGGTGTACGTCAAGGACGACGACTACCGCCTCAGCTTCCTCGGCGGCAACTTCATAACGCTAACCAACATGACGCGGGCGGATGTGAAGCGCATCATCCACCAGCGCCTGTCGCCGCTCTACGTCAGCCTGCACTCGACCGACCACAGCATACGAACCAGGATGTTCGGAAATCCCGAGGCCGACAGCGCACTCAAGGTCCTCAAGGAGCTTCTGCGGGCCGGCATAGAAGTGCACCTGCAGATAGTACTGCTTAAGGGAGTGAACGACGAGGAGAAGCTGGACGCCACGCTGGCCGACCTGAGCAGGCACTACAGGGGTGTCGCGTCCGTCGGGCTGGTGCCAGTTGGCCTGAGCACCGGAGGAAGGAAGACGCTTCCCGACAAGTTCGGGTTCGACGCGGAGTCGTCCGCGCGCGTCATCGAGCAGCTCTCCGCCTGGACCGATCGCTTCGAGGGATGCGGGCCGTACGCCGCCGACGAGTTCTTCTTCATGGCTGCCCGGGAGCCACCGGAGGCTGAGTACTACGGCGCCTTCGAGCAAACGGAGAATGGCATAGGTCTGGCCAGGTTCTTCAGGGATGAGTTTGCCGAGGCGGTGTCGTCGAGTTCTTTCGGGCCGGGAAGGAGGCAAAGCGTTGCGCTGGTCACGACTCCCGCAGGAGCCTGGGCCCTGGGTCCGCTGGGGGTAGAGGCAAAAGGCGCGAAGCTGCTGGTCTGCGAGAACAGCCTGTTCGGCTCCCGGGTGAATGTCTGCGGCCTGCTGCCGGGAAGTGACGTCGAGCGCGCGCTCGCGGGAGCCGGCGACATCGAGATCGCTCTGGTCCCGGACGTGATGCTCGATGACGAGGAGCGGTTCATAGATGGAACGACGCTGGCGCAGGTGTCGGAGCGCACAGGAGTGCGGATGCGACCTGTCCGGACGTCCGGCGAAGCTCTGATAGAGGCGCTAGTAGGCGCGGTCGGGGAGGGCGGTAAGAGATGAGAAAGAAGACGCTCCCGGTGGTCGCCATACTGGGTCGGCCGAACGTCGGCAAGTCCACGCTCCTCAACCGGATGGCCTCGCGAATGGTCGCCATCGTCGATGCCATGCCGGGCGTGACCCGCGACAGGAAGTACGTCCCGGCCAGGTGGCGCGACAGGGACTTCATCGTGGCGGATACCGGCGGCGTGGGCATCGAGGAGGGATTCCTGGCGAGCGACGTAGAGAGGCAGGCATTCTTCGCCGCCGAAGAGGCCGACGTCATCGTCATGGTGGTAGACGTCAAGACGGGCGTCACCGACGACGACGAGTGGCTGGCAAGGAAACTGAAGAGGCTCAAGCGCCACGTCCTGCTGGTCGTCAACAAAGTGGACAACCAGGTCGCCGAAAGCGAGGCCGGAGTCTTCTATGCCCTGGGCCTCGGCGACCCCATAACAATCTCGGCCCAGCACGGCCTGGGCATCGGAGACCTGCTGGACGAGGTCGTGGAGCTGCTGCCTCCGTTCGTCCCGTCCGAGGAGAAACCGGAGATATCCGTGGCGATAGTCGGCAGGCCAAACGTCGGCAAATCCTCGATACTGAACAGGCTCTCCGAAGAGGAGCGGG
>Ga0182011_10002659_pt1 | contig 15012 bp, 9 predicted proteins | sample 711E1DmetaG_FD_120481 | JGI IMG/M metagenome (GOLD analysis project Ga0182011, IMG submission 120481) | Permafrost microbial communities from Stordalen Mire, Sweden - 711E1D metaG | ecosystem: Environmental > Terrestrial > Soil > Wetlands > Permafrost | place: Sweden: Stordalen | collected... | reverse complement strand
TTAATTACGCAAATTTTTTTACACAGCGTTGTAAGTTTGTATCTAATTAGTCTAAATTAAAATAAAAAACAATTTAGCTATTCCAAATAACAAATAGTAGTATGAAAAATTCAACCATTTATTCCACGATAAAGAATGAGCATTCTTTGCAGCGGGTATCTGCGAGCCGTGCAGATATACATTATTCAAGGATAAAGAGATTCATGCTGACGGCGCTTGTTGTTTTTGCAACGATGAGTATGGGGATGAATACAGGGTTTGCGAATAAAGGAAGTAATGCAGCACAACAGGATGGCCCTGGGGTAGGTGTGATTACTTACCAGGTGAATATATTCCCCACTCCCCAGTTCCTGACCCAGCGGGCGCCCGTGCTCATCGTTCTGTTAAATGAAAGAGGTCAGGCTATCGGCCGGCCACAGATGTTCAACCGCAATACCCTGGTCTATTATTTTACAGAAAAAGGTCCGATCACCGGTACAAGGGAAGTAAATCTTTATACGAATCCACATCTCCCGCCTATACCCTTTAACTGGTCACCAGTTTACCTGAGCGGCAAATTCCTCAATGGGCAAACGTATATGTTCGACATATACATTTCAAATGGCCCATGATAATTTTATGATCAATACGCCGGTAAACCGGGAAATGACGGTCAGGAGGTTCAGCGGGATCTAAAGGAATTTCTTGATTTCCGCTGCATGTTCCTTTTCTTCTTCGATGACCTGCAGGATGAGTTTTTTGGCATCACTTTCGGTCCTTTTCAAGAGTTCCTGGTAGAATTCCACGCTGTCATTCTCAAATTTAAACGCGATCTCGAGTGCCTGCTGTGGTGAGGTAACTGTTTTTGCAAGTTCGACACCCGAATCCTTTTTTCCAAAAAGATGACTATCTGCAAGATGTCCGATATAATCTGACGCTTCATCTTTGTCGAATTCGAATTTCTCCGCTTCAAAAGTATCTGCAAGTTTCTGGAAGATTGCGATATGGGTGAGTTCTTTGTCGGCGAGGTCGAAAAACAAACCTTTAAGGTCATTGCTCCCTTTACTCATTTCAGCGGCTGCAGTGTAAAAATCATATCCATTCTCCTCGATCCTTACGGCAATTTCGATAATTTCCAATCCTGAGTAGTACATAATTTTCAATTTTAATGATGAGCAAATGTATGAATAATTCATCAAAAGTCGGGAACAACCGGTAACTGTTTTGACTTCCATTCCCACAGCCCGGCTAACCCCCGGGCTTTTTTATTACCTTTGTATCCCTACTTAAATAAGGAAATTCCTTCACCGATGATGGATCAGCAGCAACTCGAAAAATACTCCTCTGCATTCACGCTCTCCGACATGGAGATCTTCATATTCCCGGAATTGCTTTATGCACTTGTCCTGGCAAACATCATGTCTCCTGAAATCTGGAAATGGCGTAATGATAAATGGTTTTCCGGGATCGAAAAAATGGGCCCGCTAAAAAAGATCCACAGGTTGAAGCAATATATCATGGATCATTACAGCTTCAACCTGGACCTGGAAACCTGGGGACTCACCGACAAACAGGCCGAGATCAACCGTTTCAGGGATTTTATTGATGAAGAGACCCTGCAAAGGTCCAATGCGCTCTTCGGATATGAAGGGGATAAATATTATTTTGATATCGATATCCGTAAGCATTTCGGGCTGGATAAATTCGATTCGGATATCATCCCCTACTGGAAAACCGAAACCCTGGAAGCCATGAATGCCTTCCGGCTGAAAGAAGGCCATCAGACCGGCGCCGGGGAATGTGTTTCCCTGGCTTGTCTCTATGCTGCAGCACTCTTTGTCGTCGCGGGTGTCCAGCTCGAAAAGATCTTCCTGATGGGGACTCCCCTGCATTCACAGAATTTTATCCTTGTTGATGACGGAGTCCTTACCAACAACCGCAGGATCGTCACGAAAACCATGTGGTACAATGGTACCGAGCTGTCTACGCTGGCACGGCGGGCACTGGAGCATGAAAAAGTAACAATGGTAGCCCATAACACGGGGTACATTCATAGCATTTATCCCGAAGCCACCATCAATGAAGACCTGTACAACAACTTCAGGGAGAAATTGTCAAAGTATCTTGAGGCACCCGTTTCATTTGAGATTTTTATCAATTTCCTTCGCGTTCATCACCGGTATCAGAAACTTTTCGAGTTTTCATTTACAGAAGGCAGTACTACGCGGTATATCTACATGGAAAAAGCATTTGGTTACGAGCATACAAGCAAGAACCAGCTTGGGGGTAAAACCGAAGGGAAGCTGTTTAATGAAATCGATGAGGAGGATCTGACCAACCAGCCCACGGAAGACAGAATTGTGATCGCAGCTGGGGAGAAGTCATTTAAATGCAGGGATATCCATGAATGCCTTGCATTGCTCAGGGAGATGCATCCGGAACTCAGCAGGAAATCTTCTTTCTTCGACGACCTGAAGAAGTTTCTCCATACCATTCCCAGCCTTCCCTCTCCGAATAAATATTACAATCCCCAGGTGCCGGTGTCACTTTCCCGCTCGCAAACCCGCGAAGAGATCATCGCTTACTTATCCGGTATCCGCAAATTTTCCACGGTTGCAGATCTTTCTTTCTATGCGGGGCGTTATATGGATTCCTGCGACTGGCAGCCATTCCTGAAGGCAGCATTCGAGCGTAACCCGGTTTCAATCGATTATTTTAAGGACATGGAGATTGAAAAAATCCATGCAATTTTAACGGAATGGCCTGATGAATCAATATATGAAGGAAATCGTCCCTCCTTGCCGGATGAGGTGGTAAATTACCGGCGGGGTGACGGGCTCGAAAAAGCGATCACCTTGTTGAATGTTGCCAAGGCCCTGCACCTTGATACTTCCCTGGAGCAGCAGGGTGAACGGATTGTAATCCGCACAGCCGATAGAAAATTTGAATTTCACAGCGCAAAAAAACTCAGGATCCCCTCCATTCATTTTTAATAACTTTGTCGCATGGCAACAAACGAAGACCTTTTCAAGAAGATTATATCCCATGCCAAGGAATACGGGTTCGTATTTCCTTCCAGTGAGATTTACGATGGATTAAGCGCTGTTTACGATTATGGTCCCTTCGGCGTCGAGCTTAAGAATAACATCCGGACTTACTGGTGGCAATCCATGGTACAGTACCATGAAAACATTGTAGGGATCGATGCCGCGGTCTTCATGCATCCGACCGTGTGGAAGGCTTCAGGGCATGTGGATGCCTTTAATGACCCGATGATCGATAACAAGGATTCCAAGAAACGTTATCGCGCGGATGTGTTAATTGAAGATCATCTCCAGAAGATTGAAGACAAGATCCGGAAAGAAGTTGACAAGGCGCGGCAGCGTTTTGGAGAATCTTTTGATGAGCAGGTATATGTGACGACCAATCCCAGGGTCATGGAATACCAGGGGAAAATGGAGGCCATCAAAACCCGTTTTTATGCATCCCTTGATAAGAATGACCTGGGAGATGTGAAAGCCCTGATCGAAGAACTTGGAATTGTTTGTCCTGTTTCAGGAACCAAGAACTGGACGGATGTCCGCCAGTTCAACCTGATGTTTTCAACCCAGATGGGTTCCGTAAATGAAGATGGAGGAATCGTCTATTTACGACCGGAAACAGCACAGGGTATCTTCGTGAACTTCCTGAATGTGATGAAATCTGCACGGATGAAAATCCCCTTTGGAATTGCCCAGACCGGGAAAGCCTTCCGCAATGAGATCGTCGCAAGGCAATTCCTTTTCCGGATGCGGGAATTCGAACAAATGGAAATGCAATATTTTATCAAACCCGGTGAAGAGCTCAGGTGGTTTGCTTACTGGAAGGAAGAAAGGATGAAATGGCATATTTCCCTGGGGATGCCGGTTGCAAAATACCGTTTCCATGACCACGATAAACTGGCTCATTATGCGAACGCTGCCACCGATATCGAATTTGAATTTCCGATCGGGTTCAAGGAAATCGAAGGGATCCATTCACGGACAGATTTTGACCTTGGTTCACACCAGAAATTTTCAGGAAAGAAGCTCCAGTATTTCGACCAGGAGACCAATGAAGGCTTTGTTCCTTATGTTGTGGAAACTTCCATCGGCCTCGACCGTACTTTTCTCGCAGTATTGAGCAATGCATATAAGGAAGAAAAGCTGGAAGATGGCTCCGACAGGGTAGTCCTGGGGATCCCTGCCTTTCTGGCGCCAATAAAATTTGCGATCCTTCCCCTGGTGAAAAAAGACGGATTACCGGAAAAAGCAAGGGAAATCATGGATATCCTGAAATACCACCATCGTTGTTATTATGAGGAAAAAGATACCATCGGGCGGCGTTACCGCCGGATGGATGCAATCGGAACACCCTATTGCCTCACCATCGACCATCAAACACTTCAGGATAATACGGTCACGATCCGCGATCGTGATACAATGGCACAGCAACGGATTCCAATAGAAGGAATCGCCGGAATTGTCGGGAAAAAGGTCAACCCGGTTCTGTAAATAAAAGGAAACGTCTAAAGCCGACCGCCGACAGCGTCCCAGTCAATGAGGTTCCAGAAATCGGTGATGTAACCCGGACGCAAGTTCTGCTTATCAAGGTAATAAGCATGCTCCCAAACATCACAGGTCAAGAGTGGTTTGGTATTGCTACGGATTGGATTCCCGGCGTTGCTTTCCTGTGTGATCTCAAGTGTTCCGTCAGGCTTTTTTACCAGCCATGCCCATCCTGAACCAAACAAGGTAGCGGCTGCAGTCGAAAACTTCTCCTTGAATTCTGCAAATGAACCGAAATCTTTCAATAGCGCTTCCAGGAGCTGTCCCTTGGGTTCCCCGCCTCCGTTCGGTTTCATACAATTCCAGTAAAAAGTGTGATTCCAGACTTGTGCGCCGTTGTTAAAGATCCCCCCGCTGGCTTTGCGGATGATATCTTCGAGAGAGGCATTTTCATATTCCGTCCCCACAACCAGTTTGTTCAGGTTTGTTACATAAGCCTGATGATGCTTCCCGTAATGAAATTCCATCGTCCGCTGCGAAATAAAAGGCTCCAATGCATTCAGGGAATACGGGAGTTTAGGTAATTCGTGTACCATAATACAAATGTTTTAAAATTGATATTCGAAATTACGACGCAATTCAGCAAAAGTCAAGATATTAATTCGTCCTGATTAAAATTCATGCCGGTTTTTCTTTCTTCAGGGTACTGACAGCTTTTAAAAAAGTATCGTCGATGGTATTAAGAACCGGATAGAATCCGGGATTATCCAAGATGTTCCGGCCGATATAGGCCTTCAAATAAACCTTGACCTTCTGATCGGAAACCGGAAGGTTCTTCCCTTCGTGACGGATCCCACTCTTTGCGGAATAGCTGATAAAATCGGCATAGATCTCATCCGTGATGGTAAAATTCCGGTTGAAATCATCAAAGGACTTGTAATGTAAGATCTTACGGTTCTTATCGGTATAATCAAAAGCATACTGGTAAATCAGGCCTTTATTCACGAGTAAATTGAAATACTTTGAAAGGGTATCCTTTTCAACCGGAACATAAATATCGGGCATGATACCACCTCCTCCGTATACGATCTTCCCTTTCGGGGTTTTAAATTTGAGGGAATCGGGAAAATGAATACTGTCAGGATTCTCCATTTCCCCGGAAATAAAACGGTGATAATAATCATTGTAGTAATCTTCCGAACCGTTCTTGTATGGTTTCTGGATACATCGTCCGGTTGGCGTATAATACCGTGCTACGGTAACCCGGGCAGCGGAACCATCGCTGAAATTCAATTGTTCCTGGACGAGACCTTTTCCAAAGGATCTCCGGCCGATGATGGTTCCCCGGTCATTGTCCTGGATGGCGCCGGCAAGGATTTCACTTGCAGAAGCCGACCATTCATCAATGAGTACAATCAGTTCCCCGGTTTCATATAAGCCCCCGGAAGTCGAATAAGCCACTTCTTTGGGGTGATGGACTCCCTGTGTATAAACGATCAGTTTTCCGTCGGGAAGAAATTGATCCGCGACATCAATAGCTGCCTGGAGAAATCCTCCTCCATTGCCCCTGAGGTCAAGGATCAATTTGTTCATGCCCCGGGAATTCAGATCTTTCAGCGCTTTCGTGATTTCGTCATTGGTAGTTGCTGAGAAATTATTCAAACGGATGTAACCTATTCCCGGATCCACCATATAGGAAATATCCAGGCTATAAGTGGGAATGACATCCCTGGTGATCGTAAATTCCAGCAATTCTTTCATACCCCAGCGGTAAACCGACACCTTAACCCGGGTCCCCTTTTTCCCCTTCAGCTTCCTTAAGACATCATTGTTGGTAATTTTAATTCCTGCCCCTTTTTTCCCGTCGATCTTTACGATCCGGTCACCGGCCTTGATTCCCAGCTTTTCTGCCGGTCCACCGGAAACACAATTAATGACGGTTATGGAATCACGTTCAATACGGAACTGAACCCCGATCCCTTCAAAGCTTCCCAGCAATGGGTCCGTAGCATCGTGGAATTCACTGGCGGAAATATAGAGTGAATGCGGATCCAGACTTTGCAGCAAACCTGTGATTGCCTTTTCCTCCAATTGTCCCTTGTTGACGGTATCGACATAATTACGTTTGACGTAATTGATCACTTCATTGATCTTATTTTCCCTCCGGGGACCCAATAAAGAACCCCCGTTACCTATCCTGCTGAGCTCAAGCCCGGCCAGGATCCCGAAAATCAAGATTCCTGAAAAAATCAGGGGTAAATAAAGTTTAAGTCTGTTTTTATTCATTCTAAATCAATTTCAGATTGTGAAAACGCTGATTTTACGCCAAAAGTATGTGATTTTGTCGTTCTGCCGGAAAAGAAATATTCCCTGCCCTGTGATCATTCAACAGGATCATCACTGGGTTAATCAACCTGCGATTGTTGCAAAAGTGATAAAAATTTTAATATTGATGCACTCAGGGAACTGAAATTCGCGTTTTTAGTATAGATCATAAGTGCAATTGGGATAACTTTGGCTTTTCAATCCGGAATTTGAATGGGATTACGGTTGGTATTCATCTCGCTCTTCAGCTGCCTTTGGCTTATCTCTTTCCCGGGGGAAATGGATTCGATCCTTCCATCCCAGTTCTCCGGGAAACCATACCCCAACAGTCATTTCGTTAAAGTTGATACCGCCACTTTTCATTACCGGGTCTGGAATGAGGAGCTAAAACAGCCGAAGGGGAATGTATTGTTGGTTCATGGATTCTGTGGCTCCACATTTTGCTGGCGGAAAAACATAGGCGCCCTTGTGGGTGCGGGTTACAGGGTCGTTGCGATTGACCTACCGGGTTTTGGGTATAGTGACCGGAATCTCATGGTTAACCAGTCGCAGAGCAACAGGGCACGGCTGATCTGGAAACTGCTCTCGAAGATTGAAACAGAGGACACCAGATGGAATATTGTGGGACATTCGATGGGTGGAGGTGCCGTGGAAGCAATGGCGCTGATGCATCCCGACAGAGTGCAATCCGTTACGATTGTTGATGGCATGGTATTTATCAGGAACAAGACCATGAAAGGCACTTTCATAACGATGTCGAAGATGAAAGGCACAAATCAGATCCTCGTCTCACTGGCCAAACAGAATGTGATCAGTGAGAAAAGTTTAACACGGCTGATGAAGAAAGTATATGGACGCCCCCTGGATTCTACAGAGGTTCAAGGATACCTCGCACCGCTCCAGATCAAGGGTTCGGCCGCAAGTGTGATCAACATCTATGCAAATGCAAAAGAGATCCGGCACCTGCATGCCGATGGGTTGCTGGATCTTCCGGTCATGGTTATCTGGGGCAGAAAGGATCGGACCATTTACCCGTCATCCGGCAGAAAACTGAAAAGGAATGTGCCGACCATCGAACTGAAAATGATCCCCGGCGCTCACCATTCTCCCATGGAAACCCATCCCGATATCTTCAACAAGATGCTCCTGGAATTTTTAAACACCCATAACGGGTCAGCCAGGTGATCCGGAATACTCATCCCTGACAGATATGAATAAATTTTACTGTCCCGGTCCTAAAATGAAAATGCCAGGCTGAAGTGATCAGGCCTGGCATCTCCCGGTATAGGGAAAGGGTATTATTCCATGATCAGTTTTTCGGTCTTTACCTGGGTATCTGTTTCGACTTTGACAAAATAGATGCCTTTTGGATAAGTTGAAAGATCGATCATTTTACTCATCTTGCTTTTTCCGGCCGTCATCGATTCCTGGAAGATCACTTTCCCGCTGATATCCATGATGTTTATACGGACCTCTCCCGGTACGAGCCCGCTAAGGGCCAGATTAAATGTACCAAAGGAAGGGTTGGGGCGCAAAGAAACTGAAAATTCCCCGTTCCCGTTTTCGGGAATTCCTGTGCAGGGATCAAAATATAAATGTCTGAGGCTTGTGGCATTGCTGGTACAGGGGACATTAGGTGATGCAGTAAGCGTCAGGTTTACATGACCTGCTGTTTTATCAGCTGCTCCCGGGTAATAGATGGCTGTTAGTGTGCCTGGATTCAGGAACGTTCCGTCGCCGCTGGTCGACCAGAGGACCGCTGAACTGTTAGTGCTTTGTCCGTAAAGCTGAACCTGGCCAACATAAATACAAACGGTGGTGTCATTACCAGCAAATGCAGTAGGGGTAGGGGTAACCGTCACTGTTGCCGAATCGGTGGCAGTAGATATCCCATCATTGACATGGGCAATGTATATCGTAGTCACGACAGGCTGTACGATGGGGTTTTGAAGGCTGGATGTAAATCCGACAGGAATTGAAGTCCAGGAATAGGTATAAGTACCCGTTCCGCCACCCCCTGTAGCATTCAGCTGGGAAGTACTGCCGATACAAATGGAAGAAGGCGTTGCAGTTGCATTTGCTACCAGTGTGGTTAAATTAACCGTAACCTGTGTGGTATCGCCTTTTGTCTGACTTCCGTCATTCACATTCACGATATATTGGGTGGTTGATGTGGGGTATACAACAGGATTGTGAATGGTGGATGTGAAACCCGGGGGGATGGATGTCCAGGAATAGGTGTAAGTTCCGGAACCCCCTGTAACCGTTGCATTCAATTGCGAAGATTGTCCGGGAAGAATCGTCGGTGGCGTGGCCGTGGCCACCACGCTCATATTTACATGCACCATGGCGGTATCCGTTGCATTCTGGGAACCTGATGTAGCGGTAGCTGTATACGTAGTATTGACGATGGGTGAAACGACCGGGTTTTGCAGGGTAGAAGTGAACCCTGCAGGATTTGAAGTCCAGGAATAGGTATAAGTACCTGTTCCACCGGTTGCGGTGACATTTAACTGGGAATTAGCACCGCCATTGATCGTGTAGGGATTGGCAGTTGCTGTAGCCGTCATGTTTATATAAACCGTTGTGGTGTCGGTTTTTGTCTGCGTGCCGGATGTTACATGGGCAACGTATCGTGTAGTCAGGGTAGGCGATACCACCGGGTTTTGAATGTTCGAAGTAAATCCTGCTGGGATGGAGGTCCAGGAATAAGAATAGATTCCCGTTCCGCCGGTGGCAACGACATTGAGTTGTGATGTTTGTCCTGAATTGATGTAGGCAGGAGTAGCGGATGCCGTGACCGTAAACTGAGAAACAAAACTAAAGGAAGCGATTCGTGTTTTCCAGTTATACGATGATGTTGAAGCATAATATTCCTGCGTATACCAGAAAGTGGCTGTGGCGCTTGGGTCAACGGACAATGCACTGTAATCACCCCAACGGCTTGGATTTCCGCTGTAAGTTTGTGACCCGCCCCCATTATAGATCCCATGTTCACCGAGTGTCATGGAGTTAAGGGCGTCATTCTTGAGCCGGCCGGTATAACGGATAGCCGGGTACATACCGGATCCGGAAATGGAATAACCCAATCCGATATTCCCGCTCGAATCCATGGCAATACTGCCCATCCAGCGGCTGTTGTTATCGGCGATCGACCAGGTCGACTGCTGGTAAATGGACCAACTTCCCGTGGTCTTCCGGAGTTCATACCACCGGATACCGGCGACGGTGGACGAGATATCGACCGTATGATTACAAACCATGGCAGCATGATCGGAAAATTTACGGTACTGTAAACGGTACATCATCCGGTCGTTGATGGGGTCCAGTTTACGGCTGGTGCCTTGCTGCGGAATGCCACTGACATTGGTTGAAAAACTGGCCGTATTGAGCGATAAGAAATTCGTAAAGGTTGAATTTGCAGGGGTGACCCAGTCAACATGAAATTCATAGATACCAAGATGATCAGGAGATCCGTCGACCATATACACAAAATAATCCGGAGGATTTCCCGTAGGGAAAGGTCCGTCACAATCTGAGGGTAACCAACCAAAAGCTTCGTCACTAGCAGGTTTTGTGAACATCACCATCTGTGCGCTTGAATTTCCGGCCAGCATCTGGGTGCGGTTATAGGAAGCGGCAAGACATCCGGCCCAAGTTGATCCGCCGCTGAACTGGTGTGCAGACATATAATATCCATCCGGCCATACACCAAATTTAGGATAATCAGGCATGTTGGTGAATGAATATTGCCACCGGTACCATGAACCGGTGGGATCTGCTGTTTGTGAAACTGCGATCATCTGGTAATAAGGTCCATTGGGATAATTGGGCATGGAGAATTGTGAAAACAACCAACGGTTTGCCTGTTCGTCATAGATTACCACTGCATCCCCGTCATTGGAATTATTTGACATACCCGACCATACCGAACTGTTTGCCAGCGGGCCCAGCAGTAAAGTCCCGGTTTTACTGTAGATCGAATAATGCATATTGACCACCTGGAAGTAATGATTCGGCCCTACATCCCCATGTGTGTCAGGAGGGAGAACATTATCGGAGTTGGTATTACCGTCAAAATTTACGATGGTGGTATCAAGTATTGTAGACGGGCTCTTCAATTGATGATCCTGGACAACAGGATCGGAATAACCGGCCGGGATCTCTTGGGGATTGGGTTTTCTTTTTACGTAAAATTGATTCTTTACTACGCCTTCTTTCCATGAATTATCTGCTTTTACAGGTAGATTTTTAACCATGTCCCTGAGGGGTGGAGAAACGTCGAAATAAATTGGATACTTGACAATTGGTTTGGATACCTCATTATTTTGCCCGGAAGCAAAATTTACATACATACCAAGGATCATTAGGAGGGTGATGATCTTCTTCATAGTTACCGGATTATGTTTATAGGATGAAAAATTAAAGGCCAAAAATATTACGATAAGGGGTAGGTTTTCTATAAAATACTTTTCTTTATTATCAATGATATTAACACAACTCCGAAGGATCCCCATTTCGGATTTTAGGCTGCAAGTTTAATCTGAAAAAACCTCAGGCAGAAAAAAAATAGACAGAACGGCGAATTTTACCCATGAACACCCCGATTTTTCAATTTTTTTCATAGGACTCATAATTTAAGATCCCGGGTAAACGGGATTATTTATTCGGGTGTATGATTATTGCAAGATCAGTTTTTCGGTTTTGGTTCCATTGTTTGTCAGGATTCGGACAAAATAAACTCCTTTTGGCAGATAAGAGAGATCCAGCTGATGATCCATTTTATTCCCTGTAACCCGGAAGTTTTCTTTCAATAGTGCGTTCCCGTTCAGGTCAAAGATCAGGAGGTTCACATTTTCATCTCCCTTGAGATCAGCAGAAATAAATATAACACCCTGGCTTGGATTCGGATGCAGGGTGAAGGTCAGTTCCTGGTTCTGTTTACTGATTCCATTGCATGGACTGAAAAAGATCGTCCTGGAATCAGAAACGGCATTCGTGCAGGGAGTTAAGGGAGTCGCAGTGAGGGTTAGTGTAATCTGGGCGGCACTTTTATCCTCGTTGCTCGGATAATAAATGCTCGTAAGGTTTGAGGTATTGCTGAATGTGCCGGTGCCGGAGGTTGACCAGGTTACGGATTGGTAGTTGGAGGCAATACCGCTGAGTGGAATCTGGTTTATGGATACGCAATAGATGGTGTCCGGACCAGCAGCAGCGGATGGAATTAGTGTAACATTTACTTCGGTGGTATCGGTAGTGGTTGCAGATCCGTCGTTGACACTGGCGATGTATTGAGTGTGTTGAACCGGGCTAACCACAGGGTTTTGGATATTGGACGTGAAGCCGGCCGGAAGGGATGTCCAGGAATAGGAATAAGTCCCGGAACCGCCTGTAGGGATCACATTCAACTGGGATGTCTGGCCCAGGCAGATTGTTCCGGGCGTGGCATATGCTGTTGCTGAAAGCGGCCCGGATGTAACGGTAACAAGGGTCGTGTCTGCGGAAACCTGGTAACCGTCATTTGCTTGCACGATATACTGTGTAGAAACGGTAGGTGAAACAACAGGATTCTGCAGGGTCGAAAAAAATCCACCCGGGATGGACGTCCAGGAATAATTGTATAGTCCCGATCCTCCTGAGGCATTTGCTGAAAGTTGTGAAGTTTGTCCGGAAAGAATGGAAGATGGGGCTGCATTTGCAAAAACAGCAAGGTTATTTGGGATCACAGTTACAGTGGTATTGTCGGAAGCGTTTCCCGAACCGTCATTCACTGTAACGGTATACTGTGTCGTTACGGTAGGAGAAACGGTTGGATTCTGCAGGCTGGAGGTAAATCCCGCCGGATTGGAAGTCCAGGAATAAGAATAGATGCCGGATCCGCCAGCCGGGGTTGCATCCAGCTGTGAGGCCGAACCGGTAAGAATCGTTGCCGGAGTGGCAGTTGCTGTTACACCTAACGGGATATTTTCGTTTACGACGAGGGTGCACAGTTTGGTTACGGGCTCTGTTACTGCAAAGGCTCCGTAAAATGTCACGGTTCCTGTACCGGTCGCGGGGGCAGTCCAGGAAAAATTCCAGGTAGCCGAAGAACCGCCGACCGGGGCATTATGGGTAACATACTTTCCACTCCCTACCAGTTTACTGCCCGATCCCGCGGTAAGGGTTCCGAGTAAGGCGCCTGCTACATTCTGAGGGGATACTTCGAATCCTTTATTACCTGAACCGGTTGCGGTAGCCGTAATGGTATAGGTTGTATTGGCGATATATCCGGAAGCAGGAATATTCGAGGTGATCCATCCTGTTACGGTGCTGGAACTTCCTCCGTGACATGAGGTGCAATTGTGGCCGTCTCCCGGCGAACCAGTATATCCCGCCGGGGCGCCGCTGGAATGATCTGCGTTCTCGCCTCCATAAGAACTCAATAGAATACATGCAATAATAGTAAAGGGGATCAGAATGTAAATTTTCAACTTCATAAGGTTTTATTTATTTGTTTTTGCAGGCCCAAAAGTATGTAAAGCAGGACATATGTCAGAAAGATCATAACAATTTTTAACAATTTATTTTTTAACCCCCCGGAATATTATTCCCGATTATCCCGGCAATTTGTACATAAAAAAAATTTTCTTGCAGGTTGAAAAAAAGTTAATATCTTTATTGCGCAAATTGACGAGGATATTTCTTTTTTTTGTATAGCTATTGTTTTCTAAATGCATGAAAACCAGAGGTATTTGTAAATAACATATATATTGGCTACTATCATCGTAGTTGATCCTTTGATTGTTTTATATTCATTGTAAACCAAAAACAAAATCAAACAACCATGAAGCAGTTATACAAAATTATTCAGACCCTTATCCTGATTTTAGTATGCAGTAGTGCCATGGCACAGTATTGTTTCCCGACGTATAGCACAGGGTGTACTTATGGAGACGGACTTTCTCTATTCCAGCTCGGCACCATTAATCAACCGATCACCTGTACCGCCTCCTATCACGATTTTACAGCATCCTCGACGAACATTACGATTGGGAATACATACACCATAACGGTTCAGGCAGGGTATGCAAGCACATATGCAAATGTGTATATAGATTATAACCACAATAACACATTCGACGCCGGAGAACTTATCGGGCAGGTTGTTTGTTCCGCTGCAGCAACAAATTATACCGTTAATTTCACGGTACCCGGTACCGCATTGACAGGCGCAACACGCCTGAGGGCATTGACGGAATGGTATGGTTATCCCTCAGGGCCCTGCACTGCACAAACCTATGGTAATTGCGAGGACTTTACGGTTAACATTGCAGGTGGTTCAACTCCGCCTACTGTCACGACCACGGCTGCCACTGCCATCAATACTACCAGTGCGACGTTGAACGGTTCAGTAAATGCAAACGGAGCTTCCACCACAGTGACTTTTCAATATGGATTGACGGTTGCCTATGGAACCACTGTTCCGGGAGTACCTTCCCCAGTTACGGGAGCAACAGCCACTCCGGTCACTGCAGCCGTGACAGGTCTGTCTCCCTGTACATTATACCATTACAGGGTTGTCGGTGTTAATGCCGGCGGAACCACCAATGGGAATGATATGACATTTACAACACAGTGCGCACCCCCTACCGTGACCTCCCAGGCCGCTACCGGAATTACAGGCACGACGGCTACACTGAACGGTCAGGTAAATGCAAATAATACCTCCACCACAACCTCATTTGACTATGGTCTGACTATAGCCTATGGTTTAAACATTCCTGGAAATCCCTTGACGGTTACTGGTTCTGGGAACACTGCGGTAACAGGTGCCCTGAGCGGATTACTTGCCAATACCCTTTACCATTTCAGAATAAATGGTGTTAATGCCCTCGGCACGGCCAACGGCAGCGATATGACCTTTACAACATCACAGATTGCACCTACCGTTACAACGACTGCTGCAACCGGTGTTAATGCAACCAATGCAACGATTAACGGAACGGTCAATGCCAACAATTTATCGACAACGGTCAGCTTCGATTACGGACTTACCGTTGCCTATGGAACCACTGTTCCCGGAGTACCTTCCCCACTTTCCGGCAGTGCGGTCACTCCTGTTTCCGCATCTTTGTCCGCGCTATCATCCAATACAACTTACCATTACAGGGTGAAGGGTGTTAATGCTGCAGGAACAACCAAT
>Ga0182011_10002658_pt1 | contig 15012 bp, 15 predicted proteins | sample 711E1DmetaG_FD_120481 | JGI IMG/M metagenome (GOLD analysis project Ga0182011, IMG submission 120481) | Permafrost microbial communities from Stordalen Mire, Sweden - 711E1D metaG | ecosystem: Environmental > Terrestrial > Soil > Wetlands > Permafrost | place: Sweden: Stordalen | collected... | reverse complement strand
CGAGAGCCTGGGCGGATTAGAAGCCGCCTTTGCCGCCTGCAAGCACCCGGAACTGTTTGGCGCGGTCCTTGCTCAGTCGGGATCGTTTTGGTGGCGGCCGAATTCTGCGTCATTGGCAAACGGCAAGCCGTGGATGGCCGAACAATATACGCAAGGACCCCGATTGCCGGTTCGCTTTTTCTTGAGCGTCGGACGGGACGAGATCGTCCCTTCAGGCGCCAACAGTTTGTTTGATCTCCGCCAGATGCGGGACGCGCTCGTCGGCCATGGCTATGACGTGAAATACGAGGAAATTGAGGGACAGCACGACCCGATCAACTGGCGCCTCACTTTGCCGGACGGTTTGATAGCTCTAGATCCCGTGCCGGCGCGTTAACGCGGACAGCGCCGAGGCGCACGAGAGAATTGGCCCAGGGCCGCAGATTTTAATCGGTGCATTGTGCGGGCGACGCGGAGCATTCTGCCTGCTGTCGTTTACGCCCCTGTTCGCCACTGATCCTGTGGGACGACCGCCTGTCTAAAGTTTGCCGCTCAGGAGCAGCCGTGCCGTAGATTGCCAACCGATGGATTCCGCTCCCGCCACTTCTGTCTCGGTTGCCGAGATAGGCCTTTGAGCGTCGGCAGCAAAGACACGATATTCGTCATGGATAATAACCCCGAAATCGGAGACATGGTGACGAAGTATCTGGCTATGAACGCAGCGGCGATTGTCGTGCTGGCTGTGCTGTCGTACGTTGGCAGCGTATTGATCTTAGCTTGGCTGGAATCACTAGAAAAGTGGTGGAATGCGTCGGAATGGAGAAGGTACGGCAATCTCAGCCTAAAGAGAACGCCGAATGAGGCGCCACTGCCGACACCGGCCAGCGGGGTGCCGGCTGCCTGCGCACCGACCACGCTGCCGTCTAATGAAGCAGGTCGTTGAAAGGTTGGACAAAGAGAGCATGACACCCAAGGAAGGAGCATCCTGTCGAGCTGAGCGCGACACTTGGTACTTCCCCGCCCGGTTGAATCGGAAGCAGTTCGCGATTCGATGGTTTCTTTTGGTAGTATGCTTTGTAGGTACTATATTGCTCCTTGGCTTTTTTGGGGCAACCCAGCCTACGGTTTCCTTGATCGTGTTTTTGGGCTGCCTCCTGGGCTGCCTCTTGTATTTGATCGTTGGCCTGGCTTGTCCTCGGTTGAAGAGTGCGGGACTATCGCCTTGGGTTCTTCTTCTCTGGTTGGTCCCCGTCGCGAATGTCGCGATTGTCCTTTTGCTATTTATTGCACCTCCGGAGAAGACGGACCAACCAGGCCTAGACAATTTCGGGGGTGGGCCCCGGAGTGGCCTATTGTCAAAATCCAAGAAGCGTCTCGCAGTTTATGTTGTTGCTGCGCTCGCAATCGCGACGGCGCTTTTCTTTTATCCATCAGGGAAAGCGGCCCACTCGATGACCCGCGAGGCCAAGTCACTTAGTCGCGACCAAGCCGTCGGCAAATCCCAATTCATAACGGTGGAGCCGGGAGTTGCGCTTGAGGTAGTCGATTTTGGTGGGTCTGGCCGAACGCTTGTCCTGCTGGCAGGGCTTGGCGTCTCAGCCCATGAGTTTGATCGTTTTTCTGCTGAATTGACTCGAAGCTATCACGTTTACGCGATCAGCCGTCGCGGGTTCGGCGAGTCCAGTGTTCCCGCCTCAGGGTATTCCGCCAATCGTCTTGGTGACGACGTTTTGGCTGTTATGGACGCGTTGAAGTTAGTTCGCCCGGTTCTGGCCGGCCACTCCCTCGCCGGCGAGGAGCTGAGTTCTTTGGCGACGCGCTATCCGGAGAGGGTTGCCGGTGTCATCTACTTGGATGCCGGTTACGCTTACGCACTGTACGACCAAGTTCACGGAGATCTTCTCCTGAATCTCTGCCCGTTATTTAGGGCGTTGGAGGCGCTGGTTCCTAATCGATTCCTGAGCCCAGCGATGCAGATTGTATTTGGGCAGAAAAAGTTCACCGAACTTCACGTGCCGGTTTTGGCTTTCTTTGCGGTTCCACACGACCTTAGCTGGCAGATCAAGAACAATGCTTCCGCCCGGGAAAAAGCTGAAGCATTGGATTTCGTTCAAACGGAACGCCAGGTGAAAGCCTTCGAACGCCAAGTGCCTACTGCAAGAGTCGTACGTTTGCCCCATGCCAAACACACGATCTACAAGGAGAAAATGGCCGAGGTGGTGGGGGAGATGAAGGCGTTTATCGACGCATTGCCGTTTAGTGGCACCACACCTGAACCGGAAATACAATCCGATCAGCCCAAGCCGCCGCTGCAGGCGCCGACCAGCGGCACGCCAGCTGCTAACGCTGCCGTCGGGCACGCCTCGTCTTGAGCGGCACGAAGAAGGGCACTATGGCATTCACGTCAACGTTCGGCATAGGATGACACGCAACACGCCAACTCACATCGACAGAATGCGGAGGAGGTTGGCTCATCTTCGCGCGTTTGTAAGTTTTGCTCTCGTAGCAGCGGCTCAGTTTCTGAGTCCGGCGGCTGCCGCTGACCCAGCATCGAAGATAGATCCCCCTGCTTGGTCATACCGACACACAAAGGAAGAAATCCAGGCGTTTGGAGCGGGTTTCGCAGATCAAGACCCCGCAAAGAAGGACGCCCGAGATATCAGGGAGATGAGAATCAGAAGACTATTGAGGCAACAGGCCGATAAGCGATGAGAGCGGTGCCGAGAACCTTTCTGCCGACCGCAGCAACGGCACGCCGGCTGGTGGCGCATCAGCCCGGCCGCCGCCCGGCACTGCAGGCCGATGACGCTCCAGAAGCGAGGGCTGGGAGACCTGAGGTTTATATTGCCCGAGTATTGACCAAACGGGTCCATTTCGCGTGTTTTGCTCGGTTCTGTTCTCTCCGGACGAAAACCTCGTAAGTGAATTACCGTTGGGGACTACTGTAGAACGCCTGCTAAACGTCGAGGACAGACTACCGACGTTTTCCCGGTGGTGGTTCAAAAACAGCATACCCGGTTCGAATCCCGGTGTTAAGGCCTCATAACACTGACTGACCTCGTGGCTATCGATCAAACTTATGATTTGGCTGAACAGGCTCGCACCACTTATCTCGTGCCCAGCCGTGTTGGTGGGGGTGGTCGTTTCGCTTTTCATACACCGCGATCAACACACCCCCGCCTGGTGCAGGGTTTGACCCCGATTTTGATCGCCGGAACGATGTCTAGGCCGATTTTCTGTCACATTCTTTCCTTTATTGGTCCTTATATAATAAGATGACCACAATTGAGACCAAACGCGTAGCTGGACCCAACGATGCTGAGCTGGTAGCCGGCTGCTTGGAGGGGAGACGAGAAGCGTTCCGCCAGATCGTCGAACGGTATCAGTCGTTGATCTGCTCACTGGCATATAGTGCCACTGGCAGCGTGAGCCAGAGTGAGGACGTGGCGCAGGAAACGTTCCTCAGTGCATGGAAGGATCTTGGGCTTCTACGTGAACCGGACAGACTCCGTGCCTGGCTGTGCGGTATTGCCCGGAACCGAATTCTAAGAATCGTGCGCGGGCAAGTGCGTGACCCAATGAATGACGCTATGCCATTGGAAAACGCGCACGATTGCCCAGCGGGCGATTTGCTCCCATCTGAGCTGGCCTCCCGAAGGGACGAGGAGGCGATTCTTTGGCGAACCTTGAAGGTTTTGCCCGAAATTTTCCGGGAGCCTCTCATCCTTTTCTATCGCGAGAATCAGTCGGTCGAGGCGGTGGCAACGGAACTGGAATTATCCGAGGATGTCGTCAGGCAAAGATTATCGCGTGGGCGCAGCTTATTGAATGTGGAAGTGCAGTCCTTCGTGGAGCACACGCTGCGTCGAACCGCACCGGGCCCGGCATTTTCAAACTCCGTGATTCTGATGCTTCCGCTCGCTGCAGGCCCAGCAGCAACGGCGGCCCTATCGATCGGAACAAAAGGCTTGGTGGCGAAATTGGGATTTCTGGCCGTGTGGATGACGCCGGTAGTGCTAACTCCGTTTGTTGGTACTCTTGGTGGCATCGCGGCGCAATGGCTGATTATTCTTGGCGCACCGCCTGAGCCAAGACTGCGGGTCAAAACGATGGGGCGACTGCTCATTTTCTGGGTGCTCCTGATGGGAGCTACGATAGGCGTCCTAGCTGCAATGCGTTCATTAGGGCACCACTTCGAATGGAGCGACCGGATATTTGTCACCGCATTGGCGGGCTTTTGGCGGCCCCAAGTAGCATCAGTCGCCACGTCGACGAGGATGATTGTTTCTCTGATGGTCGGTGTGGTTGCGGGGATTCTAATTCGCGAAGTAGCCAGAAGGAATGGATGGAAGATTTGCGAAGGCAGTCGGATCGGCATAAATCTATCTCGCGACTTAAAATGCCCAAGATGTGGAGCTCCTGCGCAAACAATCCGAATCCCAAAGAACTTCAGGCAGGCGCTGTGGGGCGGTTCGACCTGTGCTCGATGCGGTGCCGAATACGACAAATGGTCGAGGCTCATCCCGGGAAGGAATTCGCAGGGTTGATCCGGCGAGCAATCTATGAATCCGATCCCAAACTGATCGTGACCTAGGCGGATGAGCGAGCATGGAGGATCGAGGAAGACTGAGCACAAGGGAATATTGTCCAACTATTGACCAAACGGGTCCATTTCGCTGCTTTTGGCCGGGTTCAATATCTTCGGCCGATAATCTCGTAAGTTAATTACCTTTAGTGACTACCGGCGTTTTCAGGGCTGTAGTTAAAAAACAACATACACGGTTCGAATCCCGGTGAGGCGCTGCGCGGAACTGGCCAACGCGTTGACAGTAATTCGAGAATCGCGAAGCATGGCGACATCCGATTTACCCCCAATGATCCTCCCAACCCTTCTGCCCGCCCGCTCAGATGACGAGCCCGGTGCGAGAATATCCTGATGAGATCGCAATCGAAGGCAGCGAGACGTCGCTATCACGCGCATGCAGGTCCGCGTGCCGAATTGCTTAACGGGATACTTTTGGCAACCTTTTGGCAAAGGCTACTCGGGTACTGCGTCGACCTTCTGATCGCTGTCATTATTTGGTTCCCACTTGAATCATCCTGGCGATATTTCTTCCTTCACGAGACGAACATTCACATCGTTTGGGACTTTCACGAAGCTGGGAACATCATAGTGATGGTTCTCTATTGGGGGCTGGCTAACTATTTTGGCAACGGACGGACCCCCGGCAAGCTGGTAGCACGCACACAAGTTCTGTCGCTTACAAGTGAGCGAATGGGCCTCTGGCAATCCGTCGAGCGCGGGCTGGGCTATGGCGCTGCGGTGCTGGAGCTAGGTTTGGGATTCTTGCAGTTCTTTTGGGATCGCAATCGGATGTGTGCGCAAGATCGCCTCGCTGAAACAATTGTGATCGACGTGAGAAAGCAGCAACCCCCAATAGCTGGCGTCGAGTCCGAAGAAGGTAGGTACTAAAAGGCACGCCTAACCCTCCGCTCAACTCGGACCCCACCTGCATTGTCTTCCTCTCTCTCTCAGCTTCGCGCTTCCTCGGCTCCGCTCACCGCCTCGGTGCAGGCGGGGCCGGTTAACTCATGGCCCTCCGACTACGATATCACCACCTAGGGATTCCGACGAATGAAGAGTTTTCTGGATCGCTGTATCTACCCGCTCTGAAAATGACGGTGTCAGATCACATGGCGACGCCATATGGAATTCAGTGGATGCGATTTGACGACGACTGCACATTTCCAGAGCTGGTGAAGCGATTACCGCACGTCGCCTTTGAGGTCGACGACCTTCGAGAGGCAATCCGGGGAAAGAAAGTGATCATCGAACCAAACGAGCCTGCACCCGGTACCCTTGTGGCGTTCATCGAAGAAGCGGGTGCTCCCATCGAGTTCCTTCAATTCGGTAAGAAAAGCGCCCCGCAGCCGCCGACCGGCATCACGCCGACTGCTGGCGCAACCGGCGCGCCAGGCCTTTGACGTTGACTGACTGGGCCGAACAGAGGCTGAAACGAATATTGCCCATTTATTGCCGGCAGATGGGTACATTTCGCTGCTTTTGATCGGTTCCGGTTTCTTCAGCCGAGAACATCGTAAGTAAAACGCTACGAGGGACTACCGACGCCATTACGTCGGCATTCCAAAAACAACATACATGATTCGAATCCCCGTGTGAGGCTGAGCTAACATGCCAGCGCGTTGACAGTCCTTCGCGAATTGGGAAACACCACGACGACGGTCAGCACTCGCGTTGCCAGATCAGTCATTTCGCCGTTCAATCCAGGCGAATCCCGGCTCCCGGCCCCAATTATGAGATTCGAACACTTTGCGCTTAATGTCCCCGATGTTCGTACGATGACGCATTGGTACGTCGAACACCTCGGATTCAAGGTCGCCCGCCAGCGGGAGGATCCTCCCCACACCCGTTTTCTCTCCGACGATACCGGCCGGGTGGTCGTAGAGCTCTACACCAACCCTCTGGCGGCGATAACCGCCTTCCCGGCCCAGCACCCGCTGATGTTTCATCTTGCCCTGGTGGCGGTGGATGCGCGGGCCGAATGTCGCCGGCTGGAGCAAGCCGGGGCCAAGCTCTTTCTCGAAGAACCGCAGGCCGATGGCTCGATGTTGATCATGATGCGCGATCCGTGGGGCATGCCGATTCAGCTTTGCCAGCGCGCCAAACCGTTCTAGCAGCCGGTGATCGTAGCGAGATCGATGATCGCGGCGGATTTCATCCTGCAGCGCTCGGATCATTGTTTCGGAATCGGGGATGCGCGGCGATTGCAGGCTTCAGTCACGGACCAAATCGTCGGCCACTCGCTAACTCCGATGGCCGCGAGCATCTTTTTGCAGCCCGATCATCTGTTCAACTCCCAGTCGTCTATTTGAGCATGGCGGCGGTGCCGGCGAGTGCATCGGTGGGCAGCGAGACCTCGTGGTTTTCGCCATCGATCTTCAGATGCAGTTTCGGCAACTTCTGTGTCGGCTCGGCAACCCGCGTCGCGCCGGCCGCGGTGAGCACCAGGCACGGCGCGTCGACTTCAATCCGCCGGCCGTCGGGGAGCACCATCTCCCCCGCGGTCCAGAACGCGATCGCGACCTTGCCGCCGGACAACTCGACAGCCTGCTTCGTCGTCGAATTCTCCAGGACCCGCGGTTGAGCCGTGGTTCCGATCGGGGTCATCGTGTACGCGTAGTGCGACGCCCGAGGTTGGCGGCCGTGGTCCAGCCAGAGCGTGAAGACCTCCTGCGTCACGTCCGCCGGAGGCGTCTGGGGATTGTCGAACACGCGCCGCCAGTTTCCAGTGACGGGACCGGCGTCGAGCCGCAGCGCGGCGCCGTCCAGGACGGTGTAGCGCCAGCCGTCGTGTTCGACGGCCGTCGTGTCGCTCAGGATATGGTTCCCGGGGGGGAGGGTCCGGGTTTTGCCGTCGGCCTCGACCCGCACCGCGCCGCGCAACCGGCATTGGTTGATCGTCGTCGCCACCGGGTCCGGGCTCGTGCCCACGATGTCGGCGCCGAGGCAGACCACCGTGTCGCGAGAGAAGAACCATGCCTTGTGGGCGCTCACACCGTCGCGCACATAGTCGAGCACTGCGGCGCCGTCCGAGCCGTCGGAGATGCCCCCGACGAAGTCCCGCGGCACCGCAGAGGTCCGGTACTCCGGCGGCGCAAACTGGGCGCACGTGATCCCGGGCAACTTGCGCCAGTCCCAGACCGGGAAGATGTCCTCATACTCGTCGCCTTCCCGGTAGAGATACAGCGCGCCGTCGGCGGTGTGATACCCGGAGAGATTCTCGCTGTTCACCAGCTCGGCGCCGATCACCCGGGTCGAAGACATTTTCAGCGTCGCCGCAAAAACGGGCTGCCGATGGACCAGGTAATCCGACCGCCAGAAAAACCGGTTGCCCACCAAGTCGTTCGCTGCGCCGGGTCGGTTGCGGGCAATGTAGGCGCGGTAGGCCGGAGCCTGGGACGGATCAAAACTGGCCGCCTGCGCCATCACCTGGGCGATGGTGGCGGTCTTGGTCCGCGGCGAATGCGGCATGAGTTGCCGGGCGCACGAGCTGGTATCCATGGCTCCACGCCACGAAATCCAGTTTTGGCCCTCGATCAGGTAGCTGCGAAACGCGGCGAGTTTCCCAGGTGGCAGCTGCCACGGCGTGCCGCGCAGGATGGTGCTCCACCGCGCGGTCTCGACGGCGAACGCCATCCCGTAGTTGCCAAACTGCAGCTGGGCGCCGTGCTGGTGGAAGCTGAAGTCCGGCTGGAGGCCCTCTGCGGTCGAGACCTGCACCTCGCCCCAGATCGTATCGGCGGCGGCGCGGATCGCCGCCTCGTCGCCGGCGAGCACGCCGCGCATGAGCGCGATGCCGGCCAGCCAGACCCGGTTCTGACCGGTGCGCCCGATCGGGTACCGCGCCAGCGACGTGCCAGTGGCGTAACGCAGCTCGGCCTCCTTCAGTTCCTCGCCGAGGAGCAGTGCCGTCATGCCGATCGTTTTCGGAATGCCGATCTCGTTGTACCACCAATTCGGACACTGGAAATCGTGGGCGATCCAATACCCAAACGCCCGGTGGGTGGCCGCCAGCAAGATCGCGCGGTCGGCGGCCGCAGCGCCGGACTGGTTGGCGGCAGCGGTCATTGCGACCATCCGCGTGCAGTGGTCCTCGGGGGGCCAGCCGGAGCGCGCCTGCGAAGCATAGTCGAGGTCCGGCCACCGACCGTCCGCTGCCAGCGCCTGCTCCAGGTAGCGCGCTTTGTTGGGATCGGGGGCTGGCTCGTTGGAGTCGCGCATGGTGAAGGCGTCGTCGCCCCCCAGGTAGAAATCGCGGAACTGCCGGGAGACCTGTTGGATCGCGGGCGCACGCCCGGGTAGTTCGGTCGCGCCGGCGACAACCCCGCCTCCGAGGCCGGAAAGCAAGAGGAACAACCCAATCTGGAAGCGCTTCATCGGCAAAATACTCGCGAGCGTTCTTGTCCAGTGCAATCCAAGTCCCAGCCGGTCAGGCATCGAGCGAGGTGGGTGCTGGCAGGCAACGCCGACAAGATTTAGGTTCCGCGCATCTCTACAAACCGGTTCGATCGCCGCACCTGATCAAAAAACCGCAGCAGAATCCACCGGATTCGAGTCCCGGTACGGAGGCTGCGCAGACACAGCCAACACATTGACAGTATTTCGCGAATCGGAAATCGTGCCGGCGATGGCCATACCCCGATGATTACCCCAACCCTTCTGCGTGCGCGCTCTCTTGATGAGCCCGGTGCCGGAATACCGCACCCCGGGGTCAGCGAGGGGGCCGTCGGGCAATTGGCGGTCCTACCTTGATGGCAAAAAATGATCACGGACTCATAATGAAAGCCGCGTGGTTAGGGATCTTACTCTGCCTGGGGTTTTCTGTGGGCCCGTGCCGGATGTCAGCGGCGCCGGATAGCGAGCGCGAGTTGGATGCCCGCTTCGTTGGCTGTTGGAAGTACGCGACCGGTTTCGGCGTCGTGTTTTTCCACTCTGCGCTCCCGAATGGCGATTTTGAACGTAGTATGTACGAACGCGGGAAGTTCATGTTCGCGTCTCGGGGAAAGTGGTATGTGGAAGGAGGCGTATTCCATATCGAAATCTCGAAACGCCGTACGCGCGAAAGTGGGGAAGAGTATTTGCCGGCACACGCACGATTTGACCAGACCATTGTTGCGGCGGGAGAAAATTGGTACGAAGTAAAGGAACCGTCGGCGCTCCACGTAATCCACTGGGTGAAAATCTCAGACGTTACTGAAGAAGTTACCAAAGCCAAGAATCTGCGGAACCAGGCGGTGCAGTCGACGACCAAGTCTGTTCCGCACCCTGCGGATCAGGAGGCGCGCCAGCCGTAGGTCTCGACTGGCCTTCAACGCTGGGCAGAATGAAATCTCATGAACATCGCTGAAGCTCAGAAGGAAATACGGTTCCATTATGCCGGCGGATTCTACGGACAACTTGTGTCATCTGTGCTATGGGCAATCTCTGCATCCTTTGCTGCTTTCGCATCACCCACCATCGCGATTGCGACGCTGGTTCTCGGTGGTTTCCTGATTTTTCCGTTCACGGAGTTACTTACGCGAGTCAATCGAGCTCCTCCGATAAGCAGGATGAACGAGCTGAGCGCACTCGGCATGCAGATCGCCTTTGTCCTCCCGACTTCCATGTTGTTACTTTTCCCTGTGACCCGATACAGCGTCTATTTGTTCTATCCCGCGATGATGATATTGCTCGGTGCTCACTACATTCCTTTCGTTTTTCTATATGGCATGCGAATCTACGCGGGGCTCGCCGCTTTGCTTGCAGGCGGTGGGGTATTTGTCGCCCTGACGTGCGGGAGCCAGTTCAGTATCGGTGCGTGGTACACTGCTGCGGTGCTTTTCCTTTTCTCTCTGCTAGCAAAAGCGATCGTGGCGAAGGAACGAAAATGCGGTGTGCCCAACAAGACGGCAGACTCGATGACCTCTAGTGGCACTTCGGCTGCGGAGCAACCTCGGGTGCCACCCTCGGCCACGAGTCACCTGTAACGTTGGGCGAAGCGATATGCGATTAGTCACTTACTTCCTCGGTGTCTTTATCGGTGCCGTTTGCAATGCAGCGACGCCAGTTGACGAGATCGAGTCGTTGTTGCATTACATCGGCACAATGGAAAGCACATCGATTGTTCGTAACGGCGATGTGCATACGCCAAAAGAAGCCGAGGCGCATCTTCGGCTTAAGTGGACCAAACAAAAAGCGCAAATTGCGACGGCTGAAGACTTCATTCGCCTCTGTGGCACAAAATCGTCGATGTCCGGGAAAGCTTACGTGATCAGGTTTCAAGATGGGCATGCGGAAGACTCAGCGGCTGTTTTGTCTAAGCAGCTACAAGTAATTCGCGCAGCGTCTCTGCCTGAAAATAATGTTGCACCGAACAAGGCGGCGCAGTCGACGACCCCGTCTGTCACGCCCCCTGCGGGGCAGGAGGCGCGCCAGCCGTAGGTCTCGGCAGGCCTTCAACGACGGTGAAATGGGACAAGCCGTATGACTGACACTGAGGGCAGATTCACTCAGGTGCTGGCGGCCGCTGGAAGGCCCGCGGTATATTGCCCAATTATTGACCAGATGGGTCCATTTCGCTGCTTTTGCTCGGTCCCGGTCTCTTTGGCCGATAATCTCGTAAGGCAATAGCCGCGAGGGGCTACCAGCGGATTTTGAGCCTCGCTCCAAAAACAGCATACACGATTCGAATCCCCGTTGAGAGGCTGCGCCGGGCACGGACAGCGCATTGACAGTTTTTCGCAGATCGGAAATCAAAAAACGCCGATGTCTTCACTCGGCCTTGAGGGCAACGAGCGGATCGACGCTTGCGGCGCGTCGGGCGGGGAGGAGGCACGCGGCCGCGGCAACGAGGGCGAGCAAGGCGGCGATCGCAGCGAAGGTGAGCGGGTCGTAGGCGCTTACGCCGAAGAGCATCGAAGCGAGAAAGCGTGTGAGAAGCAGCGCGCCGACCAGACCACCGCCGAGCCCGAGCGCGATCAGTCGGCCTCCTTCGGAAAGCAACAGACGAAGAATGTCGCTGCGTTGGGCGCCGAGCGCCATGCGGAGGCCGATCTCGCTGGTGCGCTGATTGACCGAATACGCCATGACACCGTAGATGCCGACGGCCGATAGCAGCAGAGCGACGGCGGCAAACGCGGCGAACAGCGATGCGGAGAAACGCTGCCGGGCGACGGAGTGCGCGACCAGGCTGTCCATCGAGGCGAAACCGTAGACCGGTTGGTCGGGATCGATGGATTTGATCGCTGCGCGCACGGTGGCAGCCAGTCCGGGTCTCGCATTCGGAGCCCGGACGACGACGTTGAGAAACGGAAACGGACTTTGCACGAACGGCTCGTACATCTGGCTCAGCGCTTCGCCATCGAGTCCGTAATGTTTGGTGTCGGCAACGACACCGACGATCTCGCGCCAACGTTCCGGACCGACTGTCATGTTAATGCGCTTGCCGATTGGATCGACGCCGGCGAAGTAGCGCTTCGCCATAGTCTCGCCGATGATCGCCACCGGCGCGGCGCCGGCGACGTCGTGCTCGTCGAAGAACCGCCCATGGACGAGGCGGATTCTCATCGTCTTGGAGTAGTCTTGCGTGGTGGCGTAATAGCTGGCGCTGGTGAAGTGCCCCGGCATCGGGCGGGGTTGGTCCTGGCGGAAGAAATCCAGCACGTAATCGTTGTCCGAGAACGGCATGATATGCGCGGCGCCGACCGATTCTACGCCAGGAATTGCGGCGATCGTGGCGGCCGCCTGCTCGACGAACGCAGCCTGGTGCGGTCCGTCGCCGTAGCGTTGCGGCGGAAGATTCAACCCCATCATGAATGCTCCGCGCGGATCGAAGCCGGGGTTGACAGCGTTGAGTCGGGCGAAGCTGCGCACCAGCAGCCCCGCGCCCACCAGCAGAACCAGGGCGATCGCGACCTCGGCGATTACGAGCGCGCTCCGCAACCGGCTGTGTCCGCCGCCGGCGCCGCGCGCGCTTTCCTTGAGCGTCGCATTGAGATCGAGGCGCGCAGCCCGCAGTGCGGGAGCCAGCCCGAAGACGAAGCCCGTGGCGATCGAGACGGCGACGGTGAAGAGCAGCGCGCGCCCGTCGATTGTGATCTCGGTGGCCCGCGGCAGATTTTCGGGCGCCATGGCCAACAACGCGGCAAGAAGCCAGTGCGCGACGAGGACGCCGAGAGCGCCGCCGAGCAGCGCGATGACGAGGCTCTCCGTCAGCAACTGCCGGATGATCCGGGCCCGACTCGCGCCTTGCGCGGCGCGGACGGCGATTTCCTTCGTCCGGGTCGACGCGCGGGCGAGCAGAAGGTTGGCGACGTTCGCGCAGGCGATCAGCAGAAGAAACCCGACGGCGCCGAGCAGAGCATAGAGCGCAGGGCGTACGTCCCCGATGGTTTTGTCGATCAAAAGCGCTGTCCGCACGCTCCAGCCCTTGTTCGAATCGGGAAACTGCAACGCGAGCCGTTCCGCCACCTGCTTCATTTCGGCGTCAGCGTTTTCCAAGGAAACTCCAGGGCGCAGCCGCCCGATCACATCGATGTAATGGCTGCCATGCTATTGGCGCTGATGAGCGGTGAAAGCGAAGGGAGCGATCACATCGATGTCGCGAAACGACTTCGGCATCACGCCGACGACGACGAACGGGCGGCCGTCGAGCTGAAGCGTTTGGCCGAGGGCGTCGGAGCGGCCGCCGAACTTCCGTTGCCAGAAGCCATAGCCGAGCAACGCGACGGTTCCGGCTCCGGGCGCGTCCTCCTCGGGGCGGAAGTTTCGGCCGAGCAGCGGCTGGAGACGCAGAGTCGGAAGGTAGTTTGCGCTTACACGTAGTGCGGTGAGCCGCGCCGGCTCGCCCGTGCCGGTGAGCGTGTAGGAGCTCTCCTGCGATGAGGCAATGGATTCGAAGTTCTTTGCCTGCTCCTGCCACGAGCAGAAATTACCCGGCGACACCGAGAATTCCGGGTAGTCAGGAAGGTCGGTTTCCCAGATGGACACGAGTCGATCGGACTCGGGAAACGGCATCGGTCGCAGCAGCACGCTGTCGACGACCGAGAAGATCGCGGTGCAGGCACCGATGCCGAGCGCGAGCGTCAGGATGACGACGGCGGTGAAGCCGGGCGCTTTGGCGAGCGTGCGGAGAGCGTAGCGGAGATCGTGGAACATCGGAGTGTTGGCTGCGGAATTGGAGGAAGAGCGGTGGTCCGCGAGTCCGTGTTTGCAGGCGGCGTGCCAGAAGGGCGGCGCTTTTGTAAAGAACAGATGGGCAACAGTAAGATCGTTGCTTGGGAATGCACGGCCCGATTGGGCGCACCGGCGGTGGGAAAGCTCTTTCCCGCATTTGGGACGGGATCAGGCAACCGGGTTTCCGGCCGAAGCAGAGGAAAACTGGCTGGGGAGAAGCGGCCACCGGTTCCTTTCTCTTCCTTCGCTGCTGGCGCGTCCAGTCAGATGCCACGATGATGCACCTCCAGCTGGTGAAATTTCCGGGGCATGTCATATTGCCCGAGTATAGCCGGGTACATTCCGCTTGTTTTCCTCGGTTCCGGTCTCTTCGGCCGAAAACATCGTAAGTAAATTGGCTTCTTCGGTGGTTAGTGTGGGATGAGATCGAGCTTCCCATGGTGAAAAAGGATAGCGATGCGGAAGTTCGCAAAGTTGCGGTAGCCGCGGGCCACGGATTTGAGCGCTTGGATCGCCGAGTTAACGCCTTCGGCCGGGCCATTGCTGATCGGATGCCAAAACCAAGCCAGGACTCCCTCGATATGGGTGAAGATCATCTTTGCGACCTTGATCAGCGGCTTCAGCCCGCTGGCTTCGACGCGCTCGCACCAGCCGTCGAGGAACGTTCGGGCGGCCGAGGGCCGGCGATATTGCCAGAGTCCGCGCAACTGTTCTTTCAGCGCCCAGGTCAGTCCCGTTTTCAGCTCTGGAGCCAGCAGCAGTTCGCGCAGCTGGCGGCGGCGCTTGCGATCTAGCCGATCGAAACCATACAGCCACAGCTGCCGTGCCCGGCGTTGCCATGGATAGTCAAGGAATGTACAGAGATTCCAGTGTCTTTCCACCCGGTTTGTAGAGCGACTTTTTGATCGTTTTTTCTTACGCTTCGCGTCTCAAATAAACGCCATCCCCATGATCGCCGTCCTCATTCGCCGTCTCCTGCCCCTCGTTGTCCCCGTTCTGCTCGCGAGCCCGCTCGCTGCCTTGGACAGCGCTTCGCCCGGCCCTGCCTCGTCCTCCGTCTCCCGCGTCGTCACGCCATGGGATCACGACTGGCGTTTCAGCAAGACCGGCGAGCACGATTTCACGACGGCGGCGACCGACAGCTTTGACGACTCGGCCTGGCGCGTCGTGCGCGTGCCGCACGACTGGAGCACCGAGGAACCCTACCGTCCCGAATACGCCAGCGGCAACGGCTTCGCCGCCGGTGGCATCGCCTGGTATCGCAAGCATTTCAAACTCGATCCCGCTGCGCAGGGTCG
>Ga0182011_10002657_pt1 | contig 15012 bp, 12 predicted proteins | sample 711E1DmetaG_FD_120481 | JGI IMG/M metagenome (GOLD analysis project Ga0182011, IMG submission 120481) | Permafrost microbial communities from Stordalen Mire, Sweden - 711E1D metaG | ecosystem: Environmental > Terrestrial > Soil > Wetlands > Permafrost | place: Sweden: Stordalen | collected... | reverse complement strand
CGATGAGAGGGCGACGCGCTCCCGATGCAGGAGATGGCACGCTCGCCGCCGATGCGGCCCGGATCGAGGCGACGTTCAGCGCTCAGCGGACGTTAGAGCGAACGCCCTCCGCTCCGGGACCGCCTATGGGGTCACGGTCCATCTAACGACGTTCGACAGGCGATCGACGCTGCCGCGAATGACCTCGAGTTGGACCGAGTAGGGTCCGGGTCCCCCGCCATTCGCCCACGTCGTGGAGTTGTAGGGCGGCGGCACGGAGCCGGGCAGGCCCCCATACGGGCCGGTCAAGTTCCATCTGACCGTCTCCGTGCCGCGCCAGTTGTTGGTCCACGTACAGGTGACCCCCTGGGACGTTGTCACGCTCACGTGGTTGCATCTGATCCTCGGCTTGGGCGGCAGGGTTGGGGCCGGTCTCTGTGTCGGCGTCAGGCTGGCGGTTGGGATCGGCGTTTCGGTGGGGCTCGGCGTTGCGGTCCGTGTCGGCGTCGGTGTCGGAGCCGCCGTCGGCGTCGGTGTCGGAGCCGCCGTCGGGGTCGGGGTCGCCTTCGGACCGGCCGAATGAGTGGCGGAGGAACTCATGCCCGACGTGGTCGCCGTGGGCGCGCTCGAGGCCGTGTCTGTCGCGACCGCAACGTAGATTGTCTTCTCGGCAGGAGTGTTGGGTCCGCTCGTAGCCTCGACCAGCAGCACACCGCCCTCAATCGAAAGCAAAACGATGGCGACGGCCAGCGCCGCGAGCGCGATGTCGCGGCGGAGGCGTCCCTTGCGAACCGGCCCCGAAGCCAGGGCCGGACGCGGGATCTCCGGGCCGGTTGGCGCGAACGGCGGTCGCGGCCGGACGGTTCCGGTCATGGACTTGGCCACGCACGTCAGGCAACTGCGCCGGGAGGTGCTCCAGCACTCGTTGCATACGAACTGGCGGCATTCATGGCAGAAGCGGAAGCTCTGCACGAACGACTGGTAGGCTTCGTCGTCCATCTTGGCGAGCAGCTGCCGGCGGGCCGAGTCGTAACCGGCACCCAGGCCTTCGTGGTGCCTGAAGGTGCGCCCGACGCCGATCGAGAATGCCCGGAGCTTCCCGGCAAGGCTCAGCTTCCGGCTCGACGGCGGCAGCACGAAGCGCGTCTTGCAACGTTCACACGCGTACTGGATGAGCGTGGGGGATTCCTGGGTGCTGCTCATTTAGGGGCCTCGACCGGCATCGGAAGGTGCTTCAGTGACGAACGGCTGGACTGCACCATGTTCAGCGAAGGTCGTTTACAGGCAGTGTCGTCGCAATGGGACAGTGGTACGCCGAGTACTGCCCAATGAGCGCGCAGAAGATGGTACTTTCGGACGAGTCCGTCGAACGACACCCCACATAGCGGGCGCGAAGGATGCTACCTCGCCGGCGATCAGGCGGCGAGGGTACGTTCAGCTAGAACCCGCCTGGCCCGTGCCAGACGAACAGATACCGCCTTTTGCGGTTCTGTTCATGGACATCGATCACTTCAAGAACGTCAACGACACTCACGGACACGAGTTCGGCGATCTCTTGCTCCATGCCGTTGTGCAGAGGCTCACCAAGGCCGTGCGTCAGAGCGACACGGTCGCCCATGGGCGGCGACGAGTTCGTGATTATCCTGGATGCGGTGCGCCAGGCCGAAGATGCCGACACTGCCGGTTTCTATCCGAGTCAGTCGTCGCACCACCAACGTGATCGAGCGAGCATTTCGAGAGCTTCGTCGCCGGCTTCGGCCGATTGGAGCTCTTTCGGATCGTCGCTCGGCCGATCGCATTCTCTATGGTCAGGTGACTCGTCTAGACGAGCTTCTAGCCAAACGCCCCCTTGTCGGATTTACACAGGAGTCTTGACGGCGCCATTCGGGGTGGCGCGTCTCAGGTCGGGCTGGCCGTTGGGACCAACGTCGGACCGGCCGTCGGGACGGCGCTGGGGCTGGAGGAGGCGGCTGGACCAGCCGTCGGGCCGGAGGAGGCGCCGGGGCTGGCCGACGCTCCGGACTCGGCCGGGAAGCCCAGTTGCTGCAGGCCGGCATCGAGGACCGGGTCGGTGCCGGCTCGGGGGTTCGACCAGTCCTGGTTCGGATAGTTGCTGTTGGTGATGTCCGGGATGAGACCCTTGCCCTGAATCCAGACGTTGTTCGGGGTCAGCCAGTCGGCGATGGTCAGGTGTATGCCGCCGAAGTTGTTGGGCAGCGGCAACCACTCCTGGACGACGCCTTTGCCGTAGGTCTTGGAGCCGACGAGCTGGGCTCGACCGCGGGCCTGGAGGGCGCCGGCCAGAATCTCGGCCGCCGACGCCGTGTTCCCGTCGACGAGCACGACCACGTGAACGGATGGGTCGGTGGCCTGGCCGCCGGCCGTGGCCGTCACCGCGGACTTCTTGCCGGTGGAATCCACCTGGTAGGCGATCGTGCCCGACCCGATGAACTCGCTGGCGATCTTGACCGCATCCTCGACGTAGCCGCCCAGGTTGCCGCGGAGGTCCAGGACGACGTTGTGCCGGCCGGCCGCCAGCGCGGTGGCCAGGGCCTGCTTGAATTGGGAGCTGGCTGGGTCGTTGATCCCGTCGATGTGGATGTAGGCCACGGCTCCGTTGGCAAGGGTCCTGGTGTCGACCTCGGGCTGGTCGTAGATCTTGCGCACGATCGACTTCTCGATCGTCGTCGTGCCGCGGATCAGCCCGATCACCACGGTCGTGTCCTGAGGCCCCTTGATCAGGGCGATCGCCTGGTCGATCGTGAGGCCGTCGAGCGACTTGCCCCCGACCGTGGCGATCACGTCCCCGGGCTTGATCCCGGCGGCCTCAGCCGGCGATCCCGGAATCGGCTCGACGACGGCCAGCTCGCATCCGTTCCCGATTGTCGTGCAGGACTGGGTGGAGTTGGGGTCGACGGGCTGGACCTGGATCTGGGCGCCTATCCCCTCAGCCTGGCCTCCGACGTTGAGCAGCGAGTTCGCGAAATCCGATGGGCCCTGGTAGTAGGACCACGGGTCGTTGAGACTCTCCATCATGCCCTTGATCGCGGCCTGGACCAGCTGGTCCTGGCTCGGCCTGGGCGAGCCGGCGAAGTCGCTCTGGATGAGCGAGTACACGTCCCAGAACGGGCCGAAACGAGTTTCCTGGTCGGCGGGCGTCCCGGGAGTGGTGGCAATGTGGGCGCCGAGCGAGAAGCCGCCCATGAACAGGGCGCTGCCGGCCATGATGGCGACCAGGATCAGGCTGAAGCGGGAGGGTGCGATGCGGCGGCGGTCGCGAGAGGGCCGGGAGTGGTCGAGCTCGTCGGCCTGGATGCGCTCGTCGGCGTAAGGGCGCTCGATCGCGTCGGCCGATGGCTCGGGCCGGTCCGGATTAGGGGGTGTTGGTGCTGACGACATCTATGGAACCTCAGGCAGCGCAGGCGACTCGATTCGGCCTGCCGATCAGCGGCGGATGAGATAGCTGCGGACGGAGAGATACGAGCCGAGGACGCCGATGCCGACCCCGGTGCCGAATACGATCAAAGCGATACTCTCGCCGATCGTGGCGCTGGCCTCGATCGGCAGAACTCTGAAGTAGCCGGAGAGGAAGGCGGAGATCGGGGCCTGGCTCAGGAACAGCAGGCCCGTCGTGATGGCGGCGCCCAGGAGCCCGACGAAAGCCCCCTCCAAGATGAAGGGCCAGCGGATGAACGCGTCGGAGGCCCCGACGAGGCGCATGATCTCGATCTCGTCCGCTCGAGCGACGACCGCCAGCCGGATCGTGTTGACGACGATGAAGAGAACGATGAGCCCGACGACGACGAGGATGATCGTTCCGCCCGTCCGAACCACGTCGATGACCGTGTTCAACTGGTTGACCGTGTCCTTGATGTTCATGACCTGGTCGACCGGGGGCTGGCTGTTGAGGTAGGTCGCGACATCCAGATAGCCGTTTGGGTCGCTCAGGTCGATCTGAAGCGAGGCAGGGAACGGGTTCCACGTCAGGGACTTGAGGACGTTGACTTCGTCGGGGTGGCGGGCCAGGAAATCGTTGTAGGCATCTTCCTTCGAGACGTACTTGACCTGAGACACCTCGGGCATCTTCAGGAGGTTGGTTTCGAGGTCGGCGATGTTCTGGAGAGTGGCCGAATCCTTGACATAGGCCACGACCTGGACTTCTTGCTGAACGTAGGAGAGCGTTTCGTCGAGGCCCTTGAGCAGGATGATCATGCCGGACAGCAGAACCAGCATGAGGACCATCGTTGCCGTCGCGGCCAGGCTCATCAGGCCGTTGCGCCAGAAGCCACGCCAGGCCCGGCGTACGCTGAAGGCGATGAAGCCGAGCATTCAGTCCTCGCGGTGGTAGGCGGCGCCGACTTCGTCGCGCACGATCCGACCATTCTCGAGGGCCACGACCCGCTTCCGCAGAGCCGTAACGACCTCGGCGTTGTGGGTTGCCATCAGGACCGTCACACCCAGCTCGTTGATGCGGATGAGCAGCTGGATGATCTCCCAGCTGATCACCGGGTCGAGGTTGCCGGTGGGCTCGTCGGCGATGAAAAGGCGTGGATTGTGGACCAGCGCTCGAGCAATGGCGGTTCGCTGCTGCTCCCCTCCGGAGAGCTGGCCCGGGAGCTGGTCCGCCTGTCCGGTCAGGCCCACCACCTTCAGGACGCGATCGACCGCGGGATCTATCTCCCGTCGCTTGGTACCGATCACCTCGAGCGCGAAGGCGACGTTGCCGCGGACCGTCAGGTCGGGCAGGAGCTTGAAGTCCTGGAAGACGACCCCGATCCTGCGCCGGATCTTCGGCACTTCGCGGCGCTTGAGCCGGCCCAGGTTGCGGCCGTCGAGGAGGACCACGCCCTTGGTCGGTAGCTCGTCTCGGATGAGGAGCTTGATCATGGTCGACTTGCCGGCGCCGGACGGTCCGACCAGGAAGACGAAATCGCCCTCGGGAACGACCAGATCCACTCCCCGGAGGGCCACGCGACCGTTGGGGTAGGCCTTGGTCACGTCCTGCAGGGCCAGCACGATTCTCGTGGGGACTGGATCCTGCGAGCGGCCGGGGCCGGGGGCCTGGGGATGGCGGTCGGCCGCGCCGGGTTTGCGGGTCTGGCTCAGTTTGTCTGCGGGATCCGCCTCGCTCAGCATGGCCATGAGGCTAGCACCGATCCGGTCGGATGGTTGGGGCCTGCGCTCATAGGAGCGCCAGGCTGGCCGGCAGGTAACGCTCGAAATGGGCGAAGGGCCGGGTCCAGCACAGCAGCGCCGGGAAGCCCTCGATTCGCAGGCCGGCCCGCAGGAGCGCGACCGTGGCCCGGTCGTTAGCCCCTGGAACCCAGACACTCGTGGCGCCGCGTGGCCTTATGGCGGTCATGAGATGACCCAGAACAGGTGCTGTGAGGGTGTCGTCGATGAGCGCGACCGGGCCAAAACGTCCAGCCGCGGAGCTGTAGCCGTAGCCGATGGGCTCGCCGTCACTCGACCGGTAGACGAAACCCGTTCGACCCGTTGCCCGCAGGTGAGCGTGATCGGCCCAGTGGGCGTAGCCGAGGATGGCTCGATCGACCGTCTCGATGGCGGCCGACGGATCCCTCTTCTCGAAGGCCACGGCCTCGATGTCGGTCGGGAGCCGCGACAGGGTCGATGGATTGGGTGTTCCCACGAGGTTGAAGACCGGCACGCGCGGCACGATCCCGTGTCGAGCATATAGAGCGTTCGAAACGGGCTGGGCCGAGTCCGTGCACATGGCCAGGACTCCGGGCCGGCGGTCGGTCGTGGCGGCCACGTCCGCTGTGGATGTGGCGGTCCGCGTGTCTTCGCCGCGCGGGGTCTCCACCGGCCCGGAGCCGACCGAGGGCAGGACTTGCGTCAGCAATGCGCGACCGATGCCCCGGCCCTGCTCTTGAGGCAGGACGTACAGCTGGGAGAGGAACCATACGTGCTCTCGTTGGACCGCGACTCCAAAGCCGACTATCTGCTCCCGGCCATGCTCCCCGCCGGCGCCCGTCTGGCGCACGGCCACCAGGAACCGCTCGGGGTCGGTGGTCAGGAGATGCTGCAGCAGAGTCAGGAGTGGGTCCAGGTAGGGCGATGGCAGAGGCCTGTTGAGGCGTGCCATGTAGTCGTCGACGGCCGAGAACCAGATCAGAGCGCAGTCGGCCAGCTCGGAGGGCCGGGGCGGGCGGTAGTTGATCGGCACTCTAGCCGGCCGCCGGCCGCGGTCCGTTCGGAGGCTCGGTCGCGCCCGTCGCCTCGCGTTCGAGCTCGGCCTGCATGAACGAATCCAGATCGCCGTCCAGTACGGCCGACGTGTTGCCGGTCTCCATTTCCGTTCGGTGATCCTTGACCATCTGGTAGGGGTGGAGGACGTAGCTCCGGATCTGGTTGCCCCAACCCGCCTCCACGTGCTCGCCTCGCAGCTTCCGGAGCTCTGCCTCGTGCTCCTCGACGGCGCGCTGCAGCAAGCGGGCCTGGAGGATCTTGGCGGCAGTTTCCTTGTTCTGGGTCTGCGACCGCTCGTTCTGGCTCTGGGCCACGATCCCGGTGGGAATGTGGGTCAGCCGGACGGCTGAGTCCGTCTTGTTCACGTGCTGGCCGCCGGCCCCGGTGGCGCGGAAGGTATCCATGCGGATTTCGTCCCAGTTGAGCTCGACCTCGACGTCGCTCTCAACTTCGGGCAGCACCTCCACGAGGGCGAAGGTCGTGTGGCGGCGCTTCTGGGAGTCGAACGGACTGATGCGGACGAGTCGGTGGACGCCTCGCTCGGCCTTCAGGAAGCCGTAGGCGGCGCGGCCGTCCACGGCCACCGTGACGCTCTTGATGCCCGTCTCCTCCCCTTCGGTCTGGTCCAGGATCTCGGTCGCGAAGCGGTGGCGCTCGGCCCAGCGCAGATACATCCGCAGGATCATCTCGGCCCAATCGGTGGCCTCGGTCCCGCCGGCTCCGGCGCTGATCGTCAGCAGGGCGTTGCGGCCGTCGTACTCCCCGCCGAAGAGCAACTCGCGTCGGGCCGTGCTGTACTCGCCGTCGAGCTCCGCGGCTTCATTGGCCACGTCCGCGAGAAGGCTCTGGTCGCTTTCGTCCTGGGCCAGATCGAGCAGCTCCAGGGTGGATTGGGCTCGGGATTCGAGGTGACGCCAGAGCGTCAGTTCTTCGCGGAGTCCCTCGGCCTCGCGGAGAAGCCTCTTGGCGACCCTTTGGTCGTCCCAGAAGCCGGGTTCGCCGCCGCGTGCGTCCAGCTTGGCCAGGCGATCTTCCTTGGCCTTGAGGTCAAAGACGCCCCGATGTCGCCTGGATCCTTGTCACCAGGTCGCGGATCTCTGCCGGCTCCACTAAGAGCGGCCTCTCGCGTCCTGGAGAAGGACCGGACGGAGCTCGATCAAGCGCAGTGCGCTCTTGCTCCGGGCGACGACGGGGTTCACGCAGGGGCAGTAGACGTTGTGGGTGCAAACGCCGCAGTTGCCATCGCAGTCGAGGGCACCGGCGTAGCTACAGTTGCGGCAATCTCGCTCACACGCGATGAGATCGATGAATGCCTCTTCCTCTGCCTGCTTCACTACTCTCCTCAGTGTGGCGGCAATCGCCCCTCCGGTGGAGCCGCGACCTGGATGACGGGCCCGGGCCGCGCTGGACGATGAAGCGAGTATACGGTTTCAATTCGGCATAGCCAAGAGGAAAAATGGGATCGCTGCGGGAAAATCCCGATGCTGAGCGCAAGTCGCCCAGCTTTCCCGTTGTACGGGCACGCCACGGCTCGCGAGCCGGCCGCCGTCCGGGCCGAGGCCGACTCGGCGGGGGCGACGGCTCCCGCCGGCTGAGAGGATCGGCCGGCTGACCGAACGAGATTCGGCCGACCAGGGCCACCCGTCCTGTCGGGCGGCCGGCATCAGCTCCCCGGGGACTGAGACGGCGGCGACGCGGCGGGCGACGCGGCGGGCGAAGCCGGCGGCGCGGCCGACGACCCTGCGGACGAGTCCGGGCCCTCTTGAGCGAACACGTACAGCGCCAGCCCGCCCAACTCGTGGAGCATAGAGTCACGGATGAGAGCCCCGCGTGTGTCGTCGGGGCTGGTATCCGCCGGCGAGGCCCAGCCTTCGATGCCCTGGTCCTGGGCCATCCTCAGGACGCGGAGCATGTGGCTTCGGTCTGACACGAACAGGGCCGTACGGAAGCCGTGGGCGTCGAAGATGGCCTTCACGTTCTGGAGCGACTCCAGGGTGTCGCTGCCGGTGTTCTCCATCAGGATTGCCGAGGCGGGCACTCCGTTGGAGGTGGCGTAGCGGAGCCCCGTCTGGGCTTCGGTGTATCTGTCGCCCTGGAGCTTCCCGCCGGTCGTGATCAGGTAGGGCGCCAGGCCCTCCTTGTAGAGTTCGATCGCATGATCAAGGCGGGCGCGCAGGACGTCTGTGGGAACGCCGTTGTACTGGGCCGCGCCGAGCACGACGATGGCATCCACGTGGCGCCGGCCGTCTTGCTCCCCTACCTGCCAGATCCGGAAGGTTGTGTAGGCGGTGAGTGCGCACGCGCCGAGAGCGAAGGCGAGCGCGACGAGAAGGAGGTCCCGAACCCGCTCATTCCAGCCGAGACGGGCCCGCGTCGGCGGACCGGCCGGGGCGAGGTTGCGCGGCCGCGCGCCTACCGCCCGTGGCACTTCTTGTACTTCATCCCGGACCCACACCAGCAGTGGTCGTTGCGGCCCATACGGACGCCCGACGGAGAGTAACCGGGCCGGACGGGACCGCCGCTCGACGCGTTGCTCGACGCGTTGCTGGATCCGCCGACCGGGCGACCCTGAGGCAGGGGCGTGCGGAGGTTGGACATGCCCCTGGCTATGCGCTGGCCCGCGGCGGCATCCGCGGGCGAGCTGCTGCCGGGCGCGCTGCTCCCTGGCACGGTACCGGTCCCTTCGGTTCCAACCGGTGGAACCGGCTGTCGGACGATGGAAACGCGGAAGATCGTGGTCGCCACCTGGTGCCTGATGAGGGCGCGCATCTCCTCGAACAACCCGAACGCTTCCTTCTTGAAGGCGTTGAGCGGGTCCTCCTGGGCGAGGCCGCGCAGGCCGATCCCCTGGCGCATCTCGTCGATCTCGGTCAGATGCTCGACCCAGATCGAGTCGATCGTGCGCAGGAGGACCAGACGTTCGATGAGGGACCACTCGTCCGCGTTCTCCTGGTCCTTCTGCTCGAGACGGTCCGCGGCCACGTCCTTGAGGTGGGAGGCGATGGCGTCGCGGCCGTTGAACTCCCATAGCGCGTCTTCGGTCACCCCGGGCCCGCCCAGACCCATGGCCTCGATGGCGGCCACGACCGCGGCCATGTTCCACTCGTCCATCGGGAGCGACGGCGCCAGGTGCTGGTCGACGATGACGTCGATCTCCTCGTCGACGAAGTCCTGGACCGTGTCCGTGAGATCCTCGTTGCGGAGAACCTTGTCGCGTTCCTCGTAGATGGTCTCGCGCTGCTTGTTGATCACGTCGTCGTACTCGACGACGTGCTTGCGGATGTCGAAGTTGTAGCCCTCGACTCGGGACTGGGCGCTCTCTATCGTCTTTGACACAAGGCGCGATTCGATTGCCATGTCCTCTTCGAGGCCGAGGCGCTCCATGAGACCGGCGACTCGATCGGAAGCGAAGCGCTTCATCAGGTCGTCTTCCAGGGACAGGTAGAAGCGCGACGAGCCGGGGTCGCCCTGGCGGCCGGCACGGCCGCGTAGCTGGTTGTCGATCCGGCGCGAGTCGTGGCGTTCGGTCCCGATGATGTGCAGGCCGCCGACCGCCACGACCTTTTCGTGATCCTCATCGCAGATTCGTTTGGCCTCAGCCAGGGCCGCATCGTAGGTTTCCTTGTCCACCTCGGCCGGGTTGAGGCCCTTGCGGTGGAGGATCTCCGATGCCAGGCCGGCAGGATTGCCGCCCAGCAGGATGTCCGTGCCGCGGCCGGCCATGTTCGTGGCTATGGTCACGGCGCCAGATCGGCCGGCCTGGGCCACGATGGGGGCTTCCTTCTCGTGGAACTTGGCGTTCAGGACCTCGTGCTTGATGCCGCGGCGCTTGAGCATCTCGGCCAACCGCTCGGACTTCTCGACCGAGACCGTGCCGACCAGCACCGGACGGCCCTGCTCGTGCATCTCGACGATCTCGTCGATCAGGCCCATGAACTTGCCCGTCTCGTTGCGGAAGACGAGGTCCGACTCATCCTCGCGGATCATGGGCCGGTGCGTGGGGACGGCCACGACTTCCAGCTTGTAGATCTTGTGGAGCTCTTCCGCCTCGGTCATGGCCGTACCGGTCATGCCGGCCAGCTTGGTGTAGAGGCGGAAGTAGTTCTGGAAGGTGATCGTCGCCAGGGTTACGGACTCGCGCTGGACGTGCAGTCCCTCTTTGGCCTCGATGGCCTGGTGGAGACCCTCGCTCCAGCGGCGGCCCGGCATCTGGCGCCCGGTGAACTCATCGACGATGACGATCTCACCGTCCTTGACGATGTAGTCGCGGTCGCGCTTGAAGAGGGCATGGGCCTTGAGGGCAGATTCGAAGTAACGGGCCAGGGTTGGGTCCGCGTCGTAGATGTTCTGAACGCCGAGAAGCTTCTCCATCTTGGAGATGCCTTCTTCGGTCGGCGAAACGGCCTTCTCCTTGAGGTCGACGAAGTAGTCACCGCCTTCTTCATCCCCCTCCGGCCGAGCAACCAGGCGCGGGACGAGGCGGGCGAAGAGGAAGTACTTGTCGGCCGATTCCTCCGCCTGGCCGCTGATGATCAGCGGTGTCCGGGCTTCATCGATCAGGATGTTGTCGACCTCGTCGACGATGGCGAAGTAGCGATCCCGCTGAACCCGCTGGTCCAGTTCGGTGACCATGTTGTCGCGCAGGTAGTCGAAGCCGAACTCGTTGTTCGTGCCGTAGGTGATATCCGCGGCGTAGGCTTCACGGCGCGAGCATGGCCGCAGGTTGATCAACCGCTCGTCGTTCGTGGGGTAGCCCGGCTCGAACTGATAAGACGTGTCGTGGGTGATGATGCCGACCGACAGGCCGAGGAAGCGGAAGATCGGACCCATCCACTGGGCGTCGCGACGGGCCAGGTAGTCGTTGACCGTGACCACGTGGACACCGCGGCCGGTCAGCCCGTTGAGAGCGGCGGCCATCGGCGCCACGAGAGTCTTGCCCTCGCCGGTGCGCATCTCGGCGATCTTGCCCTGGTGGAGAACGGTCGCGCCCATGAGCTGGACATCGAAATGGCGCATGCCGAGGGTGCGCTGCATGGCTTCGCGGGTCGCGGCGAAGACCTCCGGCAGGACTCTGTCCATGGCGTCCTGGATGCGGTCGTGCTCGCGCTTGACGCGCTCCTTGGCTATCTCGCGGCGACGCTCCCGTTCGGGGTGATGGCGTTCTTCGTCCGACGGTTCCTCGGGTTCCCCGGCGTCGCGAATCTCCTCGCGAATCTCGTCGACGAAGGCGCGTATCTCCTCGTCGGAGCGCGCCTGCATCTCGGGCTCCAGCTCGTTGATCCTCTCCACGAGGGGTTCGATGCGGTGGAGCTCGCGGTCGTTCGAGTCGACGAAGCGGCTCAGGAAGCCAAGCATTGAGGCTCTCGATCACTTGCGGCCCGCATCACGGGCCATTGGCCAGGGCCTCGGCCGAGGCGGCGACGCCCCTCGGCGTCGGCCGATGACAGGCTCTCGGTCCGGCCGAGGGCTGAGTCGAAAGTATAGGCCAGAGGACGGCGGCGGCTCGGGCCCCAGCCTGCTAGTGCCAGAAGTGCGACCCGTAGCCCAACAGCAGGAGGACCATGGTCAGGGACGCGAGCACGACCCAAAAGGCCACCGCCGCCATCGTGGAAGTGGGATTCATCTCCGAGTTTCGCAGCGGCGCGACCCGCCACCTGTAGGACCGCAGCCCCTTGCGCCAGTCGTTGGCGCGGCCGCGACCGGGCGGCGGCGTCGGGATCAAGGCGCCCGTGCCGTCAGGTCGATGGAACTGGAGTGTCATCGCTGGAGGGTCTCCTTGGGTGCCATGCTGCTGGCTGCCTGTTGCCCGGGTCAGTGGCCCTGGTTCTCATGGGCCCCGACGTCTGTAGCGGAGCCGCCGGCCTGTTCGGCGGAGGGCTGGCCGGTGGAGCGCCCGTTGCCGCCCATGACCGGTCTCTCGCCGTCCCCGTCGACGTCCCACAGAAGCATCTCTTGAGTGAACTGGACCTCACTCGTGAAGAGCGCCCCAACGGACTGGCCGCGATGAATGCGGACGATCGCTTCGGCGATGAGCGGAGCCAGCGAGATGATCTTGATCTTGCCGCCGCGCTTCTCCGGCGGAATCGGGATCGAATCGGTGACCACCACCTGGCGGAGGCTCGAGCTGGCGATTCGCTCCGTTGCCGGATCCGACAGGACCGCGTGAGTGGCGCAGGCATACATCTCGGTCACGCCTTCGCGCGCGAGAGCGTTGACGATCTGGATCACGGTGCCGGCGGTATCGATCTCGTCGTCGACGATGATGGCGCGCTTGCCTCGGACGTCGCCGATGACGTTGAGCACTTCAGTTCGATCCTGGTTGCCGATGCGCCGCTTCTCGACGATGGCGAGGGGCGCGTCGAGCAATTCGGCGAAAGCCCGAGCCCGCTTGGCGAAGCCGAGGTCGGTGACGACGACCAGGTTCTCGAGGTTCATCTGACGGAAGTGGCTCGAGAGCAGGTGGACGGCCGTCAGCTCGTCGACAGGGATATTGAAGAAGCCCTGGATCTGGCCCTGGTGGAGGTCGACGGTCAGGATACGGCTGGCACCGGCGACCGTAAGCATGTCGGCGATCAGTCGAGCCGTGATCGGAACTCGGGGTTGGTCCTTCTTGTCCGACCGGCCGTAGCCGTAGTAGGGCACGACGGCGGTGATGCGCCCGGCGCTGGCCCTCTTGAAGGCGTCGATCATGATCAGGAGCTCCATGATCGACTTGTTGACCGGCCGAGAAGTCGGCTGGATCAGGAAGACATCCTTCTCTCGGGCGTTGTCGATGATCCGAACGAAGATGTTCTCGTTCGAGAATTCGAAGACTTCGGCTCGACCCAGGTTTATGTCCAGGTAGCGGCAGATGTTCCGCGCCAACTCCGGATTGGCGTTCCCGGTGTAGACGTCGAACTGGTCTGCCGCTGGCAACGCTGCCTCCAGAGTCTCGCTGTCGATCACGTGTGATGTTCCATCACTTGGTCTTCCCGCCGTCGGGCGCGGGGCCGGTCTCTCCAGGGCCATTGTCCGACATGACACCCCGTTGTGCCAGTCCGGCACGGAACGCGGCGATACCCACGACTCTATCTCCGGCGTTGAGACGCATGACGATCACGCCGCGGGCTCCGGACGAGTAGCGGTTGATCGTGTTCGTCTCCGTTCTGACCACCTGCCCGCCGGCGCTGATGAGGAGGAGCTCCTCGTCCTGTTCGGTCACCTGCTGGACCGCGGCGACGTCGCCTGTCTTCTTGCCCTCCAGGGAGATGAGGCGGACGCCCTGACTGCCGCGGTGCATCGCCCGGAACTCTGTGAGCGGCACGCGCTTGCCGTAGCCTGTTTCGGTCAAGACGAGCAGGTCGGCCGTGGGCTGCACGACGCTCATGCCGACCACGTGATCCGTTGGACTGGCGAGACGGATGCCGATGACTCCGGCCGCCGGACGGCCCATGGGCCGGACCTCGTCCTCGGGGAAGCGGGCGATTTTGCCCTGGGCCGTGGCGACGATGACGTCGTCCGCCCCGGTGGCTACGTCCACCCAGGCGAGCTCGTCGTCGGAGGCGATGGTGATGGCGATGATGCCGGAGCTCCGGACCTTGTCGAACTGCTCCAGCGGGCTCTTCTTGACGATGCCGTTGCGCGTGGCCATGACCAGGAACTTGCCGGCCTTGAAGTCGGACAGGGTGATGGTGGCCATAGGAACCTCGCCGGGCTCAACCTGAACGCCGGGCAGGTTGATGATGGCGATGCCCTTGGCCTGCCGGCTCGCGTCGACGATGGTGTGGACCTTGGCCGAGAAGACCCGGCCTCGGTTGGTGAAGAAGAGCGCCCAATCGTGGGTGTTGGCGACGAGGAGGTGCTCGACGGCGTCCTCCTCGCGCGTCACGTGACCGATGATCCCCTTGCCGCCACGGGCCTGGCGACGGTAGGTAGCCACGGGCTGACGCTTGATGTAGCCGCGCCGGCTGATGGTGATGACAACGTCTTCGTCGGCGATCAGATCCTCGTCGGTCATCTCGCGGCTCGAGTCGTCGGCGATGCGGGTGCGGCGGGCGCCGGCGTACTTGGCCTTGAGGGCGGTCAGCTCGTCCTTGATGACGGCGGAGATGCGCGCCGGGTTGGCCAGGATGTCCTCGAGTTCGGCGATGAGCTTGATGACTTCGAGGTATTCGTCCTCGATCTTCTTGCGCTCGAGGGCGGCCAGCCGGGCCAGGCGCATGTCCAGGATCGCTTGCGCCTGGATCTCGGTCAGGGTGAAGCGCTCCATCAGGTTGATGCGGGCTCGCTCGACGTCGGCCGATTCACGAATCGTCCGGATGACCTCGTCGAGGTTGTCCAGGGCGATCTTGAGGCCCTCCAGGATGTGAGCTCGGGCCCGGGCCTTCTCCAGGTCGAACTCGGTCCGGCGCCGGACGACCTCGCGCCGATACTCGATGTAGTGCGCCAGAACGGCTTTGAGCGGCAGCGTCTGCGGCTGCCCGTCGACCAGGGCGAGCATGTTCAGGTTGAAGGCGGTCTGCATCGCGGTGTGTTTGAACAGGTTGTTCAGGACGCGATGGGGATCGGAGTCACGCTTGATCTCTATATAGATGCGCATGCCGTCGCGATCCGACTCGTCGCGCAGGTCGGCGATGCCATCGATCTTCTTGGCGCCCACCATCTCGGCCATTCGCTCGAGCAGGGCGGCCTTGTTCACCATGTAGGGCAGCTCGGTGACGATGATCGCCATGCGGCCATGGCGCGTTTCCTCGAAGGCGACCTGGGCCCGGACGACGACGCGACCCCGACCGTGGGCGTACATCTCGCGGATCGCGTCGACTGTCTCGTTCTCGCCCGTGATGG
>Ga0182011_10002654_pt1 | contig 15018 bp, 14 predicted proteins | sample 711E1DmetaG_FD_120481 | JGI IMG/M metagenome (GOLD analysis project Ga0182011, IMG submission 120481) | Permafrost microbial communities from Stordalen Mire, Sweden - 711E1D metaG | ecosystem: Environmental > Terrestrial > Soil > Wetlands > Permafrost | place: Sweden: Stordalen | collected... | reverse complement strand
GAGGTACCGCCGAACTTCATGACGATCATGGCTGGCGAAATAATGAGAAACCCGTCTCCGGACGGACCGGAGACGGGTTGTGGTTTTTTGCCCGGTCAGTTCTGGGGCTTGTTGTGTCTTTCCCGCCCGTCTGCCGGATGGTCGGCACTGCGGGGATGATCGGCAGGGGGGGCGGCCGAATCCTTCATCAGGATCTTCCTGCTCAACTTGTACCGTCCCTGATCGTCCTGGTCAATGATCTTGACGTCGAACGTGTCCCCGACCTTCACGACGTCAGAAGGCTTCTCCACGCGTTTGACGTCGAGCTGGGACACATGAACGAGTCCTTCTTTTCCCGGAAGGAATTCGACGAATGCACCGAAGTCCATGACCTTCTTGACAGTCGCGTGATAGACCTTTCCGACCTCGGGCACCTCTGCGATTTTCTTGATTGCATAGATCGCCTTGTCGGCCGACTCCTGCGACGTAGCGGCGACGACAACGGTTCCGTCGTCCTCCACGTTGATCTCCGCGCCGCTGTCTGCGACGATCGCCCGGATGTTCTTCCCCCCGGGTCCGATGAGCGCCCCGATGAGGTCGATAGGGATTTTGAACGAGGTGAGACGGGGCGCGAAGGGAGACAGATCAGCCCTCGGCTTTGCCAGTACTTCTTCCATTTTCCCCAGGATGTGCAGCCGGCCGTCCCGGGCCTGTTCCAGCGCCTGGCGCATAATGTCCATTGAAATTCCGCGGACCTTGATATCCATCTGAAAGGCGGAGATCCCGTCGCGGGTCCCGGCAACTTTGAAATCCATGTCCCCGAGGTGGTCTTCGTTGCCGAGTATATCGCTGAGCACTGCGACCCTGTCTCCTTCCTTCACCAGGCCCATCGCGATTCCAGCCACGGGCCTGCGGAGCGGCGCGCCGCCGTCGAGGAGCGCCAGCGTCGCCGCGCAGACGGTGGCCATCGACGAGGATCCGTTGGACTCCAGTATGTCGGAGACGAGCCGGACCGTGTACGGGAATTCAGGCTGCGGAGGCATCAGGTTCTTGATCGATCGCTCGGCCAGGTTGCCGTGGCCGATCTCCCGGCGGCCCGTCGTTCCCAGACGGCCGACCTCGCCGACGGAGAAGGGGGGGAAGTTGTAGTGAAGCATGAAACGCTTTGTGGAATCGGGCAGGAGGCCGTCAATGACCTGCTCGTCCATCTTCGTGCCGAGCGTCAGCGTTGTGAGGCTCTGGGTCTCCCCGCGCTGGAAGAGGGCGGATCCGTGAGTGCGGGGGAGCAGCCCGACTTCGATTGTGATGGGACGGATTTCCTTGAGGCCGCGGCCGTCCAGCCGCTTCCCCTTCTCCAGTATCATCTCACGCATCGCCACGTATTCCATGTCGTGGATGATTTCGCTGATCCTCTTCTCGTGTTCGGGATACTTCTCCGCCAGGTATTCCTGCGCCTTGAGGTGGATCGCCTCGGTCCGCGCGGCCCGTTCCTCCTTGAGCATGGGCGTCTCCGCCAGCGTGATGATTTCCGCGCCGACGAGGCCCCTGACATCCTTGACGAGATCATGTTTCGGGTCTGTTGCCGGCGGCTGCCGTTTGGCACGGCCGACCTCCTGCGCCAGCTCAACCTGGACGCGGCACATTTCCTTGATGTAACCGTGCGCGAACTCGAGCGCAGCCACCATCTCCTGTTCGCTGATCTCCGCCGCATCGCCTTCCACCATGACGATGGAGTCTTCCGTACCGGCCACCGTCATGTCCATGTCGCTTCCGTGGAGCGTCGTGATAGTCGGGTTAATGACCATCGAGCCGTCGACCCGCCCCACACGTACCTCGGCGATCGGCCCCTCGAAAGGAATATCCGAGAGCATCAGGGCCGCGGAGGCCGCCACGGCCCCGACCACGTCGCCGTCGTGTTCCTGGTCCGACGAGTACACGGTGACAATGACCTGCGTCTCGCACCTGAACCATTCAGGGAACATCGGCCGGATGGGCCGGTCGATCAGGCGCGAGGAGAGGACTTCTTTCTCCGAGGGGCGCGCTTCACGCTTGAAGAAGCCGCCCGGGATCTTCCCCGCCGACGCGAACTTCTCCCGGTATTCCACCTGCAGCGGGAAGTAGTCGAGCTTGTCGTTCTCTTCCTTGCTCGCGACAACCGTCGCAAGAACCATCGTGTCGCCGAACCGCGCCATGACTGCGCCGTCGGCCTGTTTTGCAAACCTGCCCGTTTCCAGGGAGAAGATCTTCCCCCCGAGATTGATTTCTTTCGTTACCTTCATTGTGGTATCGCTTTCCTTCAAACAATAGACCTGCGCGCGCACACGTCCCTAGTGACGTCGTGCCGCGGCAGTGTCCTACTTCCGGATCTGGAGCTCGGCAATGACCTTGCGGTACCGCTCGACGTTTTTTTCCTGGAGATAGTCCAGGAGGCGTCGGCGTTTCCCGACCATCTTGAGCAACCCGACGCGGGAATGATGGTCCTTCTTGAATTTCTCGAAATGCGGCGTCAGATCGTTGATCCTGGCCGTCAGCAGGGCGATCTGAACTTCGGGAGTACCCGTGTCCGAACCGCTCTTGCCGAATTTCGTCACGATCTCGGCCTTCTGTTCTTTGGTGATTGCCATTGCGCTGCTCCTTGGTGTCTCTGAAATAGATCGTTGTTTAAGTTGTTACCCCATTCCCGGGCGATGCAGCACGGTTTGCCGTGCCTCTTCCCTGTCCCTCCCGAGTTGCTCGACGAGGTCCTGCAGAGAATTGAACTTCCGCTCGTCGCGCAGGCGGCGGAGAAACGAGACCGCAACCTGCTCACCATAAATGTCCCTGTCGAAATCGAACAGGTGCGCTTCAATTGTTTCAGCCGGGACCGTTGCCACCGTGGGGCGGAATCCGATGTTCATCATCCCGTAGTGCTCGGCATTCCCGATACGCACGCTGACCGCGTAGACCCCGTGTGCCGGAACGATCTTCGATGCCGGGACCGGGCGGATGTTTGCGGTCGGAAATCCGATTGTCTTTCCCCGTCCATCCCCCCTGACCACCGTACCGCTGAAAGAATACGGGCGCCCCAGAAACCTCGAAGCCCTCTCGACGTCCCCCGCAACGAGCGCCTTCCTGATCACGGTGCTGCTGACCGTCACCCCTTCGACCGTAAACGGGTGAACGGCGAATACCGAGAAATCAAATTCCTTCCCCATCTTCAGCAGATCGTTGATGCCGGCCCCCCTGTCCCGTCCGAACATATGATCATAGCCGACGATCACTTCGTCCACGCCTGTTCCCTCCACGACGTAGGACCTGTAGAAATCACGCGGGCGGATCCGCGAAAACGCATAGGTGAATTCGAGGACGAGCAGGATATCGACACCCAGCATTCCGATGAGATCAACCCGTTCCGCAATCGTCGACAGGAGTTCAACGGAACCTCCGGTGGCACCCACAACCTGCTTCGGATGCGGATCGAACGTGATAACCACGCTCCGTCCTTCGCGCATCTTTGCCCGGCTGACAACTTCCCGGATGATCTCCGCGTGGGCCAGATGCACGCCGTCGAACGTGCCCACGGTGACCACGGAACCAGGGTCACGCCCCGTCTCTTTCACGGAGTGGGCAACAATCATGACGGATTTGATTCCAGCATGGTCCTGTAGGCCGCGAGCTCCTCAATAGTCACTGAATCTGCAAGCCTGTACGGGCCAATCCTGGTCCGCTCGAGCGCCGAGAGGTAGGCCCCGCAACCGAGCCGCTCTCCCATCTCGTTCACGAGGCTCCGGATGTACGTCCCTTTCGAGCATGTGACGCTGAATCGGACAACCGGCACGCGGACAAGCAGCGGCACGATAGACTGAACCACAATCTCACGGGGGGGACGCTGCACCTCCACACCCTCCCGTGCGTACTTGTACAGTCTTTTACCCTTCACGCTGACAGCAGACCACATCGGCGGAACCTGAAGCCGCGTGCCTGTGAACTCCCTGAGAACGGCAAGGACGCGGCTCTCGTCGATGCCTTCGGTGCTTTTCGCCTCGATCACCGGGGTGGCGGCGTCGAATGACTCTGTCCGCCCCCCGAGCGTCATCTCCGCATCATATTCTTTCTCGAGCCCCACAAACGTCCCGAGGATCTTCGTCTTTTTCCCCGTGCAGACGATCAGGAGTCCGGTGGCAAGGGGATCGAGCGTGCCCGCATGTCCCACCTTTTTTATGCCGAACATGCGGCTGATCCTGTGCACGACATCGAACGACGTCCAGCCCGCCGGCTTGCGCACAAGCAACAGCTCGCCCTCAGCGAAGCGGAGCTCACGGCTCAGTTCCATCGTGGATTTTCTTGATCAGCGTGTTGATCCGGTCAACATGGTCAAGCGTGTCGTCCAGATAGAACTGCAGCGCCGGGGTGAATTTCAGCCGGAGGTGGGATCCCACCTCGCGGCGCATGCTTGCCCGATCCCGTTCCAGAAGCGCCATCGTTGCCTGCTGGGCGCCGGGACCTCCGAACACGCTGAAATACACCTTCGCGATTTTCAGGTCAGGCGTCATTTTCACGTCCGTCACCGTGGTGAATCCATGCGACGGATCCCGGTACTCGCGGCTCAATATCGCGCCGATCTCCTCTTTGATAAGGGAAGCGACGCGCTCGGTGCGAATGGACATTACAGTTTCCTCTTGGCCTCAACGATCCGGAATGCCTCGACGACATCGGCCACCTTTATGTCGTTGAAGTTCTCGAGGCCGAGGCCGCATTCGAACCCTGCTTCGACTTCGCGGACGTCGTCCTTGAAGCGCTTGAGAGAGGAAATCGATCCCTCGAACACCTGTATCCCGTCGCGGATAAGCCTGACCCGGTTGTTGCGCATGATCTTGCCGTCTTGCACGTGGCAGCCCGCGATGTTCCCGATTTTCGGGACCTTGAACACCTCCCGGACTTCCATCGTGCCGACCACCTCTTCCTTCCGTTCAGGAGCCAGGAGCCCTTCCAGTGCCATGTGGATATGGTCGATTGCGTCGTAGATGATGTTGTAGGTACGGATCTCTACCTTTTCCTTTTCCGCGAGGCGGCGTGCATTCAGGTTCGGGCGGACCCGGAACCCGATGATAACCGCCCCGGATGCCGCTGCAAGGATGATATCCGATTCCGAGATCATGCCGACGCCGCTGTGGATAACGCGGAGCTTGACCTCTTTGTGCTCGATCTTCATGAGCGAATCTGAGAGCGCCTCAACGGACCCGTCGACGTCGCCCTTCACTATCACATTGAGTTCGCGGACCTGACCTTCCTTGATCTGCTGGGAAATATCGTCCAGAGTGGTCAGATGGATCTGACGGAAGTCCTGCTCGCGCTTGAGCTGCTGGCGTTTCAGGCTTATTTCCCGCGCCTCGCGATCGGTCGCCATGACAAGGAAGGAATCCCCCGCCTGCGGGAATCCGTCCAGCCCGGTGAGCTGCACCGGCGTTGAGGGTCCCGCCGCTTCGAGGCGATTGCCGCGCTCATCGAACATGGCGCGCACCTTCCCGCTGAAAATCCCCGCGAGGAACGGGTCTCCGATCCGCAAAGTCCCTTTCTGCACAAGGACGGTCGCCGTGATCCCCTTTCCCTTGTCGAGCTGCGCTTCAACAATCGTCCCGAGCGCGAGCCTGCCGGGATTCGACTTCAGGTCGAGCACATCGGCCTCAAGGCCGATCTTCTCGAGGAGGATGTCGATGTTTTTTCCGGACCGGGCGGAAACCTCGACGCACTGGTACTTGCCGCCCCACTCTTCCACGAGGATGTTCTTCTCCGCGAGCTGCTGGCGGATCCGGTCTGGGTTGGCTTCCGGTTTGTCGATCTTGTTGATGGCGATGATGATCGGAACGCCGGCCGCCTGCGCGTGGCTGATGGCCTCCAGCGTCTGGGGCATCACGCTGTCATCAGCGGCCACCACAAGGACCACGATATCCGTGATCTGCGCGCCGCGCGCGCGCATCGCGGTGAACGCCTCGTGGCCCGGGGTATCCAGGAATGTGATAACCCGGCCGCTCGACGTCGTCACGTTGTACGCGCCGATGTGCTGGGTGATCCCTCCGGACTCCCCTGCGACGACGTTCGAACGGCGGATGAAATCGAGGAGCGATGTCTTCCCGTGATCGACGTGACCCATGATTGTGACGACCGGGGGTCGCCGGACGAGGTCCTCCGGGCGGTCCTCCCCTTCGGTGTGGACTTCCTCCTCCGTCACCTCTTCGTAGAAGCTGATGGCGAAGCCGAACTCGTCCGCAACGAGCGTGATCGTGTCCTTGTCAAGACGCTGGTTGATTGAGACCATGATCCCCAGTTCCATGCATTTCTTGATGACGTCGGCGACATTGACGTGCATCAGGTTGGCAAGGTCGTTCACCGAGACGAATTCGGTGACACGGAGCTTCCCTTCCTCTTTCTGTGCCTCTTCTGCGAGGCGGGCCACCTCTTCTTCGCGCTCCTTCTTTTTGCGTTTCTTCAGCACCGCACGCCCGGTTGCAGGCGTGTCGTCCATGGCCGCAAATGTCCGCCGGATCGCGTCCGTGACTTCGGCCTGGTCGATTTCCTTGTGCCGGATCTTCTTCTTCTTTTTCTTCTTCCGATCGAGATCGTCCGTCTCTGCGGCTTTCGTCTCCGGAACGTCCTCCCGGACCTTCTTTTTCTTCTTCTTCCTCTTGTGCTCGTCGGACTCCGCGGCGGCGGGGGCAGCCGTCCCGGTGCCGGGCTTCGTGGCCCGGGCAGGTGGCTTCGCCGGCCGGAGATCCATCCTCCCCTTGATAGTGAGGCCTACCTTGGTCCGGCGTTCCTTTTCCAGGGGGGAGAGGAGATCCTCGCCCCGCGGCTTTCGCGCCTCGACTTTCTCTCTCACAGGCACAGGCTCCGCCGGGGTCGCTGCCGCTTCGACCGGCTGCAGAGGTGCCGCCGGCACGGCTGCCTCGGGTTCGACGCTTTCGGCCGGAAGAGGCACAGCCTCTTCTTCGATCACCGGGACTTCTTCGGGGGAAGGAGCCGCCGCAGGAGACTCAGGAGGAACGGACGGTGGTGCAGGCGACGGCAGCGGCGCTTCGGCCACTTCCTCCACTTTCCTCTCAGCCCGCTTCTTGGTCTCCCTGATCTCCGCGATCTTCCGCTGGTGCTTCTCTGCGACGTCCTTCTCTTTCTTGAAGTGGACGAGGATATCCTTCATCATATCTTCGTCGAGAGAGGACATGTGGCTCTTGACCTCATGCCCCTTCTTCCGCAGGAATTCAATCAGCGTCTCGTGCGAGAGATTGAGCTCGGTTGCGACCTTGTAGAGTTTCTTCCTTTTTTCAGCAGTTTCTGCCATGAGTACCCTATTATTCAATCGTCAGAGGAACAGCATCGACACGGAAATGCTAGTCTTTCGCCGGTTCCTCCTTCGATGCTGCCGCAGTCCCGGGATCCGGGCCCGGCGCCTCTTTTGGCGACGCCTCTGTCCCGGGCGCCTCCTCTTCCGGAGGCGCATCTGTTCCGGACGCCTCCTCCGTCGGGGACGTATCTATGGCAGGAGACTCCTGAGGCGGTTCCTCCGTGGCAGGTGCCTCACCGGCCGCCGGTGCATCCGCGGTCCCGGCCTGTGGAGTCTCTTCCTCTTCCTCTTCGTCCTCGTCCGTCTCGTCTTCCTCTTCCTCATCGTCGTCCACTTCCGCTTCCTCGAGGTCCCGCTTCATCATTTCGCGCAACTCCTGGACCTTCACTTCCGACAGTCCTTCGATCGCCAGAAGCGTGTCGAGCTTGGCGTTGATGACGTCTTTCGCCGTCTCCAGCCCCGCATCGATCATCTTGAGGTACAGCTCCTCGCCGAGTTCTTCCTTGAAGTCGACGAGTTCGATATCGTACTCGTCTTCTCCTCCCTCCTTGATCAGGTTGATCTCGTATCCGGTCAGCTTCGACGCCAGGCGGATGTTCTGGCCGTTACGCCCGATTGCAAGCGACACCTGGTCGGCGGCGACTAGCACGTTCGCAGTTTTCGCCTCGCCGTCGAGCTCGATTGTCTTGAGCTTTGCCGGGGCCAGGGCCCGCTGGATAAACACTTCAGGCTGCTCGCTGAAGTTGATGACGTCGATGTTTTCGTTGTTGAGCTCCCGGACGATCGTATGGATCCGGACCCCCTTCATGCCGACACATGCTCCCACTGCGTCGATCCGGTCGTCATGAGATTCGACCGCGACCTTGGCCCGTTCGCCGGGTTCACGGGCAATCTGCTTGATTTCGATGATGCCGTCGTATATCTCGGGGATTTCGAGCTCAAACAGTTTGGAGAGGAATTTGGGGTCCGCGCGCGAAACGACAACAACCGGGTTGCCTGCGTTCTTCCGGACCTCCTTGACGACGGCGCGGATGGTATCCCCTTTCTTGTAGCGTTCCTTGAAGATCTGCTCGCTCTTCGGGAGGAGGAGCTCATTGCGGTTGTGGTTGATAAGGATCTCGTTACGGCGGATCTGGTAGATCTCCCCCACCACGATGTCGCCGATGGCATTGCTGTACTCGTTGTAAATGCTCTCGCGCTCTATTTCCTTAATCCGCTGGTTCAGGTTTTGTTTTGCGCTGACTACCAGCCGCCTGCCAAACGTGATGAGCGGAACAACCTCGACGAAATCTTCTCCGACCCCAAGCTCTTCCCCCGAGATTTCCCTGGCTGCCTGCACGTCGATCTGTGTCACAGGGTTCTCGACGGTTTCCACCACTTCGCGCTCGAGGAAGATTTCGATGTCGCCTTTGTCCATATTGACGACGACGTCGAACTTTGCGTCCTGTCCGTATTTCTTCCGGACCATCATCGAGAAGACATCCTCAACGATGCCGGTCAGTATGTCTTTGTCGATCCCCTTTTCCCGCACCATCTGGGCAAAAGATTCGACAATCTCCGAATTCATCAGAACCTCCGAATAAATGAAATCTCATCCCATGTGAGGGTCACCACGGGGACAGCACGAGGGCTTCAGCCAGTCTCTCGAATGGAAACTCCTGCGGTACTGCCCCCTTCGCAGTTTCGAGCATGATCCCGTTCTCTCCCACGGATGAAAGGCGCCCCGTGTGTTCGACGGTCCCTCCGGGAGCCAGGACCTTCACGGCCAGCGTCCTGCCGACGTGTTTCTTGTACTGCCAGGCGAACCTGAGAGGCCTGGAGATCCCAGGCGATGAGACATCAAGCCTGTAGGAGCCCTGGATCCATTCCGAGCGGTCGATCAGGATCGACGCTTCCCTGCTCACGTCCGAACACAGATCGCTCGTCACGCCCTGCTCGGCATCAATAAATATCTCGACCAATGTCTTTCCGCGGGGTCCGCGCACGACAAGTTCGATAAGATGAGCAGAGAGACGGGCGGTGCAATCCTCGATTGCGGCCCGCATTTCGTCGTTAACCATCGGGGTGTGCGTCATCCCAAACAAAAATAGCCCAAATTGGGCTATATCTACAACACCAGAAGATATACACTTCGGGTATGAAAAGCAAGGAAAATGTGAAAGTTCCCCCCGCATTCTTAAGATTTGAGAGGTATTCCACGCACCCGGGCGTTCAAATGCGCCCGCAGGTCTCCCGTATGATCAATGCAGCGCGCTTCACCTCATCCATCGAGACGTCGAGGTGTGTCACCGCTCTCAGACCCATGTAGTTCCCCATCGTCAGGAGCACACCCCGGGCCCGGAGCGCCCCGAGGATCTCCTCCGGCTTTTTCCCGCTCTTCTCCGCACCGATGATGATGATGTTGGTTTGCACCGATCCGAGGTCAATCTCGAACCCCTCTACCTGTGCGATCTCACGGGCGAGGAACGCCGCCTTCTCGTGATCCTCGGCGAGCCGCCCGATGTTGTGCTCCAGCGCATAGAGCCCTGCCGCGGCAAGGATCCCGGCCTGACGCATGCCGCCGCCGAAAATCTTCCGGAAGTGGCGCGCTTCGGCGATGAACGACGCACTCCCCGCGATCACAGAGCCCACGGGAGCCCCGAGTCCCTTCGAGAGGCAGACGGAGACGGAATCGAAGTACGCCGCATACTCCTTTGGTGCTATGCCGGTCGCGACGCTCGCGTTCCAAAGCCGTGCCCCGTCGAGGTGGAGGCGGATGTTCCGGCTCCGTGCGAACGTGCTGACGTCCCGGATACGATCGATGGGATAGATCGTGCCGCCGGCACGGTTGTGCGTATTCTCCAGGCAGATGAGGCGCGTCTTCGGCATGTAGTACAGATCGGGCCGGACCGCGCGTTCGATCTCCTCCACGCCGAACGCCCCCCGCTTCCCTTCAATCGGATGTGCCTGGGCGCCCGAGAGAAATGCGATCCCTCCCGTTTCGTAATTGAAGACGTGCGCTCCCTTCTCACAGATGACCTCGTCTCCCGGTTGCGTGTGCACCTTGATGCATGTCTGGTTTCCCATGGTCCCGCTTGGGACGTAGAGCGCCGCTTCCTTCCCCAGGAGCCCGGCAACGATCTCCTGGAGCCGGTTGACGGTCGGGTCCTCGCCGAACACGTCGTCGCCGACGACCGCATGTGCCATCGCCTCCCGCATTCCCGGGGAAGGCCTCGTGACCGTATCGCTCCTCAGGTCGATGAATTGTTCTGTCATGACTCCCTTCGTCTCCTGTCTGTGAATGACTGTCCGGCGACAGCCGCCGCGAACATCAGCGCCGCGAGCAGGGCCGTTTCTCCGAGCCAGTCCCCGTGTTGCGTGTAAAACGTCAGAGCGTCGTCCGTGCCGATCGTCCGGCTGAGTATCCTCTGTGTGAACAGCTCCGTGTCATCGTAGCTCCTTCCGTACGGGTCGATGAAACATGAAATCCCTCCGACAGCGCAGCGTGCGATCCATCGGCGGTTTTCGACGGCACGGAAAACTGCAATTTGCCTGTGCTGGTACGCCCCCGACATCCTACCCCACCAGCTATCGATCGTTATCAATGCAATGAAGGACGCTCCCTTCCGCACGAAGGACGCGACGAATCCCGGGTATGTCGACTCGTAGCAGATGATCGCCGCGAATTTCACACCGGTGCGCGAGTCTGTGAACACAGTGGTGTCCGGGCCGATCTGCCAGCCACCTATCCCCACTCCCCAGCGCATAAAATCGAGGAACGCGAACATGTCCGCATAGGGGATCCGTTCAGCGATCGGCACCATTTTCATCTTTCCGTACCAGGGGACACTGCTGGTACCCGGCTCGATAAAAGCGGCGGCATTGAATGCATCGTACCTCAGGCCCGTCATCGGCGACACACGGGCGCTCCGCGGGGCCCGCTTCGGATCCGGGTAGATCTCCGCGTGGTCGATGCCGGTAAGGACCGACACGTTCATGCTGTCCAGGCCCGCGTGCAGGCGATCGAGAATCGGACGGGACCCGGGAAGGAGCGGGAAGCCGGTGACCGCCGTCTCGGGCCAGAGAACAATCTGCGGCGCATGCCCGGAGTGTTCTTCCATCAGTCTGCGCGTCAGTCCGAGGTAAAGGGAAGCAAGATCGGTTCCCTGCCGGGTCCATTTTTCCCACGGGTCGACGTTTGACTGGACGATGCCGACTGTGATTGTCTTTCCTATTCCCTGGCCTGTTTCCTGGCGCGTTTCCTGACCCGTTCCCGGGACTTCTCCCGCAGGATGGGGGGCGTTGGACATGATGAACATTCCCAGGGCGGACGGGAGCAGATAGATGGCGGTAAGAAGGGCAACGATTGTCATGGCACGGCGGGGGAGAAAGTCTTCCGGGGGACGTGCGAGGACCGTGTACAGCATATAAGCCGTGACGTTCATGACGATGATCCAGAATGACAACCCCCAGATGCCGGTGAACGAGATGAACTGGATCCGCGCGAGATCATATGACTGGCTGTTCCCCAGCGTGAGCCAGGGGAAGGACCATTCGCTGAGCGAGTGGGAGTATTCATAACCGACCCAGAGAAACGGGAGTGCAATGAGCCCGGCATTTTCGCCCAGTTTTTTCCGTACAAGGTGATAGAGGCCGAGCGGGAGACAGTAAAAGAGAGGATGAACGATCATCGTGAGCGCGCCCGCGATCATCATATACGGATCGTTTCCGTGCACATATCCCCCGGTCCAGTTGAGCGTGATCAGGTGGAACGGGAGCATGCCAACATACGTCAGGCTTAACGCGCTCCGGAGCCTGCCGGCACGCGTCAGTGCGATCAGAAGCGGAACGAGCCCGAAGCATGCCAGTATTCCCAGCCTGAACGGGGGAAACGAGAAGCCGAGCATCACTCCGGAGAGGAGCGCCAGTCCATATGCCCCCCTTCCGGGGGGTAGGTTCGCGGGCTCCCCTTTTTCCGCATGGCGCCGGATCATGATGCGGGCTCCCCGGGAGGGTCGACAACAAGCCGGGGGAAGAACCTCCGGGCGGTCTCCATCCAGAGGAAAACCACCGCAAGAGCGACACAGACACCGATCGCCGCTCCTCCGAGAATGTCAGACGGGTAGTGGACTCCAACAGCCGGGCGGGAAAGAGCCACGAGCGCCGCCCAGGAGAAGAACCACCAGCGCCACCGCCGGAAATAGGTGGAAAGGAGCGTCGCAACAGCGAAATTGTTCACCGCATGGGATGAGGGGAATGATTTGCCGGAACCGCAATTGACGAGCATGTGTATTCCCTGCACCATCGGGACCCCTCCGATCTCGTGGCACGGGCGCGGACGTGAGACGAGCTCCTTGATAAGAGCGCTGCTCAGCTTGTCGGCGCAAAAAAGCACAGGAACGAGGAGGAGGGCGGCTGTCCGGCCCCGCGCTCCCCCCCTGACGATGAGGAGTAACCAGACCGCGGCGAGGAGTATGCGCACCGGGAGCAACTTGTCGTAGTCCGTAATAAGGGGCCAGAGGAAGTCCCCGAGAGGGTTGGCCAGCGTCACGTTGATGAAACGAAAGACCGCAACGTCGATGGAGGAGAGAAATTCGATCAGTGTTCCCCCCCGCCGGTTTTACGCCGGTAGACATATCGTGCGATGAAGAACACGGCGAGCACCACGGTGAGCCCGGTCACCGCCTCGCTGTACGTGCCGAGATAGCCGCCGATCTCCCTCCAGTTGTTTCCAAGATAGTACCCTCCTGTTATCAGGAGAGCGTTCCATAGGAATGCGCTCAGGGCGCAGAGCAGGATCGTGGGAAGAAGCCGGAGTTGCGCCATTCCGGCGAAGAAGGAGACTACCGCGCGCGTTCCCGCAAGGAACCTGTTCGCGACGATGAGCCAGAGGCCGTATTGCCGGAACCATGCGTCCACTTTCCGCACGGATTCCGCGGGGATGAATTTAATCTTGCCCTGCGAGAGTATCCTGTCGCCGAACCAGTCGCCGATTTTGTACATCACGACGAATCCGAGCGTGCTTCCGGCAGTGGACCAGAGGAGGGTCTCCATGAACCCCACCCGGCCGATGCCGACGAGAGATCCTCCGAACACGATGATCAAATCGCTGGGCGACGGGGGGAATACGTTCTCGATGAACGCGAGCGAAAAGACAATGGCGCAGATGAGCGCCGGACTCAGCGACTGCAGGTACGCGATGAAGTTGTCCAAGAGCGGAGGCCTCTGGGTGTGGACGAGCCTGGAGATGTCACTGCGTTGTGATCAGCGCCACCGCATGCGCCGCGGCCCCGTCGCCGGCGCCGATGAATCCCAGGGTCTCGTGTGTCGTCGCCTTCACGGAGATTTGTTGAATGGGGACCCTGAGCGCTTCGGCGATGTTCTGCCGCATCTGTTCCACATACGGTGCGATGTGCGGCGACTCGAGGACCACGGTCGCATCGATGTTTCCCACCGCGAACAGGTGCCCCGCAAGGAGATCGGCGACCTGCCGGAGAAGTATGATGCTGGAGATCCCTTTGAAGCGCGGGTCGGTGTCGGGGAAGTGCGTACCGATATCGCCGAGCGCGGCGGCGCCCAGAAGGGCGTCCGCCACTGCGTGCAGGAGCACGTCCGCGTCGGAATGTCCCTCAAGTCCCTCCGGGTGCGGGATGTCCACGCCGCCGAGCACGAGCTTCCTCCCGGCGGAAAACCGGTGTACGTCGTATCCGAATCCTATGCGGGTTGAATGAGCCACGATCTCATCGGATCTCAAATGGTGAATCCGGCCTGTTCCCCGGCGAACCCCATTCCACCTTCAGGTTCGTCACGCGGGCGGAACGCGGTCCCACGCGCAGGTGGCCTATCAGCTCTTCGAGAACCGATCGATCACCCACGGCCTCAATCTCCACCGTCCCGTCGTAGAGGTTCCTCACAAACCCCTTCAGTCCGAGGGCCTCTGCGCGCCGGGCGGCATACCAGCGGTAGCCGACTCCCTGCACGAGACCTTCCGCAATAATGTGCACCGATGTCTCTATGCGCGGCTCTCGGGAGAAGTCGTGTTCACAGACTCATCATGATACGGTGGCAGAGGAAGAAAATCAAGGATCCGCCGGTCCGAACGCCCGGTTGAGAAGCGGGATCCCCTCGGAAAGCTCCGAGAGCAGAACCCCGCCGATGATCAGCCCTCCCCCCACCGCTCCGCCCAGGCCGACCTGTTCGCCGAGGACGATGGCGGCGCTCACCGAGGCGACGACGGGCTCAATCGTAAAGATGATCGCCGCCCGCGTCGGCGTCGTCTCTTTCTGGAAGCGGGTCTGCAGGAACGTGGTCAGGATCGTCGCGAAGACGGTCAGGTAGAGAACGGCGACGAGCGTCCCCGCCGGAAGACGGGAAGGGACGGCGTCGAAGGCAAGCATCGCCCCGAGTGCCAGGATCGCGTTTGTCGCCATCTGGAGGAACGTCAGCTGCATTGCTGACATGTCGTGCGCCACAACGTCGATGTAGACGATATAGATCGCGAAGAGGAGGGCGCACAGGAGCGTGAGAGCGTCACCGGCATTGAACGAGGATCCGGAAGGGGACGTCAGCAGCCAGAGTCCCGCAGAAACGACGGCCACGCCGGCGATGTTGCCCACCTTCGGTGCGCGCCGCTCGATAATCACCTGCAGGAGCGGGACGAACACAACGCTCATCCCGGTGATGAACGCCGATTTCGACGCTGTCGTCAGCGTCAGTCCCACAGTCTGCGCAAGAAACCCGAG
>Ga0182011_10002653_pt1 | contig 15019 bp, 4 predicted proteins | sample 711E1DmetaG_FD_120481 | JGI IMG/M metagenome (GOLD analysis project Ga0182011, IMG submission 120481) | Permafrost microbial communities from Stordalen Mire, Sweden - 711E1D metaG | ecosystem: Environmental > Terrestrial > Soil > Wetlands > Permafrost | place: Sweden: Stordalen | collected... | reverse complement strand
CGCACGGCCAATGGCCTGGCGGCGTCGGGGGACACCATCGACCAGCAAGAAATCCTGGGGTTCGTCGACTCGTTGCTCGATGCACGACGTCGCCGCTGTCTCGACGAGAGCGGCAGCGTGGATTTGGCCTGGGAGGCACCTGCCCTCGACGCCGAAGGACCGCAGCGACTGCGGGTCAACGTCTTCAGGCAGGCGCACGGCCTGGCTTTGGCGCTGCGGCCGGTGAATCGCCACGCCCCTAGCCTGGCCGAACTGAACCTGCCTGACAGCGTCGGCGCGCTGGGAAATCTTACCGGCGGCATGGTGCTGCTCGTGGGGCCCACCGGTTGCGGCAAGTCAACCACGCTGGCCGCCATCGTGGAACTGGTGAACCGAACCCGCGCCCGCCACGTCATCACCCTGGAAGATCCCATCGAGTTCGTGTACCAGCCCCGGCGCTGCTTGATTCATCAGCGCGAAGTCGGCACCCACGTGGAAAGCTTTGCCGTCGGGCTGCGCGCGGCCTTGCGCGAGTGTCCTGACATCATCCTGGTGGGCGAGATGCGCGATCGCGAGACCGTGGCCCTGGCCTTGACCGCAGCCGAGACCGGGCATCTGGTGCTGTCGACTTTGCACAGTGGCAGCGCGGCCATGGCCATCGACCGCATCGTGGACATCTTTCCCGAACATCAGCAGGCGCAGATCCGGCTGCAAGTGGCTGGCTCGCTGCGCGCGGTGGTCACCCAGCAGCTGCTGGAAGGCGTTCTGCCTGGCACGCGCTATCCCGCGCTGGAAATCCTCATGGTCAACTACGCGGTCGGGGCGCTCATTCGCGAGGGCAAGACCCACCAGTTGACCACGCAAATCCAGACCGGCCGCGACGACGGGATGGTGGCCATGGACGCGTCGCTGCTCGATCTGGTGCGCGCCGGGCGCATCAGCCGCGAAATCGCGGTGGCCGCTGCCCGCGATCCGGTCGAGCTGCAGCGCCGTGTGCGCGAAGGGCGCTGAGCAAGCGATTTCTCGCGTACCAATTCAAATCGCGGCCAGCAGGTGTTCCAGGTCGGTCACGAAAACGCGGCTGCCCGCCGATGTGCTTACGAGTGGCGAGAAGCCTCGGGGCCTGTGGAAACCCGTGGCCGCGCTCTTCGGCTGAGATAGCGCAGTGCTACATCCAGCTACTTGGGCCGTCCATTTCGGTGAAGGTTGTAGAGCATGCCACCGGCCGGCGCAGAAGGGTCGCGCACACCTTCCTCTATAGCAACCACGACGCGGGCACCGCCGATTTCCGATACCGCCCTTTCAATCTTTGCACTCTTCGCATCCAAGAACTCGACAACCAGAAGCGTCGGCCCTCGCCAGACAAGGTTTGTCCCATAGGCGGTTTCGTTACGCGTCGCTCCGTCCAAAACCGCGACGCGATTCGGAGCGGCCGGGGCGCTTCCGCTGGCCACTAGGTGAACACCGTACCTGAACGACGTTGTTGCGCCTCCGTTCGTCTCAACCAGGACGGCGTCGATCTTGCCGGACGGGGATTGGACTCTTGCAACCTCATCATACGAGGCACAGCCTCCGACGCCTGTCGGGAGAGCCAGCAGGCACGCGAGCCCAAGCGCAGCTGTTCGAGTAGCCATCCATTGCCTCTCAGTCAGTCTCATAGAACAAAAGGCCGGGCTCCAACTCCTCAACCGTCACATACCGTCGACCATCCTTAGCTTTCTCTCCAGATCTCGGCGTGCGGCTGCGCCTATCCTTCGTGAGGAAGAGGAGGCCACTTTCGCTCTCGCCAATACCTACGCGCACGACTCGAATGCCAGCTTCGTCCCGAACCACCGCCGCCAGGGAAAGTTCCTTCACGCCCCGCAAGAAAGACGAGAAGGCGGCGTCCGAGATTCCCAGGCGGCTCAAGTAGACCCCCAGCCCTTCCAGTCGTACCCAGTGGTCCGAAGGTACGAAACCCATCACTTCGCTCGGTTTCGTCTCGACGACTTGCCCCATCATCACGAACACGTTGTTGATCCTATACTCGCCCACGATTCCCCACTGGCTCACCAGATCAACCGCGCTCATTTCTTGAAACGCGCTTACCGTCTTCTTTATCTTGCGAAGCCCGCTGAACAACTCCTCTCTGCGCCCTGACGTGCAGGCCGGCCCGCAGTGGAAGCTTCTCGACAGGACGGCAGCGTCTACTTTGCAAATTGCGCCAACCATTCCAAGGTACAAGCTCCGAAGAACACTCGCCTCATCCGGCGTCCCCTTGGACACAGTCAAGTCCATTGGACCAAAAGGAACCACCGCGTGTCGAAAAGCCTTCTCGTCCCCTGTGATAGTCCCACAATACCCGTGAACGTGCGGGCCCAGCAGCCGAAACTCCTCCTGGGCGCGCGGAATGGGAAAATCACCCGAATGGACACCAGCCCAGAGGCTCGTCACAAGCGCTGCGCCAAGCATTCCCGCCATCATAGCATACCCCTCCTACGGTTCTGAAGCGCGCATCTCATACAGACGCGCCCCCTGATGCACCCAGAACTGGTCAACAGGATCGTCGCCGAACGGTCCGTGTGTATCCAGCGGGCCGCCAAACGCTGGGTCAGACGTCCCGCTCTGGATCTGCACGGCTCCTGCGGCCCGCAGCAAGACTTGCTCAGGAACCCCTAGCGCTCGCCCCACGGCGCCGTAGTTCATATTTCCGAACTCCTCATACTGGCGCCCCATCTGCTTGTAGTCCATCGGCCCGCCGGTGTGGACCTGCTGCGCAAACCAAATGAGATCTCCGAAGTGCTGCCGGCCCAGTTCGATGTTGGCGGCCATGCTCACACCTCGTGGTTCCGCCCTCGGCATCAGAATACCGTTGGGAATCTGGGCAGCAAGAGCGTGAAGTTTGGCCACTTCCGCCCATGCGTCTCGTGCCGCCGCTGACGGCCCAACGCCGTTCCCCCCTCCCCGGCTCGTGGCGGCCGACATGCCTTGCACCGGTGTTGACCTCGATGGGCCGTTCACGGTGACGGTGTTGTTTGGGCCGTCGGCGACCTGCGCGCGGTTGAAGTCGACCGTGAGCTTGTTGCTGTTGTCAGGCCTGTATTCGTACTGATCCTGGTAGACTCCCATCGGGAGGGTCTGGACGAAGCCCCCTTTCAGTGGGACATCCACCCAGGTGTCGTTGTCGCGCTGTACGCCGCCGCCCGGCCAGCGTCTCTGCATGCCGCAGAATCCGCCAGCGCCGCACATCTCGACCCCATTCTGCCCGGGCGTCCAGGTGGACGAGTCGTAGGGACTGAACCCGATACCGCCCGTGCGCGTGTCTGCCACCACCTGTTCATCGTCGAAGGAGATACGCGTGCGCCTGTCCGCAACCACCTGGTGATCACCGAAAACCATCACAAGATCGGAATGGACCTGTTCATCGTCGTACTCGAAGACCGCCCCATTCTTGGAAGGGAGCTTGTCGCCTTCCGAGTACAATTGCCCACCGTAGTCGACCGGTTCAAATCCCGTCGGGTCCGTGTATGTCAGCGGATTGTTCAGGGCGTACGAGTACCGTCCGAGGCCAATTGACGACATCGGATTCGGCAGGAAGGGATCGGGGGTCAGGAAGTGGCCGACCCTGGGATTGTAGATACGGCCGCGCATGTTGATCAGGCCGGTTTCCGAGTCCTCCTCGTGGCCGGTGAAGCCAAGGTGCACGTCGCCGCTCATCAACGCCCCGCCTGGGAAGGCCTTGGGCAAGTTCAAATCGGTCGGACCGCCGAAAGGATCGTACTTGCGCGCCTGCCCGACCAGCTTCCCGCTGTCGTCGGTCACTGTCTCGGATGAGCCAAGCACGTCACCGTGGATATACTGGACTTGCTCGCTGTTGTCCGCTTCCTTGCGCAGCACCTGCCCGATCCGTCGCCCAGCCGCATTCAGGTACAGCACGTGGCTCCTCGACCCCGCGTCCCCGCGGCGTTCGTACAGGGCACCCACGTAGACCGTCGTGCCCGTGTTGCCAGAACTCCGTTTGAGCACGCGCGTGCCCGAGGCATCGTACTTGTAGCTGGTCGTCACGCTGCCGGTGATCTGCTTGGGCAGGTTGAAGACCGTGTAGTCGATGATTCCCTCGGGCGACTTGGTCTGATTGCCTTTCGTATCGTACTCGTACGAGCCCCAGGCCGAGCCGGTCACCGCGTGCGGTCCCGCATTCACTCCGCTGTGCTCGAATGTCAGGTCCTCTGTCTCACCTTTGCTGCCCAGCAGCGAGCGACCGGTCAGGTTGCCTATGTCGTCGTGACTGTAGGTCACCTTCCAGCCGAGCGAACCAATCTCTTGCCAGGTCTGCAGCCGGTCGAGCGCATCGTAATCGAAATGCTCAAGAACGCCTGTCAGTGAGTCTGTCCTGTCCGACAGATTCAAGTTGGCATCGTAGGCAAATCCCAGCGATTGGACTGTGACATCTCCGCTCTTGGTTGTAATGCCGGTCACCACGCCGCGATCTTCGTCGATGCCGTATTGGGTGGTGGTTACCTTGTTGCCGAACTCCTCCAGCTTGAGCCGCCCAGCCGCATCGCGATCATCGGCTTTCCAGAACAGCCGCGCCTGCGCCCCGGCCGACGGGACATCCGTCAAGGAAAGCAGATCCCCGTTGCCAGCGTACTGGTACTCGGTCTTGAAGCGCGTCCAGCCTGGCGTATCAGGGTAGGTCACGGTGTATAGGCGCCCGAACCCATCGTAGGTCTGCTCGCCCGTGTAGAATTCGTCCTCAATCTCCCAAGTCGCACTGGTCGGCCGAGAAAGGGTGTCATAGGCCATGGTTCGGATGACCCGATCCGCGGATGTTGTCGCCGCCAACGCGCCCAGGCCGTTGGCAGCGCTATCCCAGACCAGCTTGGTCGTGCCATCTGGCGAGACAGCACCGGTCGGTCGACCATCGGCGTCGTGAGACAGTGTCGTCTTTCCTTTCGGATCTTCCTCTGAGAGCAGGTCCCCGAAGGCGCTGTACGTGTACTTTCGCCAACCCGCATCGGGATCGGTCATGTTGGTCTTGCGGCCCAGGTCATCGTACGTCGACCAGATGTTGTTTCCTTTCGCGTCCTGGATTCTGCGTATCACTCCGAACGGTCCAATCTGGTAGGTCACAGGGATCTCCCTTGCCCCACCTGGGTCTGACGCCGCTGTCCACTGCTTACTCTTCACCACCCGCCCGAGCTCGTCCGCTGCGACGTATGACTTGTTTCCCTTGCGGTCATAGGTCGTGGTCTCTAGTCCCTCGTATTCGAATCGGCTGAACGTGGCGTCTGGATCGGTCACGGTCTTGATCCGACCGGCGAAATCGTAGGTTGCCACGGTAAACCTGTCCGGGGCAGGATCATCGTCGAACCTGGGGATTGACAGGCGCGCCAGTTTCCCGGGGAATCGAGCGTCGTAGCTGGCTGTTACCACACTGGTCTTGCCGTTGGCGGTGGCCCAGCTACCCCGTACGGCGCGGCCCAGCGAATCATAAACCACCGATGATCTTCCGCCGGAAACGCGAGATCGATCGATCTCGAAGACGCCGCCGGTGGACGGAACCTTGTAGCTGGTGCTGACGTCATCGCGGCTTGGCGGACTGGCAACTCGAATCCTGCCGAAACCGTCATAAGTCCAGGTTGTAGTGAGACCGTTCTGGTCCAGCTGCCAGACAGGAAGGTTCAGGCCTGTGTGAAAGGCCGTGCGGGTCACGAACCCGGCCGGATCAGTAACGACAACAGGGCGACTGCTTTCAATCGCGTCGTACTGAATCGTGGTCATGCGCTGCTCACCGGTCAAATCAACCGCGGTGATAGTCACGGGCAAGCCCAGCGGGTTTCTGGTGTACGTTATGTCAAGTCGCTGGCTGGCGTCGCCACCCGGCTGCACCGTGGCCGTCTTGAGTAGGCGCGCCGGCCCACCGTCATATGTCCAGGATTTCGCCCGCGACATCGACTCACCACTGCTCTTGCTCACCCATGTCCGCGATGTTGGAGGGGAGAGAATCCAATTCGCAGTGTCGTTGAGGTAGGAGGATTGGGTGGAGTCGAACGTGCTGCTACCGTCCCGTTCGCGATAGGAAACGTTGCCATACGAATCGTATTGCATGCTCTCGGAAATCTGCCGGACCGTTGTCTCCACGCCTGAGCCAGAGGCAGTTTCGCTCTCATGGTAGAGTACACTCTGTAGTCCAATGGCGTAAGTCTGTCCCGCCTGGAGTATGTTCCCAGCGATTACGCCATACGACATCTCGGACTTGGAGGTGAGTATCCTGCCATCGTCAAGCGTGACTGTGTCAGTTACCCTGGAAGGTCGCCCGACAAACGGATAGGACGTGCCCCAACGGGAGTAGTTTTCTGTCCTGACGAGACGATTCCCATTTGTCTGCTTGTCAGTTGTTGACTGTTCCGTGAAGCCAAGCCAGCCGCGGCCGAGGACGTCTATATGTGCCGACGAATAGCCGTAGTCGAAAAGGGCTGGCGAGCCGTTGCCCGCGCCAGGGTCGACCTTGTGTTCGGACACCACCCAGAGTCCCCGCTTCGGACAGCGGACCGGATAGTTGCATCCTGGCGACAGGCTGCTCGTCTCCTTCCAAGGAGAATACGTCACAGACGTGCTTGCGCCGGTTGCGCTGTGGAAAGCCGTTATCATGTCGGCCTTCTTCCCGTCGTGCATATGCACTTCGAGGTACTCTCCGTTTTGCATCACAAAATCAGTGAGCCCGTCGCCATTCAGGTCGATGGCGCGGAACAGTTTGCCATCTCCGGCCCCTCCCCAATTGATCACCTCCCCGGCTTCGGAAATAGTCGTTGGTGAGGACAATCCCTTCCCATTCGATAAGAACGCCCGCAGGGGACCTGCATCTGGAGACACCCCAGCCGGGGCCGAAACGATGTCGTCGCGGCCATCCTGGTTGACGTCCATGACGATGAAACGGTCGTTGCCGCCGGCTCCCGCAGAAATCATTTGTCCAACGGCAATCGGGGTCGCAAAGTTTGCAGTGCCGCCAAGCATCCCGTTCCCGGTGTTCACGAAATAGGCGGAAGACTCGGATAGGGAATCTGTGACAGGGTATTCCACGGCGTCTGCCACACCGTCGGCGTTTAGGTCGAGCAGGACTTTCCCCATCCCGTCGTTTCCGGAACGCGCCACCCACGGCACGGTCGAGGCACCGGACTCGACATTGTTGTTTGAAAGGCTCGCCCATAGGTAGCGTGTGTCATTGGTGTCTCCGCCGCGGAAGAGAATCGATGTTCGTCCGCTGCCGTCGAGATCACCTACATAGTTGTTGTATTGACTGAGCGCTGCGGAGCCGCCCAATTGCGAATATGGCCCTAGAACGCCTCCAACGATCTTCCGGTACGCCCACCTCCAGTCCGGATACTGCGGGCTTGCGTAGTTCACTGCCCGAATAAGTTCGGGCAACCCATCCCCATCTAGATCGGCCACGTAGACATACGGCCCTACATCCGGAATCTCGTTGCCATCATCCGGGATGAGATTGAAATTCGTCCCATCGTACTTGTAGTAACGAAGCCAGGACATTCCCTTCTCGACTTGACGGACAACCAACTCGGCCTTCCCATCACCGTCGATATCCATTGGCGTGACGTCGTCCAGCGAGGGAGGGGTGCTGCCGGTGGTGATGCCGGTCTCGTCATTATAGGAGGCGTCAAATACCACTTCGAGAGTTCCAGTCACGATGTTGATTCCCTCGCTGGCGTGGCCGTACTTCAGCGTCGTTCCCGTCATGTAGAGCAGATCGGGAAGGCCATCGCCATCGATGTCCGCAAACTTCAAGGAACCGCCGAGGTTCTCTTTCTCCGGAAGGTAGAGGCCAGCGCCACTTCTGAAGGCTGAGCTTCCGACCTCCCAGTCAAAGGTGGCCGCCGGCTTGCACACGCCCTTCGCGTCGCACTCCGTCACAGAAGAGAGAAGGCTGTTCCCGGTCACGCTGTGGTTCTTGTAGTCGAGCAAGTACTTGAACAGCGTGCCTATAGAATTGGGCGCCGGACCGCGGACCTCGATGATCTTGAGCAGGCGGCTAGACTTGAGCTGATAGCCGGAGACCCAGGAGTCCGATGGATCGGGCCTGTCCACGTACGTGAGAACCACTTGGCGCAGCGCTGGCAGCAGCCTCCACCCAAATGGCGTGACGAAGCTGGTGTAGCTGAACGTCTTGGGTAGCATCTCCTCTCCGTCGCCCGTGTAGTCGATGGTCATCGTGTTGCCGACTGAGTCGACGACCTTCGAGAGGAGCCACGCGTACCTGACCGTGGCATAGGTGGCCCAGGTTGGGTCAAACTTGGCGTGGTTGGCAACCACCGTGGCGCGATTCCCCTCCATCAGGGTGTCGTATGTCAGCTTCCTGCCGTCGCCGTACTCCACGAGAAACGAGGTGGGACCGAGTGCGTCTTTTTGGCTCACGCTGATGCGCACGAACGGATCGCGCTCAGTTCGATATTCGGTCACGCCGCTTCCCGGAAGCGTCTTGTCTGGAGAAGCCACCAGGTACTCCCCATCGAGGCAAAAACGATCAGAGTCATCAAACTGGACGGCGCGTGCTTCCCCGTCAACCGCGTGGATCTTCCGGCACCGGGCAATCTGGGAGAAACCGCCGGCGAGGCTCCAGCCAACGCCGATCATTCCGTTGCCGCCCTGGCTGTTGTACTGCAGGGCCAGCTTGGGGCCCATTCCGGCCCGGCCCTCAGGCACATTCAACGGGAGAACATAGGTCGCGGCACCGTCGGCGTTGACCGCAAAACGGCCGGATAGTGGGCCAGCCGCCATTCCTTTGCTGTCGACCTCGGTGTCCACCACCGAAAGAGTCGCCAGATCCCCGGGATCCAGTGGTCGAAGCGGCGCACGGTCCCCACCGCCGAGATCCGCTGCATCGCCCTGCGGCGTGAGGACGACTGGGCAAATTGGTGTGGAGTCCTGATGCGCCTCCGCCACGCTACTGCCGATCTGCCACGACACGTTCCCGCCCGACAGCGCGGCAACCAATACGCCTCGGTGTTCTCCCGGGGCGAACCAAGTGGGTGGCACCGCGACGCTTGCTGGAGTCATAACGTTTTCCGCTCCCAGTGGCACGTGGATATTCCCCCCTGTTCCGTTCACGTACCCAAACACCGCGAAGGTGACTCCAGTCGCATCTATCGCGAGGCAGTTAAACACTGGGTTGACGCTACTGGGGGCGCCCCCGCCGAGGCATACGCCTTGCTGGCAAATGCCCGCATTGCCCTGGCCGCAGCTTGCGCCGTCTTCCTTGCTCGGATTCGAGCAATTCCCTGTGGCTGGATCGCATACTCCCTTGTCATGGCAGGCGTCGGGCTCCGGACAGTTGGGGTTGAAACACTTCTCAACCTGGCAATCCATCGTGCAGCCGTCACCCGGGACGTTGTTGCCGTCGTCGCATTGCTCACCCGGTTCCTTCACACCATTGCCGCAGATCGGGACCTGGCCGCACAGACTGCCCGCTACTTGCGTGGGCGCCTGATGGGTGTCGGTTGTCCCGTCTCCGATCTCGCCTTCACCGTTCCAGCCCCAACACCACAAGCTGCCATCTTGTCGCCTGCCGCAGGTATGCACGTTGCCCGCCGCGACCTGTGCCCATGCCTGGCCCGGAACGCGCGCAGGTGCCAGCCGATTGGTCAAAGTTCCATCCCCGATTTGCCCTTGCTCGTTGTCGCCCCAGCACCACAGCGTCCCGTCGCTCTCGACGCCACAGGTATGCAGGTTGCCGCCTGACATGTTCGTCCAGGTCGCGCTGCCGACCTGCACTGGTGTCACGCTACCAGCGGTCGAGCCTGTCCCGAGCTGACCGGCACTATTCTCGCCCCAGCACCACAGACTCCCGTCCAGTTTCACGCCGCAGGTGTGGAAAGATCCCGTGGCCACGCCCACGGATACGCTCTGCCAATCCGTCCCCCCGATCTGCACCGGCGTCAGGCTGTCGTCGGTTCCGCCGTTGCCCACTTCGCCCGCTGAATTCCCGCCCCAGCACCATAGGGTCTGGTCAGCCTTGATTCCGCATGTGTGCCAAGCGCCCGCGGCGACCGAGACCCAGCCCATCCCAACCACTTCAACAGGCACCAAGCTGTTGTCCTGCGTGCCATTGCCCAGACCACCATGCGCATTGTCCCCCCAACACCACAGACTCCCATTCTGCTGCACGCCGCAGGTATACTGCAGGCCAGCCTGGACCATCACCCAGTCTTGTCCCACTACTTGTGATGGTATCTGCGTGTTGTCTGTCGTCCCGTTGCCAAGCTGTCCCTGAGCATTGTCGCCCCAGCACCACAGCGTTCCGTCCCTTCGAATTGCACAAGTGTGATATCCCCCGCTGGTCACCGACGTCCAGTTCCAAGTCGTGGCCCCGGCCCGGACCGGGATCCCACTGGAGCTTATCGTCCCGGTACCAAGCTGCCCCAGCGAGTTGTCGCCCCAACACCAGAGGCTGCCGTCTGTGCGAACAATGCACGAGTGCTTTGCACCCACGTGTATGTCGGCCACGGACGCGCAGGGGATGGTCCCCTGGCACACGCCGGCGGTACAGGCATCCCCTTGGGATGCGGCCACGCCATCGTCGCAAGGCGCACCATCTGTTTTCGCTGGGTTGCTGCACGTTCCTACACCCGGGATACATGAACCCACGTCATGGCACTGGTCGCTCGCCGTGCAGGTGACCAGATTGCTCCCCGTGCAGGCTCCGGCCAAGCACGTATCGGTCTGCGTGCAGGGTTCACCGTCGTTGCACGCGGTCCCGTTGGCCGGACTCCAGCCGGTCTGGCTGGTGCTGGGTGCACACAGTTGGCACTGGTTCGTCGGACTGGTGGCGTTGGCGCCGTAGCACACCCCGCCGATTGCGCAGTTTCCAGCCGCAATCGCGTGGCTGCACGTCCCGTCGCCATTGCAGGAATCAGCGGTGCAAGCGAGTCCGTCGTCGCAGCTATACGCCGTCCCGCCGCAGGTGCCCGCCGTGCACACGTCGTTCTTGGTGCAGGCATTGCCGTCGTTGCAGCTGGTTCCGTCGCCTTGGTTGCTCCAGCTGGTGGTGGCTTGCGCTGGCTTGCAGACTTTGCAGGCATTCGCCGGGTTGCTGGCGCCGTTCGCATAGCACGTCCCATTGATGGCGCAGTTTCCAGCCGCGACCGTGTGATTGCAGGTCCCGTCGCCGTTGCAGGAATCCGCGGTGCACGCCAGCCCATCGTCGCAGCCATACGCCGTCCCGCCACAGGCACTGCCCGTACATACGTCGTTCTTGGTGCAGGCGTTGCCGTCGTTGCAAGCGGTCCCGGGGTTCTTCGGACTCCACGCTGTCTGGCTGGTTGCGGGCGTGCATTGCTGACACTGGTTGCTCGGGTTTGTGGCGTTGGCCGCATAGCATGCCCCGCCGATCAAGCAGCTTCCCGCCGCGACCGGGTGGCTGCAGGTCCCGTCACCGTTGCACACGTCATTGGTGCACGCAATCTTGTCGTCGCAGCTATACGCCGTCCCGCTACAGCTACCGCCCGTGCAAATATCGTTCTTGGTGCAGCCATTGCCGTCGTTGCAAGCGGCCCCATTGCTCTTCGATGTCCAGTTGCTCGTGCTGGTGGCAGGTGTGCATTGCTGGCACGAGTTCGTCGGGTTTAGCGCACTGGCGGCATAGCACGCCCCGCTGATGGCACAGTTGTTGGCCGCGATGGCGTGGGTGCAAGTTCCATCGCCCTTGCATGTGTCGGTCGTGCACGCCAGCCCGTCGTCGCAGCTATACGTCGTCCCGCTACATGTCCCGCTCCGGCAGATGTCGCTGACCGTGCATGCGTTCCCGTCGTTGCACGAAGTCCCGTCGGTCTTCGTCGGATTCGAGCACACCCCTGTCGTTGGATCGCACACCCCGGCCGCGTGGCACTGGTCTTGCGCCGTGCAGGAAATCGGAGTTCCGGCCTTGCACTTGCCCGCGCCGTCGCAGGTCTCTGCGCCGTTGCAGGGGTTGCCGTCGCTGCAGCTCGTCCCCGAGGCCAGCGCCGGATAGCTGCAAACCTCGCCCGTGCATGTGTCTTTGGTGCACGGATTGCCATCGTTGCAGAATTGTGCGCACTTCAAAACGGCCGGCCCGCTTTGAAAGATGACCTTCGAGTCCATGTCTACGTAGACGTCACGCCCCACCAAGGCTCCCGTCACTGTATTGCGCTGCCCGAGCTGGAGCGTCCCGCTGGGGACCAATATCACCCCCGAAATGATTGCATCAGTGCCAAACACCGCCGCGATCGGCGTCTCCGTCAGCCCGCCACCGGTGCCGTTCTTCCCGGAAACCTCGATGCGCAGATCGCTCGCGGCCAGGGTCACTCCTGCGGCAGCCCCGATCCACACGCGGGCAAGCGTGCTCAGCCGCCCGGCCACGCGCCCGGCCACGCGAATCTGCACCGGCGCGAGTGCCTCGATGCGCGCATCATCGTCGAGCTGCAGCGAGGCCCAGTGATACACGCCTCCCTGCAAACGCAAGATGCCCTTACTGCCGATGGTGACAGCACCGTAGGCACCGGGCGAGATCGCAGTAGTGGAGGATACGTTCACCGTCAATGCCACAGTTCCCGCAAACACCTGCGCGAGCGCCGGCAGGGCCGGCATGGTGGTGGGGAATGCATATTTCTTGGCGTAGGTCCCACCATTCTGGACCGCGAGCGTGTTGGTCTGAACGTCCCCCACCTTCGCACCTTGCAACAGAAGCCGGTTCGCGATCGTGTTGTGGGTCGCGTCGACCTGAACGCCGGATGCCAGGGCAAGCTCGTAGCCCGTGATAAGGAACGGACCTGTGCCCGCCACATGCACGCCAATGTCCCCGCCCGAGAGCGTGGTCCGGTCTCGCAGGGTGGCGCTGTTCTGAGCGTACACCGCGAAATTGGTGATTTGCGGGCTCGCGTTCAGCGCCGCAGCCGAAACGTTCACACCTAGCTCGCTTGCCGGCTCCTTTCGCGAGCAGCCGGCTATGCTGACCGCGAGCACCGCAACGGCAAACGCCAGCCTCGACTCAGACGAGAAAGCAACACACCACCGGCGAGCAACGCAAGAGCCTCTCATGTCTAACCCCCAAGTAGATGGACGACAGGCGAAACAGTTCGTGGAATCTTCCGCAAACTACCGGGCTGCTACTCAAACGAAGCGGACGATAGCCCAACCAATCGGGCGAAGAAAGGAGGAGATCTCTTGCGACAAAGATGCACACGCAGCGCACACGTTCGCACATGACACGTGCGTGGCGCTTCGGAACGTACAGCAGATGTCCGGGTTTCCGTGCCAGCCGAACGGTTCGGCGTCGTCGGAGGCGCCGAGAAAGGCAACCTATCGCGCCCGAACCGACAACTTCCGCTATACTGCGCGCCAAACCTTTGGCCTGGGGGACATGATAGTGCAAAAAGCGATCTCGATGCTAATCTGCGGGACTTGGTATGGCGTCGTCGTGCTGGCAGCGACTCTCCCCGCAATGTGGGGATGCAGCAGCTCAAACAGGGGGATTGGCATCACAGGGGGATCCGGGGCGGATCTTGGCGGCGGGGGTAGCCCGTCTTCGACAGACCAATCCTCCGCACCCGGCGGTGGAGCGGCCACCACCACTCAGGCAAACATCGGAACCTCCGGGGGAACGACTGGCACCACAGCGTTGCAGGGAGTTTTCGTGCCAACGGGCAGCATGAGCCAGGTAAAGACTCTCCAGACAGCGACACTGTTGCCAAGTGGCAAGGTGCTCATTGCCGGTGGAACAGACGCCAAAGGGTCGCTCGCGGGCGCGGAGATCTACGACCCCATAGCCGGGACATTCGCGGACACCGGCAGTATGAGCGTTCCGAGAGGTTTTCATACAGCAACGTTGCTAGGCGACGGGAAGGTGCTCGTCGCCGGCGGATACCCTGATACCACCTTCTCTGCCACCGCTAGCGCCGAGCTCTATGATCCCGTGGCGGGAACATTCACGACAACCGGCCGCATGACCCAGGCAAGAGTGCACCACACGGCGACGTTGTTGACCAATGGGAAGGTCCTCATCGTCGGAGGATACGGAGGTGCCAACGCTTCCACCAGCGGGGAGGTCTACGACCCAGCGACCGGGGTATTTGCAGCGACCGGCGCCGCGATCGCAGCAAGGGACCATCACGCGGCAGCGTTGCTGCGCAATGGGCGGGTGCTCATTGTCGGCGGCTCTGAGGACACTAGGGCCGAGCTATTCGACCCCGCGAAGGGAGTGTACGCGGCAACTGGCAGCACGACCCACGTATCGTTTGGCCCCACAGCCACGCTGTTGCCCGATGGGAAGGTCCTCGTTGCCGGCGGAGAGGACAGTGGGACAATCTCCGAGCTTTATGACCCCACGGCTGGAACATTCGCGGTGACTGGCAGCATGACCGTGGCAAGGCTCGGGCTCGCAACGGCGTTGTTGCTCAACGGGAACGTCCTCATGGTCGGCGGTATTAACGCCGCGAGTGCGGAGATCTACGACTCTGTATCCGGTACATTCACGGCAACCGGCAGCATGTCAGTGGCAAGATCCTACGAGACCGCGACCCTTTTGGGCGACGGGAGGGTTCTCGTCACAGGCGGATTGGGGTTGTTCAATGGACTACTGGCGAGCGCTGAAGTTTACGAATAGCCCGCGTCCGGACGTGCTGCCGCCGCAGAGCTGCCGCCTATCACACCCTCCCCGCGATGCGTGATGCGTGTCTGGCGCTCGGCGCCCTGACCGCGAATGTGACCATGGAGGACTTTCTGCAAGGGGCCTAGGACGGGGCCGAACCGGGGTGGTGCCGTTGCTACTCCAAGCCGGGGTTGCGCAGCCCGCACGCAGCCGCCATGCTTGGGCATCGACTGGGTCTCACAACAAAAGGAGTTTCCCTTGCCCTCCACCATTGAAAACCTCAAGACCGCATTCGCTGGCGAGAGCCAGGCCAATCGAAAGTACCTCGCCTTTGCTCGCCGAGCGGAGAAGGACGGCTATCCCCAAATCGCCAAGCTATTCCGCGCCGCTGCCGAGGCCGAGACCATCCATGCCCTCTCCCATCTGCAGAACATGGGCGGCGTG
>Ga0182011_10002652_pt1 | contig 15023 bp, 15 predicted proteins | sample 711E1DmetaG_FD_120481 | JGI IMG/M metagenome (GOLD analysis project Ga0182011, IMG submission 120481) | Permafrost microbial communities from Stordalen Mire, Sweden - 711E1D metaG | ecosystem: Environmental > Terrestrial > Soil > Wetlands > Permafrost | place: Sweden: Stordalen | collected... | reverse complement strand
CAAGGAGCATAGAGAGTCTGCTGATATTAAAGACGCGAGGACCAGCGAGCAAAAGGCTAACCCTGCCCCAAACCATTTGATGTTGCTACCACGCCTGCGAATTAACGCTTGCCGAACTAGGGCGTGGCGGCTTTCTTCTTGTCCACGAAGAGGCCGATGATCTTGGAGGCGTCCGGCTCGATTATCTTGCCGTGTCCGGGGTAAGCGACGTCCAGGTCGAGGCCGGCCAGCAGCTCCTGCGAGCGGTATATGTCGTCGACGTCGTCGCTTCCCACCAGGGCGGGCATGCCCGCGCGGGAGAAGTAGTTCGACACCATGTCGCCGATGAACGCCCTGTTGCGCTCCCTGTCCAGGTAGCCTACCCCGCCGGTGGTGTGGCCCGGGAGGCCCAGCACGTCGAGCCCGAGCTCGTCGATCCTGTCGCCGCCTTCGACCTGCCGGTCGATCGTGGTCTTGTCGAACTTCTGGGACGAGTGCACCCAGGACTCGGGCAGCTTGCTCATGGCCTTGCCCAGGCGGTTATGAGTGGCGACGAGCTTGACCATCTCGGTACCCTCGATGACCCCGGCGTCCGCGGCCCCGGCGATGACGGTCGCCCCCGAGATCTCCTTAATCCTTGCCACGTTGCCCACGTGATCGAAGTGGTTGTGCGTGATGAGCACGAGCTCGATGTCTCCCACGGAGAGCCCCTCTTCGGAGAGCGCCCTCACGATCTTCTTGAAAGCCTTGGGGTGCAGCGTGTCCACCAGGGCGACGTGCTTGCCCTTGAGGATATATGCGTTCCCACCAAGAGTGATAATGGGGACGACGTCGAATTCCATACTCAGCCCCTTTCGCCAGTTAGCGTTGTCGTTTTGATATTATATGTGCTCAGACGTGTCAGCGTAACAGGGATGACGGGAGTTGGGATGATGCAGCACCGCTTGAACACACCTTCCAAGCCGCGCCTCGCCTCGAGGCTCACCGGAATGCCGCAGACGCTCGTGGCGCTGCTGGCAGCGACCTTTCTACTGGCATCTTTCTTCGCGTTGATGACGCCGGCGCGCGCCGCGTCAGGGCCGCAGCCGCCGGTGGGCATAGAGGTCTTCCAGCGCCAGGAAGATCAGGGCCTCAGGCTCACCCTCTCCTGGAACGACCACGAGGACTGCGCGGCTTACAAGGTCTACCGCTCGACGCGCCTGGACGGCCCCTACCAGAACGTGGGAGGCATATCCGAGGCGACCATGAGGGACTTCCCGTTCTTCCTGGACGACACCGCGAGCCCGGGCTGCAGCTACTACTACAAGGTGTCCGCCGTCGACGGCAACTGGGTCGAGGGGCCTATGAGCTCGGCCGTTACGGCGAAGATGGGCGTGGGCAGAAGGGGCTCGGGGCCGGGCAAGAGCATCATCGTGTCTCTCGCCGACCAGCGCGCCTACTTCCTGGAGAACGATGTGATCGTCAACATCCTGCGGTGCAGCACAGGCGCCTCGGGCACGCCCACCGGGTCCTACCACATCATGGACCACCGCGGAACGGTGAGCGGCTGCAACTTCTGGATGGACTGGCGCCCCGACTACGGCATGCACGCGTGGCCCAGCTACCTGGGCGCCTACGAGGAGAACCTGGGCGTGGCCCCGAGGTCGCACGGCTGCATCAGACTTCACCCGCTTGAGGCCTACTGGCCGTACAACTGGGCGCCCGACGGGACGCCTTTTACGGTGACAGCCGACCACTACGGGGGGCTGCCCCTGGCAGGCGGGTCCTGCTCCAACGGCGTCACGGCTCCTTCCAAGAAGTGGTACTTCGCGGAGGGCTACTTCGACGCCAACTTCCTGGAGTACCTGCTGCTGTTCAACCCCGGCAACTCGCCGGTCACTGCCAAGACCACCTACTATCCCGAGGGGCACTCGCCGGTGACCGAGAGCTACGTGCTGCCAGCCGGGGCTCGCCAGACCATCACGGTAGGCAACGTTTCGGGGCTGCCGGCGCAGTACGGGCACGCGGTGTTTGTCGACGCCGACGGGCCGATAGTGGCTGAGCAGTCCGAGTACTTCGACATGGGCGGCAGGCGCGGCGGCACGGCCACCGTGGGCGCGACCGCGCCCGAAAAGACCTGGTACTTCGCCGAAGGGTACACGGGCGCGCGGTTCAGCTTGTACCTGCTGCTGTTCAACCCCGGCGACAAGCAGGCCGATTGCCACGTCACCTACTACCCCGCAGGCGCCGAACCCTACCACCATGATTTCACCATGCCGGCAAGGAGCCGCGGCACCACGCTGGTCAACGCTCTGCCGGGGCTCAACGGCAAGGAAGTCTCCATCAAGGTGGAGTCCAGCCAGCCGCTGGTGGCACAGCGCAACACCTACTTCGACTGGACCGGCTTCTCCTACGGCGTCAATGGCGGCGACAGCACGATGGGCGTGACGGCGCCCGGCAAGACCTGGTACCTCGCGGAGGGTTGCACCGGCAACTACTTCGACGAGTACATCCTGGTCCTGAACACGAGCCCCAACGTCGCCACTGTCAACGTGGAGTTCGAGACGTCCACCGGTCCCAGGCCGTATTCGTGCCAGGTCGCGCCCAACTCCCGGGGCACCATCACGGTCGACTCGATCCCCGGGATGGAGAGCGCCGACACCGGGGCGGTGGTGACATCAGACCAGGACATCGTGGTCGAGCGCGCGATGTACTGCACCCGTGACTCCAGGCGCGGCGGCGACAGCTCGACCGGCATCAGCAGCCTCTCAAAAGACTGGTATTTTGCCGAAGGATATACTGGCGGGACGTTCGACGAGTACGTGCTGGTCATGAACCCCGGGGCTGACCCGACCACTGTGAACTGCCTGTTCCACCTGGAGAACGGGTCCGAGGTCGGGGCGTCGTACGCCCTGGGGCCGAAGAGCAGGATCACAATCCACGTAGATGACATCCCGGGCCTGCAGTGGGTGGGCAGCGCGGTCGAGGTCCACTCCGACAGACCGGTCGTAGCAGAACAGTCCGAGTACTTCTGCGTCCCGCGCTAGAGGGGCGGGGCGACAGCAAACGAAGGCGCAAACGCGGGGCAGAACCGTTTGTCGCGCCTGCTCGTCTGCACTTTCAGGTGAGTCTGAATCCCGCCCTTGTACTGTTATAATCTAGGCAAACGCCGTATGGAGGTCCGACATAAATGAAGTGTGAGTTCTGCGGGGAAGAGATATCCGAGGGAGCACTTGCGTGCCCCCGTTGCGGCGGCCCGGTGAGCAAGCCCGCCGAAAGGCAGACCCAGGCCCCGGCGGCCGGCCCGGCCCCCGCGCAGCCAGTCATTGGTCAACCCGCCCCGTTTCAACCACCTCCGGCTCAACCTGTTGCGCCCATCGAACAGGCGCCCGTGGATCCACCGCTCGCCAAGCTCGAAGAGGACTTCATCGCCCTCGCTGAAGAGTCGGTGACGATGGATGCCGCCGACGAGGAGGCGGCGCCTTTCGATGCTCAGGCTCCCGTCGCGCCGCGCCAGGCCGCCGCGGTCTCGGCGTCGGAGATCGCCGACCAGACGATCCTCCCCGGGGCCGTGGTCGTTCCCCAGCAGGTCCAGCTGGGCAACGCGCTCACGGGCGGCTACCAGGCCGCGGAGGGCAGCGGCTCGGTGGCCGGGGCCGGAGAGCAGACCGCCGATGACCCATTCGGGCTCAACATCACCGAGACGGCGCCCCCGACCGACAAGGAATGGAAGTCGCTGCGCCAGGGCTGGAGGTACAGCCGCTGGTGGAACATCACGGTGATGTCGGTTGGCATCGTGATCCTGCTCATCGGGGTCACACTCGGTCTCTACTTCGGCGTGTTCAAGAAGTCAGGGTCGAGTAACGGCAACCCGATTGACGCCCTGCAGAGCTATGTCACCGCCATCATCGGAGGGGACACCAGCCAGCTCTCACAGCAGGCGTTGTCCGGGACCACCTTCGGCAGCGACATCACCACCCTGCTCAAGGGATACGAGAAGTATGGGATCATGTCGCTCAAGGGTTTCGACGCCAAGACCGTCAAGTTGTCGGACACCAGCGCGACGGTCGCGATCTCCAAGGTCGAGGTCGAGATCAGCGACGAGAAGGGCGGCAAGGAAGTTATTTCCGCTCTGGACATCACTGAGCCGTTCAAACTGCCTACCACGGTGCAGATGGTCCAGAAGAACGGCCAGTGGGTGGTCAGCTCACCCTAGGCGCTCTGTCCGCTGCGGCCCACCTACTTCCTGACAAACTCCGCCTGGGTCCAGTCCGAGTACACCATCACCGTGCCGTTCACTATCAGGCCGACCCGGTAGCTGTAGGTATGACCGGGCAGGACCGCGCTGTCGAAGTACGAGTAGAACACGTCCCCCGACTGTATGCGCCTGGTGGTGGTCGTTCCTTCCGGCGTGGGTGAGCCGGCGGGAGCCTTTTCCACCACGCGCTCGAACTCGAATCCGCTGTAGGTCTCGGCGCCGGTAACGCTCCATTCGACATTGATCCCATCGGGCGCGGGGTTCGCCGAGATCGAGACGGACGCCTCGTCCGGCTGCTTCTGGGGCACCGCGGCCTTGAGCACGACGGTGTTGCTGTAGACGATATCGCCCGATTCTGCCAGCTTGGCGGCGATCCTGTACTGGTAGGTGTGGCCGGCGGTCATGCTGTTGTCCGACGCCGAGGAAATCGAGGTATCCGAGTAGCTGGCGATCTCGTCCGCCGGATACTCCGGCTCCGAGCCTTCCGACCTCAGCAGGATGAACTCCCGGAACGCATCCTCCGCCGATACGGTCCAGTTGAGCGTCGCGTTGGTCTCGGCGACATCTCCCTCGAGCTGGATGGTCGGCTGCGTCGCGGTGGGCTGGGTAGTCTGCTCGGGGCTGGTCGCGGGAGTGGTCTGCTTGCTGAAGTCTACGTTCTCGTAGACACCCGTCGGGTAGCCCGCCTCGGCGTCCTGCTGGACGCTCGACATCAGCCTGCCGTCTTTCAGGCGGTCGATCGACACCGGCTGCTTGTCCGCCTTATTCTCCGCCAGCGTGACCGTCATGACCTCGCCCTGTGAGACCTTGATGGGCTCCAGCTTGCCGATAGCGACCTCGACCGCGCTCTCGATGGTGAGTATCTCGAGGTGTCCCGGGACCCTGTTCTCCACGTTGAAAGCGGTGCCCCTGGCCCTCGATGAGACGTCCTGGTTGGTCACCACGTATGTCGTCCCCTTGCGGACCCTGTGATAGGTGCTTCCCGAGACATGCCTGATGCTCACGTAGCCCGAACCTATCCGCGTCACCACCGCCTCGGAGCCGTCGGTGATGCGCATGATGCTGCCGTCAGGGAAGTGGACCGTGGCAAACGACGCCGGTCCGGTCCGCACCGACCAGCCGGCCGCGACGGCGTCCTCCATCGTGGCCTTCTTCCAGGTGGCTCCGTGCGAGCGCACCTGCACGTCTCCCACCAGCTTCTGGAAACCGGCGACGCTCCTCGGCGCGGGGCTGCGGTGTTTACCGCCCAGGAAAGTCGGGAGTATCACGGCGGCGGCGATCGCGATGACCAGCGCAAACGCCAGGGCCGGGACCAGCGCGCGCCGGGCCGGCGAACGCCTGACCGGGCCGCGGGCGGCTCCCCTCTGCACCGAAAGCAGGTGGCCCATCATGCGCTCGCGGGCGTCGGAGTCCATCTTGGAGTCTTCGGGGACGAGCTCGCGGATGACGCGGGCCATCGGCACGTTCTCGTCGAAGCCGTCGTCTATGCCTATTCCCTTGTAGAGCTTCCGCCTGCTAAACAACTTTCACCCGTCCTAGATCAGCCGGTCCAGGGGCCCGCCCTCGGCAAGCTTCCTCAGATCCTCGAGGCCCCTCAGTATCCTCTTCGAGGCCGCGCTCTCGGTTATTCCGAGCGCCTCGGCCACCTCCTGCACTCTCATCCCCGCGAAGTACCGCATGCTGAGCGCCTCCGCGTACTTCGGCGGGAGCTGCTTCATGAGGTCGACCAGCACCATGTACAGGTCCGCCCTCTCCAGCTCGTCCACGTCGCCCGCGATGGCCCCCGCGACCTCGTCGTCCAGGGACGACTCTTTTCGCCTCCCCCGGCTCCTGTAGAAGTCGGTCACGCTGTTGGCCGCTATCTTGTAGATCCAGGTCGTGAACGACGCCCTGGTCTCATCGAAGCTGCCCAGGTTGACGATCACCTTCTCGAACGTGATCGAGGTGATGTCCTCCGCGTCCGGGACGCTGCCAACCCGCTTCAGGATGAAGTTGTAAATCTTCGGTATGTAATGGTCACAGAGCCGCTCCAAGGCATCGACCGATGTGGCCGCCTCCCGAACCAGCGATCCGGGGAAAGCGGCCTGCCCGTCGACGACCTTGAGCACTCCTGTTCCCTTCTCTGGCTGTATACGTCCGTCGGACATCAAATCCCCCAGCTCGCGGGTGGGGCCGGATTCAGTTCGCCGCTGTCTTATGATTATATATTGGTGAAGCGCGCGGGCCAGTCCGGGAGGCGAGATGAGCGATGAGATGTTCGAGAAGTTCCTGTACTACCCGGACAGGCTGCCGCCCGACGCGATACCGCCCACGTGGACCCCTCCGGGGGCCGAGGAGGTGTGGCTCACCGGCGAAGACGGGGTGAGGATCCACGGCCTGTGGTGGGGCGAGCCCGCCGGGCGACCCGCGATACTCTTCCTGCACGGGAACGCGCAGGACGTGTACTCCTGGTCACTGGTCCGCGAGGACCTGGAGGCGGCCGCGTGCCGCCTGCTGCTCATCGACTACAGGGGGTATGGGAAGAGCGAGGGCGAGCCTTCCGAGTCGGGCCTCTACCTGGACGGCCGCGCTTCGCTGTCCTGGCTGCAGGGCCAGGGCATCCCGGCCGGAGACACCGTCATCTTCGGGAAGTCGTTAGGCGGCGGGGTGGCGTGCGAGATAGCCAGGGACAGGGTTCTGGCGGGCCTCGTGCTGGAGTCCACCTTCACGTCGCTCGCGTCGGTGGCAGGCAACCTATTCCCGTTCGCTCCCGGCATGAAGCCCGGGGCGCACGCATACGACTCCGTGAACAAGCTGAAAGAGATAAGCTGCCCGCTGCTGGTCATCCACGGCGAACGCGATATGCTCATACCGGTCGCCGAAGGGCTGGCGCTCTACCAGGCGGCCGGCGAGCCCAGGGAGCTCTTTATCGTAAGGGGGGCGGGACACAACGACGTATCCATCGTCGCCGGTGAAGCCTACGGGCGCACCTTAAGAGACTGGCTCGACGGCGAACCGGCGGCGGGCGGACTGTGAGTTGAACGACGCGCGGGGCGACACACCCCGTAAGAAAGGGGAAATCATGAAAGCGCTGATCATCTACCACTCCAAGACGGGCCACACCAAAGCAGCCGCGGACGACATCGCGCGCGGGCTGGATGAGAAAGGTGTAGAAGTGACGATCGAGGAGGCGGCCAAGGCGGACCCTGCCAGCGCCTCCGACTACGACATCCTGCTGATCGGCAGCCCCACCTACGCCCAAACGCGCTACAAGGCCGCGGCGAAACCGGTGGAGCGCTTCATTGACGCAATGAAGTCCGACGCCCTGTCAGGGCACATTGCCGGGGGGTTCTCGGTCTGCGCCGCGTCCGGCGCGGAGAAGGTCGTGGCCGCGATCGAGAAGAGGCTCGCCTCCCTTGGCGCCAAAGTGGTCTCGCCCGGGCCGGCGGTCAGGGCCGGCGCTCCCCTGAGCCTGTGGCAGGGACCTGACGCCGCCGCGGCGGACGTGGAGAAGTGCGTTGAGTTCGGGCGCCGCGTGGCGACAGAGGCCTGAAGCACCCCAAAATGCAAAACTGGTGCCAGGCACCTTTTTTGCATTTTGTATCAGGTGCCGATTATCCTCGACACCGGCACGCCGCACAGGAACCGGAACGTCCCGTCACCCGAGTTCCTGTACTGGTGGACAGCCGACGCCGGGATGAACACGACGTCCCCCGGGCCCACCGGGTGGAACTCGCCATCGCAGAGCACCTCGCCTGAGCCGTCCAGCACGAAGTTCTCGTGCTCGTTTTCGTGCGCGTGCTCCGGCGTGTGACCCCCGGGTGCGATCTCCAGCATCCTCAGGTTGTAATAAGGGGCGCCGTCGAACTCCTCGTCTATCAGGCGCCTGATGGTGACGCCCGGCGCCTCGGGGCCGAACTCGTCGGCCGTGATCCGCGAGTAGTGCTCGTGCTTGAAGGTCGGCTCACCTGCCATCGTCTCACTCCTTCTGTTTGTCGGCGCCGGTCAGACGCCGGGCAGCGGGAAGACCGGAGTTGCGTAGACCTGCTCGTAGAGCTTCCCGCCGGCGCTGAACGCGACGTTGCCCCTGGGGTCGTAGGAATCGCCCAGCTGTTTCCATATCTGCGACGCGGTCGCTCCGCTCACGCTGGCCACCCCCATGCTCGCCGCCTTCGCCAGGACCGCCGGGTCCGATTTCCAGGCCACGGTCGTCCCGGTCCAGGGCTGGCTACCGGTGTATTCGGCGGCGTGGAGCGTTATCATCCCGGGCGCGTACGGTGTGGCTCCGGGAATCTTGTAGGACTCGAGCATCTTCACTATCCCACCGAACGCGCCCCCCGTGCCGTCGGGCCCCTCGACCGACTTTGATTTGCCGGTCAGGGTCACCGTGACGTGGTCGGTGACGCCGTCGGGCGCCCCCCTGCCCTGGTCTGCCTTCAGGTCGAAGAAGCCCGCCTCGACGACGGAGGAGAGCAGGTCGTTCAGCTCTCTGGCGGAGAGCTTGCCGCCCAGGTACTGATACCGTGACTTCTGCTGGTAGGCAGTGCCGGTGCCGTAGGCGATCAGCGTTGGGCCGGCGGGCGCGAACTCCGGGGGCAGCGCCTGCGACTTGCAGAAGACCAGCACGGGCTGGCGGTCGGACTTGCTGTACTGTATTGCCGGCTTGCTCGCGCACCCGGCCAAGAGCGCGGCCGTCAGAGTCACTGTGAGTGCGACCGCAAGTTGCCTCTTGCCCATCTTCGCTCCTTTTCGGGCCCCGGGGCCGTGCGCCTCGAGCCCGGCGTCAGTACTCCGGGCCGATTTCCAGATGACCTCGGCCGATCTCGAGCGGGACCACGGGGTCGAGCCCGAGGAAATAAGCCGCGACCAGCATCGCCGAGCCATGGGTGCCGCGCGCGATCGCCACGTGGTGCGGGAAGCCGCGCAGGATGGAGGCGTAGAGCGCGTCCAAATCCGAGACTTTCACCCAGGCGTTGCTGCCGAACGGCTCGCCCTCGGCCTTGACGACCTCGCCCTCGGCCACCAGCACCGGCCATTCGTCCCAGGGATGCTCGGTGACGCGCGCCATGGTGACCGGCCCCGCATCAATCTCCAGTTCGACGGTGCCGTACTTGCCCTCTTCGGTTCCGGTGTCCTCCGCGAGGATCCTGTGATAGTCGAGCCTGCACCCCTGAGAGGACATCGACGAGGGGAACACTCCGCAGTGCCATGCCGAGAACACATCCTCCTGCGAGAAGTGCCTGTTGTTCCAGTCGGCCAGCCCGGCGGGCTTGCCCGCGACCGCGGACAGCAGGTGCATGCTAAGCGTGCCGTGGATATCTACCTCGCAGGCGCAGGGCGTGCCGCGCTCGGTGAGCCGCGACATCACGAAGCAGGGGCTGACGCCGTAGTCCTGCTGCACCGACGTCCAGCACTGGAACCCCAGGCCGTCCAGGCCGTGCTCCTCTATCATGTCCGACAGGACCACCTCGAGGCGCGCCATCTTGGAGAGGTCGAGGTCGGAGACGCCGGCGCGGTCGGCGCAGGCTTCCATGTCGGAGTAGACGGCGCGCACCTTGCTCTCGAGCGCGTAAGTCGCATGCGAGAAGACAGTGGTAAGGGGCACCGGCACGACCCGGACGCCCAGCTTGTGCAGAAGAGAGAGTTCGTCGAACGCGCAGGTCTCGAAGTTGGCAGGCCGGGGACCGAACTGTCCGTAGACCGCCCCGCGGACGGCAGACACGCCACGGCAGACGTCCTTGAACTCAACAAGCGCGCCGGCGAGCGCCTGGTCGTCGGGATAGGCGATCGCGCGGCGCGGGAAGGCGAACTTCACCTGCCTGTGCCGCAGGGCGGTGGCGATGCTGATCAGGCCGCAGAAGGCGTCACGCCTTGCGGTCTCACGAGTGAGGATGCCCTCCTCGCCGATGCCAAAGAGCATGATGGGGACCTGGGGGGCCGCGGCCGCGATGGCGGCGGGTATCTCCTCGCCGAAGTTCAGAGCGCCGACCAGCACGCCCGAGACACCCTCTCCGGCGAACATGCGCGCGACCGCACCGGCGTCTTCGACGGTCTGGACCAGCCCGTTGCGGGTCAGGTCCTCGCCCGGCGCGACCGGTTCCATCCCCGCCCCGCGCATCGCGTCCATGCACGCGCCGCGAACCTTGACCGCGAGATCTTGATCGAAGATCGTCCTGCTCGCCGGCACGAACCCTATTCTGACCGGTTCGCTCATGCTCCCCTCCAGCGCCTTTGGGCTCCGCTACCGCATCATTATAGTGCTTCGCGCGGCGGTCGGCGTGCGCCTGGAGGGTTCAACTACGCCGCGGGCAACTTTAGAATAGAGCTGTCGGTATGAAACGTTCCGCGAGGGAGATCGGATGGCGGTAGAGAAACCGGAGAGGGACGCGGATTTCCGCTCCAAGACCAGGCGCCTGAAGCTGGGCATCGTGCTCGGCCTGGTGCTGGTCGCCGCGGAGGTCACGGTCGGCCTGATCACCCACAGCCTCGCGCTGGTGTCGGACGCCGGGCACAACGCGTCCGACATCCTTGCCGTGGCGCTGTCGCTCATCGCGGTCTACGTCATGGTGCGCCCGCCGACAGCGCGGCGCAGCTACGGCTTCGGTCGCGTGGGGATACTCACCGCGCTGGTGAACTCGCTGGCGCTGGTGGTGGTCGGAGGCCTGATCGTGTACGAGGCCATCAGGCGGATCCAGCACATCCAGCCGGTGAACGGCTACGCGGTCATGCTGGTGGCCGGCATCGCCATAGTGGTCAACAGCCTGGTCGCGCTCACTCTCTACCAGCACCGGCGGGACCTCAACATCAAGGCGGCTTACTTCCACCAGGCGCTGGACGCCGTGGTGTCCTTCGGCGTGCTGGTGTCAGGGATCATCATCGCCCTCACCCACTGGTACTACGCCGACCCAATCGTCGCGCTGCTGATAAGCGTCTTCATCTTCCGCGCAGCCTACGAGATCATCGCCGAGGCGGTCGACATCCTGCTGGAGTCGGTCCCGCGTCACATCGACATCGACGAGGTGAGAGCGACCATAGAGTCGCTGCCCGGGGTGGAGACCGTACATCACCTGCACATCTGGGAGCTGGGCTCAGGTGTGTACGCGCTCTCCGGCCACGTGCAGGTCACCGACAAGATGGTCAGCGAGTGCACCGACATCGTCCAGGACATCGCGGTGAGGCTCGAGAAGGACTACGGCATCGTCCATCCCACGATCCAGATCGAATCGTCCGCCGCCTGTCCGCTGGTGATCACCAGGCCGACGGGCGAGGAGTGAGGATGGCGGGCCGGGTGCGGTTCAAGGCGACGATGCGGCTATGGCCGCTCGGCCGCCTGGGGAAGAAAGCCACGCGCCTGCCCGTGCTCGGGCGCCTGTTCGGGCCGGTCTTCTGGAACGAGAAGAACCTGGACGCCACCTACGTGCCGGTAGGCGAGACAGTCCAGGTGGAGCCCGGCAGCTTGCTGCCCTACCAGATCATCGAGGACCTGGTGGGGATGGCCTCGCACCGGTTCATCCTGAGCGGCTGCCTCTGCCGCACGGCGGAGCGCTGCGAGAACCACCCCCGCGAGTTCGGCTGCATCTTCCTGGGGGACGCCGCCGCCGAAATCAGCCCGGAGCGCGGGCGCGCGGTGGACGCGCCAGAAGCGCTGGAGCACGTAGCGCATGGGCGTGACCTCGGCCTGCTGCCCTGCGTCATACACTCCTCGTTCGACGCCTCACTGCTGGGCATCGACTACCGCAGGATGCTTGCAGTCTGCTTCTGCTGCAACTGCTGCTGCACTTTCCGCACCGACATGAAGGGCGGGCCGGAAGCCTATCGCGAGAGGATCATCAGGCTGCCCGGGCTGGTGATGAGCAGCGTGGGCGAGTGCGCCCTCTGCGAGAAGTGCGCCCGCGCCTGTTTTCTGGGCGCGATAGAGGTCGGGCGCGACGGGCCGGTCTTCGCCGACTTCTGCAAGGGTTGCGGCAGGTGCGCGGCCGCCTGCCCGCGGCACAACATCAGGATCAGGTTCGACCCGTCGGTCGACACGGAGAGGGTGCTGCTGGAGCGCATCGGCGCGCGCACCGACATCGAGAATTCAAGATAGGGGTCAAACCCCTATCTTGAATTTGCGCGGGACAGCCACCCTGTAAGCCGGATTCTGTACCGCTTGCGCGGTGGTGGCCATCCATCTGGGACCCGCGTTGCCGCGGGCCTCGTGCTGCCTACCCGGGAGTCGAAACGCGGCGGGCCACCGCTCCTCCCCTATTCGGCATCGCTCCGGGTGGGGCTTGCCAAGCCGGCCAGTCACCTGGCCGCTGGTGGTCTCTTACACCACCGTTTCAGCTTAACCCACCGCTTGCGCGGCAGGTCTTTTCTTTTCTGTGGCGCTATCCGTCGGGTCACCCCGCCTGGACGTTATCCAGCACCCTGCCCTGTGGAGTCCGGACTTTCCTCGAAGCCTTGCGGCCCCGCGACCACCCGGATGACTGTCCCCACGGTTATTCTAGCACCAACGTACAGGTTCTCATGCGGGATGATGATCGCGGCCGCATAATCGTTATGTGGTCACGAAGGAACGGGAAAGTCTGGCGAGGGGTGTCCTCTTCGGAGTGAGTCGGCCTCCGTCGAATCGACGAGAGGACACCACGAGCAACCTACAACCAACTGGAGGCGTCGAGCCCGTCCAGGTGGCAGCGGTCGTTGAGCTCCTCGAGGTTGGAGAACATCCCCTTGTAGTTGATGGTGGTGACCGAGGCGAGGTCCACCGTCAGCCTGAAGAGGTGCCCCAGCGGCAGACCGAGCACTGCGGAGATGATCGCGCGGATAGGTCCGCCGTGGCTGGAGGCCATGATGATCCCGTCGGGATGCGCGGCCGTCGCCTCGGCGAACCACGCCATGGCGCGGTCCTGCACCGACAGGAGCGACTCGCCCCCCGGGACCGTGATCGACGTCGGGTCCTCGGTCCATCTCTTGAGGATGTCCCCGTCCTTGGCGAGTATGTCTTTGAAAGTCTCGCCGTCCCACCTGCCCAGGTCGATCTCGCCGAGGCGCTTGTCCGTTATCGCCCCCTGCCCGTGCTCCTCCGCGACCGCGAGGGCCAGTTCGTGGCACCGGGACAGCGGGCTGGTGAATATCGCGGCGAACTCAACCGGCGAAAGACGCTCGACCACGCGTGCCACCTGTTGCTTGCCTACGTCGTCGAGGGGGACGTCGGCGGTGCCGGCGTACCTGCCCTCCGCATGCCAGGCGGTGCGGCCGTGGCGTACCAGTAGTAGCTTGCTCAATCCGTCTCCTTTGCTGGGTGCTGCGCAACGACGGCACAATTATACATGGAGAAAACGCGCCATTGGTGCCAGGCACCGATGGTGCATTGGGGTTGTTGATGGCCGGGCGCCACCCCCGGCCTCTTAAGCCAGGAGCGGCAAGGCACGGAGAAGGCGCCGGCATGGTCGTCCGCACCCGGGGCGCGGCACAGGCATCGGCTGAGGGCTAGAGGCAGAGGGAGCCTTCGTCCCACATCTTCAGCAGCGTTTGCTCGTCGGTCAGCATGCCGACGTGGACGAGCTTGATCGGCTTCTCGAGGCGGATGGCCTCTTGCAGCTCATCGTAGAAATCTGCGGCGGTCTCTTGCTGCATCTCTATCACCCCGTTTCACCGGAAAAATCCCAGTTTCACTATTGAGGTTCACTATCGGGCTTCAGGCCTTGCAACATGTACTATATTACCCCTATTCAGTCACCGATACCACTATTGTGAAACATAAGATGGCAGTTATCAGGCCTGCAGCAGGCTCAGTCGGAGCATCCTCCGATGGATGGATTACCTGCTTATGACGTCGGTTTCTTCCTTGAAATACCAAAGCGGTTAGTAATAGAATACTGTTCGGTCAATACTGATTGCCAGGGAAGCGGCGCTGATGCTTGAGATGACTTTCCGGTATTTCGTCCAGTCCGTGAGAAACGAGGAGGAAGATCCGAATGGGCAGGAGCAAGAAGAGCTTCGACAGGCTGCTGTCGATGTACAAGCACCGGGACCTCGCCTTCAGATCGACCAGGGTGCCCGTGCTCAGGAGCATCGGCAAATTGATCATGCCTCCCAGCGGTGTGACCCTCACCTACCTCCCGGTCAACGAAGACCTCGAGCTCCCTGAAGGGACGGTGGCGCCCCTGGCGGTGATCGAGCACTTCATCAACGAGGCCAGCGACCACCTGACCTTGAACCGCTGCCCCTGCCGCAGCGAGAAAGGCTGCAAGGACTTCGACCCGGAGCTCGGCTGTCTCTTCCTAGGGCCCGCCGTGCGCGACGTCGACCCCGAGGTCGGCACGCTGATCTCCCGCGCGCAGGCGCTCGAGCACCTGCGCGAGGCGACGGACGCGGGGCTGGTCTCCTGCGTAGGCAAGTTCAAGGGCGACGCGCTGATGCTGGGCGTCAAGGACCACCACAAGCTGCTGACGATCTGTCACTGCTGCCCCTGCTGCTGCATCAGTACCTGCATGCCGCTTGCCTCCCGGGAGGCGCGCGACCTGCTGGTGAAGCTCGAGGGCGTCAGCGTGGAGATAACCGACCAGTGCAACGGCTGCGGCCGCTGCGTGAAGTTCTGCGTGTTCGATCAGATCAGAGTCGAGGGCGGCGTGGCCGTCATCGGTGAGGAGTGCAAGGGTTGCGGGCGCTGCGCGACGGCATGCAAGCAGGACGCGGTCAAGATCACCATAGACAACCCCGACTACGTCGAGCAGTGCATCGCCAGGATCGGCGCGCTGGTGGAGGTCAACTGACAGTCGCGGCGGCGCTCACTTAACCGCAAGCGATATTGACCCGGCGGTTTGACATCGGTTCCGGAATCCGT
>Ga0182011_10002650_pt1 | contig 15026 bp, 14 predicted proteins | sample 711E1DmetaG_FD_120481 | JGI IMG/M metagenome (GOLD analysis project Ga0182011, IMG submission 120481) | Permafrost microbial communities from Stordalen Mire, Sweden - 711E1D metaG | ecosystem: Environmental > Terrestrial > Soil > Wetlands > Permafrost | place: Sweden: Stordalen | collected... | reverse complement strand
GGCTTCGTCGAGACCGGGTCTTCCCTAGACAATGGATGCGGCCGCAGCCATCTCAACGGACGAGCAAACACGGCGCCGGAACATGGTCGGAGTGGTTGGCACATCCAAATAGGCAGGGTTATGTCACCGTCCGGATGGCATAGGCTGCCCTTTCGGACGGGCTACCATGGACCACCGCGCGGAACGCCCCGCGAGAGCAGGCTGGCCCATCGGGCGGGCTTGACGGAATCTCATTTGGGAGCCAGCAGCGTCAGCGTGTAATTACACGCTGTGCGCTGAGCGTGGAAAGGTCGGAATCGGCTACAGTTATACGCTCTACAAGCGTGGTGCTAAGAAGGGTCACGTTGTCTGAGGGCTTGTCGGCCACTCAGACACTCGGTTTGTTAGGCTAGAGAGCGCCAGAGAGCGCGGTAGCCTAACGAACGAAGGCAATCGAGCGGGAGTAGCTCAGTCGGTAGAGCGTCAGCCTTCCAAGCTGAATGTCGCGGGTTCGAGACCCGTCTCCCGCTCCACTTCCCATTTCGTGCTTGGCGCGACACTCAGCCTGTGAAGTTGCAGATGAATTAGGCTGCGACTACGCTTCACCAGATGATAACTGGACATCTGGCGAACGGCGATTACGCGGCCCTGAGGGACAGCTGGCGGCGAAGTCTGGTGGCCGAGAACAAGGCACCACGCACGATTGCCACGTATATGTCGGCCGCCGACGAGCTGGGCTCGTTCCTCGCCGACCGTGCCATGCCGACTGTTCTAGCGAATATCCGCCGGGAGCACGTCGAGACGTGGTTGGGTGATCTCCTCAGCAGACACAAGGCCGCGACCGCGTCTGTGCGCTTCCGGGCGGTTCAGCAGTTCTTCCGCTGGGCCGTCGAGGAAGGGGAGATCGAGCAATCTCCGATGGCTCGGATGCACCCGCCGATCATCCCCGAGGAACCGCCGCCGGTTCTCGCCGAAGACGCGCTTCGCAAGCTCCTGGCGTCCATGTCGGGCAAGTCCTTCACGGACCGGCGCGACACTGCTCTCATCGCCCTTCTGATCGATACAGGAGTGAGACGAGCCGAATGCGCTGGTCTTCGTCTGGAGGACGTCGACCTGTCTGCGGGCCAGGCGACCGTCCTCGGTAAGGGCCGGCGGCCGCGCATCCTGGCTCTCGGGGGAAAGACGATCCAGGCGCTCGATCGGTACATCCGCATCCGTGCCAAGCATGCCCAGGCGGACCGACCGGAGTTGTGGCTCGGCCACGGCGGCCCGATGACAGACTCAGGCATCTACCAAATCGTTCGCGACAGAGCCGCTGCCGCTGGGCTGGGCGCCATCGGCCCGCATCGGTTCCGGCATACCTTCGCCCACGCCTGGCTGGCGTCCGGCGGGACCGAGGGCGACTTGATGCGACTGGCCGGCTGGAAGTCGCGATCGATGTTGAGCCGCTACGGTGCCAGCGCGGCCGACGAGCGAGCCAGGGCAGCTCACCGAAAGCTGTCGCCAATGGATCGGTTGTAAAGAGCGATGGCCACGACGCTTAGCCATTTGGCGGTATCTCGGCGAGCCGTGCGGCTACAATCGAGTCGTTGTGCTCGCGCTCGAAACTGGGGTTCTGAACGTCACGTGATCGCCGAGGAGAAGGGCCAGCGCAGGGACCACTTGTCGCCAGAGGCGCGCAGTCTCGCGATGTCGAAGGTCCATCGCAGGGATACCAGCGCAGAGCTACGTCTCCGGCGTGGGCTGTGGCGTAGCGGGCTGCGAGGGTGGCGCTGCGATGTCCCATCGCTCCCCGGTCGCCCCGATTTGGCCTTCTCGCGGTGGCATGTCGCGGTGTTTGTGGATGGGCTTCTCTGGCACGGACACCCCAAACGGTACCCCGCAAGGCTGAGTGAAGCCTGGCGTGAGAAGATCGCGCGAAACGTCCAACGTGACCGCAGCGTTGACCTCAAACTGACCGAACTCGGTTGGCAAGTTGTCAGGCTCTGGGACGCCGAAGTAACCAAGGACCTAGCTGGCTCGATTGACCGAGTGCACAAGGCACTCGTAATAGCCGGTGCTCCCGCCGAATGGAGGACCGAACCGTGACCGTCGAGGCAATGCCCAGAACTGGTAGCGCGCGCGGCCACGACGGCGGGAGCCGTCCTAAGCCGATCCAACGAAGACCCGTCGCAATCGACTTGTTCGCCGGAGCCGGTGGCCTTTCGGTTGGGCTCGAGCAGGCGGGCTTTGACGTAGTCGCGTCAGTCGAATACGACCCGATCCACGCCGCCGTCCACGCTTACAACTTCCCCCGCACGACCGTGCTGTGCGCGGATATAACCCGCGTGAGTGCGGATACGATCCGAGATGCCGTTAGGTGCGGGATAGAGGCACACGGCCAGGACCTTGGCGAGTGGGACGGTCGGGTGGACTTGGTCGCCGGAGGACCTCCGTGCCAAGGGTTCTCGACCATCGGCAAGCGACTGCTTGACGACACCCGCAACCGCCTCGTGTTCGAGTTCTACCGGGTCGTGAAGGAGCTTCGGCCGCGCTACTTCCTAATGGAGAACGTCCCCGGAATGCTCGCCGGCGGCCACAAGTCCGCCATCCTGGACCGCCTGATTGAGGAGTTCCGGGCCATCGGGTATTCGGTGGTCGAGCCACCGCGCATCCTCAAGGCAGCGGAATACGGTGTGCCCCAGGACAGGCGCCGTTTGGTTGTTCTGGGCGCTGCGGAAGGGTTGGCACTCCCCGCGTATCCTCGACCACGCGTCCGACCTCTGGCAAAGAATGCCACCACGAGGCCGATCTCTCAGGAGCCATGGGCTAGCGCCTTGCCAGTCGGCCCATCAGTCCTGGACGCGATAGGCGACCTGCCGGACGTTGACGACTTTGCGTCATTGGCCCAATCCGACGAGACCGTGTTGCTCCCGGCGCAAATCGCGGCGATGGACAAAGCGACCAGCGATTACGCCGCCCGTCTTCGCGGTCGTGAGGTGGACCCTGACGATTACTCGCATCCTCGTTTGTGGGACCCATCCAGGCTGACGAGTTCGATGCGAACCGTTCACACAGAACTATCGGTTAGGCGCTTCGGTGCGACGAAGCCTGGTGAGATTGAACCCGTGAGCAGGTTCTACCGGCTGACCGCAGACGGTCTGTGCAATACGATCAGGGCAGGCACTGGAAGCGAGCACGGAGCATACACATCACCCCGCCCAATCCACCCGACCCGTCCCCGTGTCTTGACCGTCCGTGAGGCTGCGCGGCTACATTCGTTCCCGGATTGGTTCCGGCTCCATCGCACGAAGTGGCACGGCTTCCGCCAGGTTGGCAACGCTGTTCCCCCGCTTCTGGCGAGAGCCGTCGGAGCGGAAATCGTTCGGTCTCTCGGCATCGAGCCAACCCAACCGACCGAAGTCATTTCCATGGGAGACCCGGCGCTGCTCACCATGGTCATGTCCGCGGCCCGGGAGCATTTCGACGCCGACGCTGCGGGCATTCCCGCGCGAAGGACGCGCCCAACTTCCCCGAATAGCCTACCGATATGGGGACCAAATGGGTAGAACGTAGCCAACGATTCATGCGATGCTGGTCTCATGCCGAGTGAGAAGACCGACGTCATCAAGCAGATCTTCAGGCAGCGCTGGAACCCGACCACCAAGGTCCTGTCGGACGACCTCGTAACTTTCGACGACCTTATCGCGGCGATCCCAGCGAGCGGAGCCAAGCTTCGGACAACGAACCCCGCGAACTTCTGGAAGGATCTAACCCGAAGCGCGAATGAAGATAACTGGCCCGCTGATGTACTCGCTGACGGATACACGGGCAGCGACGCCATCGGCGCGGACAAGCGTGCCTCGTTTCGGTTTGTGCCCCTACCGCCCGGGCAAAAGACGGCTTTTCCGCCACCCCCCACTCCGCCGCCAGGAATGGTGGCGGTTCCTCTCCAAAGTGTGTCCCTTCCTCTCGCATCACGCGTCCTCGGACGGCGCGACGAGACGTGGCTAGCCCAAGTCGCGTATCGGCTCAACATCATTGAGTCGCATTTCGTCTTGGCGTCTCCCCGGCCGGTCAAGGAAGTCGACTTTCTTCAAGTGGCGATCAAGCTTGGCAAGAGTGAGGTAGATGTCGCCTACCGGATCACTGAACAGAACGGCGACAGGTGGCTCGTGACGGTTGAGGCAAAAGGGTTCCGAGAGAAGATCTGGGTCACACAGGTGGCACGGCAGGCCGACACCCTGTGGTCCATCCTCAATAAGGCCCCGATGCGTCGTGGTAAACCGGTGGGACTGAGCCAGGCTGCCACGCTGAGCGTCAAGGGCATAATCCCCTTCGCGATCAAGATCGTTGGGAACTCGATCGTCCACACGGTCGAGTTCAGCACCGGGGGCGGCACGCAACTCTCCGTCGTGAGCCAAGGCCTCTTCGAGCTTCGCCCGCCCGTAGAAGGCATCCGTTAGCCTGTCGACCTGCCTCCAGCGGGCCGTAGCGAACCGCGGGCGGCTCCGCTGTCGACGATGATGGCCCGCACAATGGAGGTCGTGCCGCGCTCAGGCGTGAGGCGCCAGCCGAATTTGGTACGCAAGATGGTACGCAAAAAGTCTTCCATTTCGGCGGCCGTCGGCATAGCCTCAGACCATGCCTCGCGACGCCGTCTGACCCGACCCAATGCGCGTCGAGGCCAAGGACGGCGGAAGCGAGGCAGGACATCAACTCGGCGACCGACGAGCGTTCACTGACCCAGCAGGGCAGGAGCGCCGCCTCGAACCCCCGGGCATCGCAACGGCTACTGCTGTCGGAAGGACAAGGAACACTCTCAGGATGGACGAGGCCGAACGGGCCAGTCGGGCCCTTCGCGGGCGAATCGGTGCATACCGACTCCACGCGACACACGACACTCGCGAGACGACCAAGGCCGCCAGAAGCGCCTTCTGGTCGTCGTTCGAGCGAGCGGTCGATCCCGACGGTCTGCTCTCGCCCGAGGAGCGCACTCGACGTGCCGACTACGCCCGGGCCGCCCACTTCGCACGCCTCGCCTACCTGAGCGCTCGCGCACGCGCCGCTCGACCGCAGCGTCGTCGAGGCGACGAGATCTAGCTCGGTCCCGAGGATGCGGCCCATCTCCATCGGCAACATCGCCATCCACCGCACGACCGGCTTGGGGCCGAGCGGTTTTTCGTATGCCCGTCGCCCGAACGGCAGCAGCTCCCGGAACTGGCATTGGACGATGCGCCGGACTGGCGTTGGACGATGTCGACCCACGACAGCCAAATGTCGCGGTTTCACGCTCAATCCGTCGGCGAAATGGCCGCAACTTACATGAGCTACCGTCTGCGATCCGCTCATGTTGCACTTCCTCACATAGACATCAGTCTGCTTCAGATTTCCGATCGCGCCTGCCTTCGCCTTCTCGAACGCAGCCGCATCTGCACCGCCACCCAGCTCGCCAACCTCATCTATCCATCCATACGCACCGCACTACGAAGAACCCGCAAGCTCTGGCTCAATCGCCTGATTACTCGAGAGTCCCTGCCAGCCGAACGCGGCGGAATCCCCGTGGCTTATCGATTGAGCGAATCCGGACGCCGCCGTCTCCATCTGTCCGCATACCGATCGCCCGGGCTCGTGACCATCCGCCACGCGCTCGATGGCGTCGAGCTTGTGGCATCGCTCGTGAGCCACGATCCCGGGCTCGTCCAGCTCTGGCGGTCCGAGTCGCTTATCCCTGAACTCGGCGACGGAGTCAAGCCCGACCAGCTCGTCGTCATCGACACAGAGGATGCCTCCGCGTGGATCCTTGTCGAGGTCGACGAGTCGACCGAGCGACCGCCCGTCATCCGCGAACGCCTAACCGCCTACGCGAAGCTGTTCGAGGAGCATCGTGTCGGCTGGCATCTGCTCTGGGTCGTCAACAGTCCTGAACGCCTGGCCCGCCTCCGTCAAATCGCCGGACCGATGAAGCTGGCGGCGCTCGCCGACCGCTGCTGGGGTGTCCCGATTGGCGAAGTGAGCGAAGTCGGCGCTTCAGCCCAGGTTCTGGCCATCGGCGCCAGTCTGCCGCCTCGCCTGCTTCGAGCAATCGCGACGGACCCGAAGATGCGCCGGACCGAATACCCCGTCGGTTCGCCCGCCTGGATGAGCCTCCTCGCCAACGGCGGCATTGAGGACTTAGGCGGCTTGTGGAACGGCGTAGAGCGCAAGGCGGCCGTGTCCGCGCAGGCGGTGGAACCGAGGACGGAGGCGAAGGTGGCAGTGGTCGAGAAGCCCCCGGCCGATAAGCCGTCACTGCCTGCGGCGGCGACGCCACGCGCGAACGCTCCCGACACGGTGACGCCTGATCGGACAGCCGCTGCAGTCGACGAGCTAGATGCCGGCCTCCGGCTCATGCATGGCGGCGAGCTTGTGCAACTGATCCTTGATGCCGCCGGAGAGGGAGGCAGAGCTGCCCGTGCGGTCGAGCTTCTCGCGGAGCGGGGTACCAGCTACTACTTGTTCGATGAACTGGAACGACTCTGCCGGTCAGGAGGGACGGAGCAGCAACTCTTAGGCCTGCAGGTGGTCCGGCGCCTGCAGCCGCCCGCTGACGACGCATTCCGCCAACTGGCCCGCGCTCTTCTTCTCAAGATGGTCGATCAGCGCAACGAGCTGGTCGTCGCGAAGGCGGCGCTGGACGCTCTGGAGGCATATGGGCCTCGGCGTCCGGGGACTTGACCTCCAGAGAAGCGCCCCGCCGTTTGAGGGCGGGGCATTCGGCATTCGCGGAACCACGGCCGGGTCCTTGCTGGACCGGGCTGTAACGGACTCGCTAACTCTGGAACGTGCTGAGTCCGGCTTGCACCAGCTTGTCTGGGCAACAACCGAAAACGTGCCACCGAAGGGACTTCAAGTCTGTACCGATGGCCTCCACCTTCGTGGGATGGCTCCCATGCTCCGGACACTTGGCCTCGCGTATGGCTTTGGCCATGTTGTCTCTGATCTGAGGAAACGCGGCTCTGTTGATCGCATCCTCAGCGTCTCTGCCGTTCCACTTGATCTGAACCGTGCTGTGCCTCTCGCTACCTTGGGCCGGGCTGAGCTTTGGTTACTTGCCTTCGTTTACCGTGGTGTCGGGATGGCGTCGGACCGTAGCGTCGGTCACGAACCGTCCGGTGATCGCGGATCGGCCACCACTTCCGTTACTGGGTGTGCTCTGGTTGATTGTGGTCTTCGGATGCCGCTGCGCGGTCGCGCCGGTCACGAACCGGCCTGTGATCGCCGAGCGGTGAACCTTGCTCATGGCGCTGAACCTCAGATGCAGACTGGCGGAATGTGCCAATGAGATCATGGCCGTGGTTTGTGTCAGCTAGGTTGGCACTGCCCGAAGAGCACGAGATTCTTTCGGGCACGGGAGGGAGCAAGATGGCTGACGAGACCGCAGCGATGCTGAGCGTCGAAATTGGGGACGACATGGAGCCTGACAACCCCCTGGCGGACTGACTACGAGGCGGCGAGGCGGGGTGCTATCGTTCGATCGGCAGCGCTGTCTGCGAAGGATATGAGGAAAAGATGAGCGGAGAACGCCCGCTGATGGCGGCAAGACTAAAGGAGTCTTCTGCTCCACATTCGCTAGGCCACTATGACCCAGTGCGGCAGGTGACTCTGGCGCCCGATGGTCGACCCTTGGTGTCGACCATGCTGGCCGGATTGAGAACCATAACGGAGGCCGGCTCCGACCCTGGCGATCCAGCCGATCCACTGTCGGCACTGAACTCCGGGAGCGCAGCTCGAACCGATCCCCCTGATCCGGTCGAGCCGCCTATGGATCTGGGCACGCTCACCAAGGCCTCTGGTGATCCCACGGACGCAATGTCTAGCGCACGCGCCGTCGCACTTGAGACAGCCACGCGTGCCAAGGCGGACACCGACGACCTTCCGCTGCCTCGGGACGCGGAACGCTTCGGATCGGATGACATGGCAACGGGGGTTGTGGCGTTCTGAGCAATCCAGAGATAGTTGCCGTCACATATCGCGAGGATCTCTCCGCGGATGTCCTGATTCTCGCGGCGGCCGAGCGCGGGGTCCGGGTATTCCGATTCAACACGGAGGACTATCCCGGCGTGGTCGGTCTGAGCGTCAACCCGCTGGACCCGTCTAGCGCTGTCCTCAAGCTCCCTGATGACGAAGTAGCACTAGGTCTTGCTAGGGGTATCTGGATTCGGCGGCCCCAGTGGCCAGCCATTTCTTCGGCGGTCTCGGACCCTTTGGATCGAGCCTTCGCTCAGCAAGAGGCAATTGCAGCGATGGGCGGCGTATGGCGCGCCCTTCAGGATCGGTGCGTCAGTCCGCCCGACTCGCTACAGGCAGCCCGCTGGAAACTCGCCCAACTCGCTCTTGCCAAGCGCTTGAAGCTTCTCGTTCCCCCTTCCATCGTGTCCTCTGATCCTCGGCGCATCCGGGACTTCCGGGAGCAGGGTCGCGTCGTACTGAAGGCCGTTGGCGATGCCCGGATCGCTGGCGAGTCGGGTGAGCGTATGGGGTACACGACCGAGCTTGAGCCCGACGACTGTACAGATGACGCCCGCTACGCCCCCGTATTGATCCAGAAGCTCATTGAGAAGGTGGCTGACTGGCGAGTCACGCTAGTCGGTCGGCGGCTGTTTCCCGTGCGCATGACCGTTCCGTTTGCCTCGCCACTTGACATCCGGACCGTAGACCCTTCGCAAGTCGCCTTCGAGGCGCGTCCGCTCGATGGCACCGTGGCGACGAAGCTTGTCGCATTCGCACAGTCGTTCGGGCTGCGTTACGCAGCTTTCGACCTGGCGGAGGACGGCGACGGTGCGCTTTGGTTTCTGGAGTGCAACCCTGGGGGTCAATGGGCCTGGCTAGAGGCGCCAGCTGGCGTGGACATCACGGGCGCGCTAATCGATCTGCTCTTGGAGCCTCAGGGATGAAGGTCAACGGCCAGCCGCTGCACAGATTCGTCTTCTTCTGGTTGCCCATAACGCCGCCGCACCTGCGGACGGGAGAGGACCGAGACGAGTGCTTTGATCCGACTTGGGTCAGACTCGCCAACAAGCGGCTGGCCAAGCTAGCCGCGCCGGAACTGGAGACACTTACCGAAGATTGGCGACGTGACCTGGCATCGCAGGAGTCCGCCAAGTCCTCAGCCGAGTCTCGGGCAAACGCACTGCTCCTGACGGTGGGGTTGGTGAACGGTCTCGCGGCAATCGTGGGTTCAACCCTCGCTGGAGCCGCGTTGATTTGGGTGATTCTGTTCCTGATTGGCGGGGTCCTCCTCGTCTACAGTGCGACCGCTACCGCGTTTCTGTCATTGCGCGTAGGGCAAGTCAGGCAATGGACGAGCGCCACGATCGACCCGCGCGACGTGAAGGGGAGTGGCGAAGGTCTAGCCCTTCAGCGCGCGGTGGACACGTGCATTGCCTCGCATCGAAACGCCGTCGTCCTCCGTGATCCCGTGGGCTATCTCCGGGATGCTCAGACCTTTGCATTGGTAGCCGTTGTGGCGGTCGCCATTCTGGCGATCATATCCACCGCCGCCGCGCTGACGAGAGGCCCGAGTCCGAGTCCGAATGCCCCGGCTGCCTCGCCGAGCGTTACTCTCGCAGCAAGTCCGAACGCCCCCGCTTCCGTTGCAGTGACTACCAAGGCAAGCCAAAGCGCGCGTCTTCCTTTGCCCTCGCCAATCGTGCCGCCATCTCTCGGCACGCCTTGAGGGGAATCAGGTCCTGGGGCTCGACGACGACACGGTAACCGGACACGAAATGCTCGCCCCTCCACGAGGGACCCTACTGCGCTAACTGGCTCCGGCCTTCCGAGCTGAATGTCGCGGGTCCGAGACCCGTCTCCCGCTCCAAACCCCATTTGATGCTCAGCACGACACTCAGCCTTTTCGGCGCCGGCCGTTGGAAATTGAAGCGTGGGTGCTACAGCGCTCAGCCGGCATTGGTACCGAGTGAATCCCTACTGTCGGCGGCTCCCAGGTCGATAACGGCCACCCGGGTAGGCGAGGCCCCCTGAGGCGCGGCGGAGGCCTGCCGGACCAGTGGTCACGCTTGTATAGTCTTCGCAGGGACACCGAAGGCAAAGGGGGCCAAGTCCGTGCAGAGACAGCGGATTCTCGTATTGGCGGCGAACCCTGACCGCGACCGCCCTTTAGACCTGGACGAGGAAACACGATCGATTGAGGTTCGGATTCGGTCTGCGGAATACCGTGACGCCTTCGAGATACTTCCGAAAGCAGCAGTGCGTGCCGACGAGGTAATCGGGACCCTGCTCCGCTACTCGCCCGACATCGTACATTTCGCCGGTCATGGCGACGCCTTAGGGAATCTCTACTTTGTCGGCCAACCAGGAACCGGTCAAGCAGTCGCCACCAAAGCACTTCAAAGCGTTTTCCGCGACGCCTGCAGCCCGCGGTTGGTATTCCTCAACGCCTGCTACTCCGACACTCAGGCTCCACTGATCCTGGAAAGTGTTGACGCGGTCGTGGCTGTCGCCGGTTCAATCGACGACGCCAGCGCGGTCACATTCGCTGGCCAATTCTATGAAGCCCTTGCCTACGGTAGGTCGGTCGGTCAGGCCTTCAGACTGGCGATGGCATCCGTCGAGATCGGGGGTCTACCAGACGAAGACAAACCTCGTTTGCTCGCCCGGGATACCGTCGACGTCGAGCAGATGGTGTTCTGCGGATTCACGCCTCCAGCAGAGCGGTTGATGGTGACTTCACCTGCGGACGAGACAGTCTCCAAAGGTCGGCAACCCGATGGGACGCTCGAATACGGGGAGGAAGAGGCGCCACTGCGCCTCTTCCTGGCGGCTTTGCAGGCTGCCGGTGTAGCCGGCGCTGTTCTCATCGTGGACCGCTTCAGCAATCTCGGACCGGACGTGGAATCTGGGTTTGCCGGCTTCCCATGGCGGGCGGTGCTCGATTTTGACTCGTCCTCCGACGATAGCGGGTTGCTGCAGAGTGCAAGGTCCTACCGGAGCGGCTCCCCGTTGCTTCATGTGGAGACGCTCGACGACGTTCAGCCTGAGATGCCGGTGGGCACGGACTGGCTCATGGCTCGTGGGCTGGCCGGCAAGAGCGATTCGACGGAGGATTCGGAACCTTGGCGCAAGTGGCTGCCCCGTTGGGGAAATCAGCTCAACAAGTGGGTTCGGCGGCTAGCAGCTCACACACTGCCCGGGCCAGCCACCGTCGTCGTGGTTTGGAACGAATTGGCCACCATCCCCTATGCGCAATCCGCCCTTGAGATGCTGCTCGGCGCCTGCTCTGACGCCGTGACCATAGTTGCTGTTGGCGTCAATGAAGCTTCGGCCGCACTCTCGAAGAATGGACTAGCCGAATACCTGGCTCTATCTCTGGAGCTGGCCGCCCAGGAGCTTGCCGTCGAGGCGGCACCATTAGCGGGATCCACAGACGTGATCCGCTTGCCGTCTCGGGACTTCTCGGCTGCGATCGTTGACGCCGAGGACGCTGCCTGGATTACCGAAGATCTCGAACTCGTTCACCTGGCGGTCGGTCTCAACGTGGCGAGCGATGAGGTCCGGGACTCGTTCCTAAGCGGCTACCTCGCGCAGTGGAGCGACCTTGCCTATCGCCTCGATGTAGAGCGGGACGAGACCGGTAACGTGCGAAAGAGAGTCGAGGATGAGCTGGAGCGGAATCGTGCTGTGCGCGTCAATCTCTTCCACGAGCCCGGCGCAGGAGGCTCGACGGTCGCCCGAAGATTGTGCTGGGATCTGCATCGCGATTACCCCACGGCGGTCGTCCGACGGATAAGCGGCGATTCGACGGCAAGCCGCGTGACCAAGATCGCCAGACTTACTGGACGGCCGGTGTTGCTCCTGGTGGACAACCCGCTGTTGACTCAGACAAATGTAGACCTGCTTGCTGACGGCCTCAGGAGCACAAGTACGGCGTCGGTCTTGATCCATGTGGTGAGGCGATTTGGCGGCCAAGTCGACTCGGGGCGATCGTTCGCACTCTCTTCCAGCCTAACGACCGTCGAAAGCAACAAGTTCGCCTACAGCCTCTCCCGCGTGCGCCCTGAGCGAGAGTCCGCCTTCAAGGCGATTTCGATCGGCCCAGCGGGCCTTCGGACTGCGTTCAACTTCGGCCTTACCGCGTACGACAAGTCCTACGCCGGGCTTACGCACTATGTTCAGGCGAGGCTAGACGGCGCCTCGGACACGGAAATCAGATTCCTTCAGTACATCGCCATTGCGTATCACTATGGCCACAGCCCGATCTCCTCATCCATGTTCAGCGATTACTTCGGGCTGCCAAGGCGGCGAGACCTGGACTTCTACAAGTTGGTGAGGCCCGCGGTCCTATCGCTTGTGCTAGAAGAGGCTGGGAGCTGGAGGCCGCTGCATGAGTCCGTTGCCGCAGAGATTCTTGAGCAGACAATGGGTGGGTACGACCCACGCACCTGGAAACAAGCACTGTCGCGGATCGGCATTGAGTTTGTCCGCTTCTGCCGCGGGACGACAGCGGTGCCATCGCAGGAGGGGATCGATCTCGTGGCCCGCGTCTTCGTGTTCCGAGACAACGCTGAGGTTCTCGGAACGGGATCGGAGCTCACGATGCACTACTCCCAGTTCATCCAGGATGTTCCTACGGACGAGGGGGTGCTGGCGGTACTTGACGCCATAACGACGCAATTCGCCGATGAGGCTCACTTCTGGGCACACAAAGGCCGGTATCTGGGCAACGAGAGAGAGGACTGGCCAGCCGCTCGGGCGGCGGTGGATTCGGCCCTAAGGCTCGAACCCGACGACCCTACCTTGCACCACATGAGGGGGATGGTGATACGCGGTCAGGTCTACGCGGCCATGATCGAGAAGGCGCCGCTCGAAGAGGTTGTGATCCTGGCTGAAGAAGCCGGCGAGTCGTTTGCCCGGGCCAGAGAGCTGAATCCCGAGGATGAACACTGCTACGTCAGCGACATCCAAATGCTTACGAGGTTGATGGAATTCGCCGGACTCGATCTAGACGGCGGATATCCTGCCTACTGCTCGAAGCGCGACGCCAACCTGTACTTACGAGATGCACTCGACAAGGCAGAAGACCTTCTAGAGAAATCTCGCCGCAACCGAGAGGGCGAAGCTACGAGCCTCTACTGGGACACTTGTCGGGCGAAGCTAGACGCAGTCTATGGCCATCACGACCGCTCGCTTCAATTGTTTGACTCTCTCATCAGCCGGACGGATGCCTACCGACCGCCTATTCGTCGCGCAATGGTGAACACGTACCTGGCTCGTCGAAACCGGCATGTCGACAACCTTACGCAGCATGAGACGCAACGGATAGTGGAACTTCTGGAGGCCAACCTGCGAGAAGGGCCAACCAACGGAGGGGATGTTCGGCTCTGGCTCAGTGCGATCCGCCATCTAGCGCATCCCCCTAGCCTCGAATCTGCGATCGAGCAGGTGCTCTACTGGCGAGCAGCCGAACAGTCGCTGGATGCCGTGTACTACCTCTATGTGCTCTATTACTTGCAGGCTCTCTCTGGTGAGCGATCTCGTTTAGTGGATGGAAAGGGGTTCCTCGAGGAAAGCAGGCGGCGATCGTCTCGACGACGCAACCGCAATAGAAGCTTCGAGTGGGTGGGTGACGGTGACGGTATATCGAGTCTGGTCAACCATGCTCAGCTGGGCGACTGGGATCAGCAGACGGGGTTCTGGTCTGCGCCATCGGCACTGAGGAGGGTGTCGGGTACCATCGTGCGCATTGGCGGCCCGCAGGCCGGTGAATTGGAGCTAGCCGGCGGGGTCCGTGCCTTCTTTGTACCCGCCCGGGGGGGCTTCGATATTGAGCGCCGGGAGAACGTGCGAGTCAGCGCGTATTTAGGGTTCAGCTATGACGGCCCGAGGGCCTGGGACGTGAGATCGATCTGATCCATTGGGTTGGCAAGCCGCCGATGGCCAACGCGAACTTCGGCTGCGCAGTAGTCGCCACGGCATCCAGCAGTCAAGCGACATGATTGTGACCGTTGCGGACTAGTCGTCGGCTGCCGACCGACGCACATTGCCCAGAGGGTTCAGGGCCAGCGATAACCTGACACTCTGAACTCAGGCCTCCACGGGGCCGCGGATGTCAGGGCGTTTGGGCTGCTGTGGTAACCCCTCGGGGCCCCCAGGTCAGGTGACCGGGGTGGCCGAATCGCCCGGAGATACGGTTGCCGCGGTCGTGTGTATAGGCTTCAGCCCGAGGTCACGCCGCACTGCATCCGCGAAGGCGATGATCAGCGGGTTCAGGCTCTCCAGGTCGCCCGGCCAGGATTTAGTCAGGTCAGGGGAGACCGGAAGAATGAGCCCGTCCTGGAAGTCCTGGGGGTAGTGGACCTGATAGCGACGAACCAGCCACCCAGCTCTCAAGACCAGGAGATGTGCTGCAACAGGCGCTTCCCTTCCGGTCGCTACCAGGTCGAGTTCAAGAACATCTCGGGTCAAGTCGTCAACATCTCCGATCCCCGGCAGGCGGTCTTCGGGCAAGTTGACGATCAGGCGGCGGGTCTCGAGTTGCACGCCCACCTGGACGGCCTGCCGACGCACGGCATCCTCTATCTGGATGGCTAGTTGACGAGTTCGATCCGCGAACCTGAAGCGACGTCCGTCCTCTCGGTTCTGGCGGGCGACGATCCACGCGCCAATAGCGCCAATCAGCGAACCGACGACGCCACCACCTACGCCGGCAATCGCTCCGACCACTGCACCCTGGACGCCCGAGTCGGTGACGCGAATGCCCCGGTCAACCGCCACCGCGAAACCCGCAGCAGCACCGATGACCGCGGTGACGATCACGGCCAAGACCACGACCAGTAGCCCCCGCTTGTCCATGTCGTGATTGTCGCAGGACAGGGTGACCATGACTGACCGAGCGTGCATTGTTCCAGCGGAAAGGGGAGTTCCACGGTGGCTGCCGATCTAGTCGGCCTGGGCCAAACGAAGACACGATAACTGGACACCAAATGCACGCCTTCTCACGAGGCGCGCCACACCGCATAGAGGTCTCGGCCTTCCAAGCTGAATGTCGCGGGTTCGAGACCCCTCTCCCG
>Ga0182011_10002649_pt1 | contig 15027 bp, 14 predicted proteins | sample 711E1DmetaG_FD_120481 | JGI IMG/M metagenome (GOLD analysis project Ga0182011, IMG submission 120481) | Permafrost microbial communities from Stordalen Mire, Sweden - 711E1D metaG | ecosystem: Environmental > Terrestrial > Soil > Wetlands > Permafrost | place: Sweden: Stordalen | collected... | reverse complement strand
TTCCCCAATCCGGTGGAAGTACGCGGCCAACCGTCGTTCTCCCTTACGATCCAGCAGGTATTCCATCCCCACTATGTCGCCGATTTCCCGCCAGACTGACAACTTTTTGAATCAGTAGTGCTATGATCAAGGCTGTCTCAGGGTAGTACCCAAACAAGCTGGCCTTGCCGGTCATGCCCACAGAGTATGTGCCACTTCATCCACCAGGACGAGACACACGCGCCAGCGGCGACCTGTGGTCTCCCTGCCCTCAGCGCGGGACGATGTGGCTGCCCAGAAGCTCGATGCGGCCGATGAGTGGAATTCCGTCGGCCGGGCGCTGGGGTGGTGCCAGGCACTTGATTAAGACTTGCGGCAGTTCAGAAAGTGAAAAGGTGAGTGTGGGCGAGCAGATGCGCGCGGGAGGTGACTCTCTGTCGACGGCCTCATCGAGTCAGCCTGCGCCACGGTCCACGAAATGGACGCCACGTAGCGGTTTCTCGTCAGACGCGACTGCGGTTCACCTTCCCAGCCTTCGTGAACGTCAAAGGTGCACCTGAACGTCCACCTGGACGTCCACCTGGACAATGCTCGCAGCGGGGTCGAGCGCTGACGGCGGACGTGGCTGCTGATGACGGGGCGCCTTGGGTTGTCGTCCCGGCTGCCAATCCGGTGAAAACTCCGAGAATCTGGGCAGTCGCCGCCATGGACCGGCCAGCTCGACGGCTCGTTCAAATCGCTCCTCCGATGCGGCACGGAATCTGCAGTAGGGGACGGCCGACATGGGAAGCTCGGCACAAAAGATTGCGTTGGTGGGCAGCCTTCTCGCGGCCCTGGTGGCGGCGCAGAACGCCCGGGCTAGTGAACAGCTGTACCCCGCAGACCAGACTCCGTCCGATGCAGGTGTAGATGATCCGGCCCCGCAGGCGGCCTCCGATGCAGGGGTTGGCCAGATGCCCGACCTGGCACCCGCCGATTTGCGTGTGCCCCAGGTTGATGCGGGCCTCGCCGACATCGGGGACGCGACCGCACAGTCGGACGCGGGCGAACTGGCCGCCTCGACTTTACGACCCGAAGCCACCCACAGGGAGGCGCAAGAGATCCCGTTTGCTCGTGGGGCTGACGTCGGTCCTGGCGCCAAATCGTCTAGGCAGGGCGAAGATATGTCAGTCGCCGCGACGGCTGCGTCCGCTTCGCCGAAGCGCTTGCCCATTTTCGGCGTGATGGCTGACGTGGGCGTTCCCGATGGTCTCAACGTCTCGCTGGCGATTCGGCCTCGGAAATGGGTGCGCTTTTGCGGGGGAGGCGGCACCAATTCCATCAGCTACGGCTGGCGTACGGGCATCACCTTGCTGCCCTTCGGACAAGGGCCTTCCGCCAGCCTGGAATACGGCGGCTACCAAGACGGCGACGCCAATGCCCTGGCAAAGAAACTGATGGGCGGAGGATTCAACGGCAGCCCAGTGCTGGAACGAGTTGGCTACCAGTACCTGAACGCGCACTTGGGTCTAGACTTCGGTTCTCGCAGATTTGTCTTCTTCATCCACGGGGGAGTCAGCGTGCTCCGTGGTCAGATCCACAATCTCGATGCCGCGCTTGCCGGCGCAGGCGCCACGGGCACCACGGAGGTGCTCGTGCGACAAGATCCCAACGCCAAAGCGGTGGGACCGTCAGTCAAATTGGGATTCATTGGCTACGTCTGGTGAGGTGATCGCGATGAAGCTTCGACTCCTTTCCGCTGTTTCTGTGTTGGCCGCGCTGTTCAGCGGCTGCTCATTCGAGGCCGACCTGTCCGACGTCCAGATCACTCAGCGCGGCCTGATCGTGCCAGGCGTGCCGCAGACGACGCCGACGAGCCTCTCCTCAACGCCGACCTTCTTCTCATTGTCGTCGTCTGACGTCGCTTGGGCCAAGGGAATGAAAACCGACGTCCTCATCCATCGGGTGCAGATCGCTGCCAGCGGCAGCTTGTCCACTCTGGACTTCATCGACTGCGTGCATGTGACCGTGGCTGCCCCGTCAAGCTCGGAAGGCGCAATCCCAATCATGGACTACGAACGGAACGAAGAGGCCCCATCCAGCTCGGTCATCGACGTAAATATTCCGGCCCCCGTCGACATCGCGACCGTCTGGTCCGCCGACGAGACAGTCATTGAGTTGCAACTGGCCGGACAGCTACCTCAGCAGGACTGGACGGTCGACGTGACCCTAAATCTGTCCGGCAAGATTACCTACAAATTTTAGCAAAACGCCATGTTTCACGCGCCGGTTCGCCTCCCAATCTCAGCCTCGGCAAATCCTGGTCTCGCCCACCGGGTCGGCGAGGGATCGGCGAGGGAGTCACCGGCGCCGCACAGTTCACTCACAGACACATCTCTGGGGTATTCAATCCCAAACCCCCGAATCGTACAAAAACGGCAGCTCATTGAGCTCATTGATGGAGGAGACCGATGCGGCAAAGACAGAGGTTAGCAGTGGTTCTTGCGGCGCTGGCAAGTGTTGGTATCGCTGCTTGCAGCAGCAACGGCAGCGGCGTAAAAACCGCCAGCAATACAGCGGACGGCGCGACGAGCACAGGTGGTGCGCTGGGCACGGGTGGTGCGACGAATGCGGGAGATGCGATGAGCATGGTTGACTCGCCGGGCGCGGGTGGCGCGACGACAGCTGACGGTGGTCCGAGTGCGGGTGGTGCGACGAGCGTGGGCGGCACGATGAGCATGGGTGGGGCGCCGGGCACGGGTGGTGCAACGGGCGCCGACGGCGCGACGAGCACGGGCGGTACGCTTAGCATGGACGGAGCGACGGACGAGAGCCCGGATGTCGGCGGGTCGGCCGCAACTGACGGCACAACCAAGCTCCCAGTGACTTGCGCCTTACCTTCGGCATGGGGGTCCTGCTCGGCGGGAAGCATTTCTTGCGGCCCTGGCGCATGTTGTCCCTCAAGCTACCCAAACTACTGTTCCCAAACAGACAAGTGCTATGCGACGCAGGAAAATGCGGCTACGGCCTGCGGAACTACGGCCTGCTCGGCCTGTGCCACACCGACCAATATCTGTCCTCCTTCGCCAGGAACTGGGACATGTACCAACGCTGGCGATCTCTGGTGCGGCGGCGGCGTGTGCTGCGATTCCACACACCCATACAACTGTCCCGCCACGAATCTTTGCTACCAGACAGCGACGGCGGCAGCCGCAGCCTGCGGGGGAACGGCCTGCTCAACCTGCAAGACGACTTCGGCCTGCACGAAGACATGTTCCGCTGGGCAAACATTGGACACGCTCTCGTGTACCTGCAGCAGCAACTGTACGAACATCTGTCCTAATGGCGGAACCCCCACGGGGCCTTCATGTCAGTGCCCTACGTGCTCGCCCTGTTTTAATGGCGGAATCCCCAGTGCGTGGCCTTCATGTCAGTGCCCTACGTGCTCACCCTGTTTTAACGGCGGAACCCCCAGTGCGTGGCCTTCATGTCAGTGTCCTACGTGCTCGCCCTGTTTCAATGGCGGAACCCCCAGTGCGTGGCCTTCATGTCAGTGCCCCCAGTGCGCGACGAGCTTCTGCCCTGGTGGTGGCACGCCCAGCGCGTGGCCTTCGTGCATGTGCCCAACCCGCATTTGCACGGGAACTTGTCCTCCTGGCAAGTTCCTCAATTCAACTACGTGCAGCTGCTTCTGAGTGCGCAGAATGTTCATCTCCTGCCGACCAGAGCGAGCTGCTGTCCCCGGCGAAGCCTTCGAGGAAGGTATGTGAACAAGAAAGGAGAGAATGACATGTTCTGTAGCAATTGTGGAAGAGAGATGGCCGGCCACGCTCTTGTGTGCGCGGCATGCGGGCCGCCCATTGAATCCCAGTCCAACTCCTGGCATTACAAGAATGCGTTCATGGGCGTGGCAATATGGCTGGCGTCCTTCGTCGTCGCCGCTGGCGTGGTGACGGCCTTGTCCGAGCAAGGGGGCGGGATTTCGTCTTCAAGGCCAGCACAGGGTCTTTGGGGAATTGTGTTCGTCCTCGGCGCAGTCTTTCTTGCCCTGTTTTTCACAAGTAGGCGCGTCGAAAGGTGGACGCTAGGGGCTGCAGCTGAGGCGACGCAGCAGTCGCGGATGGCATTGGGACGGCCCGTTGAAGGTTGGTCTCGGGCTTGGCACTTGAAGAATGCACTCATGGGCGTCGCGATATGGCTACTATGGGTCGTCGTGGCTTGCGGAGCGGTGGTGGCCGGAGCGCGTCAGGGTGACGGGGATTCTGGTTCGAAGGCAGGATTGGGGCTCGTGATGCTGGTGATGGTTCTCGGCGGGACTTTTGGGGTCTCATTACTGATAAGCAGGCGGGCTCAAAAGTGGATATTGGCGCTTACGTCCGCCGCATTCGCGCACTCGCCCCTGGTGGCCGATGCCGGCGGCCGGAGCGAGCGCGATGTTCCGGTTGATGGGGGGCCGCAGGCCCTTCAGGGGCAAAGCGGCGGCGCGAGCGGAGCCGTGGAGGCAAATGGGCGCGAGTCGGATGCGCCTCAAGAGAGCGGTGGTATTCGGGGACCTGCGCGGGCTGTCGGAGATCAGGTACAGGGTAGGACTAACGGTGAAACGACTCAGACAGGCGTTTTGGTCAGAGAAAGCACGTGGGAGCAGGCGGTCAAGATAGGTCTTGTTGCTGGCGTTATCTATGGAATTCTATTTTGGATCTTCCACGACAGCGAGAAGGCGCGGATGATTGCGTTTGCGGTCATTTTCGTGCCGTCTGTTGCCGCGATAAAGCCAACCGAGAAGAAGGTCGTTGGCATCGTTGTGTTTATCGTCTGCGCGTTCGTGGTTTTCGGGGTTGCTGCCGCTCTCAACGGCAAGCTGCGATAGGTGCGTCGGGGAGAAGCGGCAAGGCCTGCCGAAAGGCGAGTTCCAGGCGCGCTTGCTTTCGGTGGGCCTCGACGTCTCCAACGCCCGTGAGCCGTGAGGCTAGCAGAACACTCGCGGCTGCATATCCCTGAATTGCAACGGCAAATCGGTGGGCCGCAGTGTCGCGTCTACGTCTCGCCCGACCGCCGAAACACCCCCGCTTCGGCCGCATTCCTCCATTGGTGGACCAGCTCCCGCGCGAACTTTTCGCTTTCGACCAGCACGCCGACCTCGACGTTGCGTTCCTGGCCCCGGCTGGTGAAGTTGGCTGACGTCACCAGAGCGCGGCGGTCGTCGACTACGATGCACTTGGCGTGCAGGCTCGCGGTGGAGGTGGGCTCGACGGTGCGGGGGGCGTAGTAGAGGCGGGGGATGGGGCAGACCTGCTCGGTATGAGGCTTGCTGGCAGGCGGGGTGCTCCGCGGGGAACGGAGTACTGGTGATGGCATGGTTGCGAGTGATGGCGCACAACTTGCTTTCAGTCTTCCGGGCACACTTGTCACGGAGAGACCGTCGGCCGGAGCCATGGAAGCAAGCGGCGATGCTCATCTATCTGGAACTGACCTCTTGCTGGTCTGAAGCAGCGAAGCGCGTCCTGATCGAGAATCACCACGAGCCTGCGCTCAGATTCTGACTTGAACCTCTGCCAAGGGGCTGGAAATCGATCTTCAGGGTTTCAGGGTCGTAGTAGGCGGCGAAAGGCTTGATGTGAACGTTGTCGTCGAGGTCGAACGAATTCTGCTTCATGAACTTCTGGGCTGCCCGCTCGACCGCCTGCCGTATGTCCCAGCTGACGGCGACCACGCTCTCCAGTTCCAGCCTGCGGGGCAGAGGCCCCTTGAACCCGAAGATGCGATACCAGTCGGGACCGTTCTTGTCCCGCAGCATGAGGGCCAGGGTGACGGCGTAGATGTACGCCTGCTTCAGCGCGCAGTCGACGTCGACTTTCCCAGGACGTTTGAGTTCCCACACACCCAGGCGAACGCCCTTTCCGTGGCCACGCCGGGTGAGGATGTCGATGTGCCCGTCCGTGAACTTCGGCACGCCCTTGGACGCAGAGATGGGCAGGACGCACTGGAATGGGAAACCAGCGAGGCTCACTGGCCGGACGTTGGCGAATGTGCCGGAGAACTTCGTTTTCCTTTCGCGGTCCTCCAGTTCCTCGATGATGCGAGATTCGACCGCGTGTTCCTCGCTGTGACCGACGATCTGGCCGGTTTCGGCGAGTCGCTTGAACCTCGCCCTGAACTCCCTGGCCTCCGGGCTGTTCCAGTCACGGCCGCCTTTCCACGCAGGGGTGCTCAACCCGAAGTCGCGGCGAGTTGTGCTCTCGTGCTTTGGCCCGACACGCAGCATGGGAGTCGGTGCCACTGTCAGTTTCGCCACGTTCTGGCCACTGAACCGGACGGAGAAGATCGGAGTGGGCGACCGCCTGGTGCCGCTTCCTGACGCCCCGGACACGGAGAGGTAGAACCGCAGCGGCTTCCACTCGTGAAACTGGCACGCGGCCTTCCTGACCTCGGGCTCTGCGGCGCGGATCGCATGCGCCAACTGGTCCGCCCGCGCAGCCGCCTTTTCATCCCAGAGTGCCTTCGTCTGCTCATACAGGTTCACGTTCAGCCTCCCGGCCAAGATCATAGTCCAGGCCTGTCGCGCCATCCCGGGTTACGCGACATTCCCACGGCACTTGGCGCACTTGCTGTGGTGCTGGTTGCATAGCATGGCGAGGGCGGGGCGACGGTGCAGCCGGAGACGACGCGCTAGTCGCGCTTGTTGCCGAATCCATGTCGGTCGCAGGTCAGGGCGCGTACGGACATGTTCTCTCCATCGCTTGTTGTCAGTTCTTTCGGCGGGCATCCTGGGGCTGGACCGGGGCCGCGGCGGTGATTGCGGCAGGGTGGCAGCCAGCAGGCCGCCAACCACGGGCCAGGGTCGTCGCTGCGTCGTAGGCCGCCGCGTACTCGCGTGGGTGGCGCTGCTTGAGCCAGGCCGAGCGGTAGGTGAACAGGGAGTAGGCCAGGGCATGTGATCGGTTGAAGGTCATGTGTGCCCCGCGCGCCAGACGGTCGAAGGCGTCGCGGGCCACGGTGGTGGAGACACCGCGAAGCGCGGCCGCGTGCTCGAAGCGCCGGGCTTCCTCGCGCTTGATCGCGGTGTCCTGGAGGCACAGTGCCCGCCGGAGGCGCTCACCGTCTTGCAGAGCGCATCCGGTTACTGCTGCTGCCACTGCGATCACCTGCTCCTGGTACACGAGGACGCCCCGCGTTTCCTTGAGCATGGACGTCAAGGGGCCGTCGGAGTCACCACGGCGCAGCCAGTCTTTCATCATGCCAGCCTCGATGGTATCGGGCCGGGCCAGAGCCAGCAGGGCCGTAACTTCATCCAGGGATCGCGGCTTGCCGTTCGCCAGCGCCTGGCGAAACAGAGCGTCGTCGACCTGGAAGACGTCGACGGCATCTCCGCCAGCAAGAACGGCGATGGCCACCGGGTCGTCAAGCGGGATCTCGGCCGCGTTCAGGTCGCGCTGGTTTACGTCGAGGAGGCGGGAGTTGACGGCCGCCACGCAGCTTTCGACCGTGGTGACGGCCGCCAAGCCGTGCAAGACCAACGTCGTTAGCCCCTGCTCGCGCGCCTGTCGCAGGCTGACGTCAGCGGCTCGGTGTCGCCCATCCACGCTCTCGAAGAACGGCCTCACCAGCCAGGCGGACTGGGCATGGCCGCCACCGTTCATGGCAGGGCGTACCGTCACGCCGCTGTACTCCAGCGCGGGGAACGGCGCGCCCATGGACTGGGTCAGCCTGCCCATCGCGAAGCAGATCATCTCGTCGAAGCGAGTCAGGTCGAAATCCATCGCGATGGTTGGCGGTGACGGCGAACAACTGAGAAACCGTTCGAAGAGCAGCCCGTGCGCCAAGGGGTCGAGGTCGGTGATCCCGAGCGCCCAGGCCACCTGACTGCCCACTGTGCTGCCGATACCCGGCCCCATGGCGATGCCACGGTTATGCGCGAACGCCGCGAAGGCGTGTGCCACCAGCAGGTGCCGTGCCCAGCCCGCCCGCCGGAGGGCGGTCAGTTCGTGATCGATCCGGAAGATGTGAGCCTCGCAGTCGGCAGGCCACCCTCGGTCTGGCGCCTTCCGCAGGCGCCGCTTCAGCCCCTGGTACGCCAGCCGCGCCAGACGGGCATCCGATTCCTTGGCCCAGGCAGTCTCCTCCTGTCCGGGCGGGTTGGGCGCGGCAATGATCTCGCAGGTTGGAATGATGGGCGTCCGGTCGATGTCGTCTTGGGTGGTGTTCTGCACTCCACTCTAATACAAGGGCGGTTCGAGTTTTCGGTGTCGCTCGGCCAACTGGGCGAAATTCCTATGGCTTCTGCGGGTGAGTCCATAAACTGTAAACATGGGATTACGCAGTAAGGAGCAGGCGGCGGCACGGCCGACGGCCGGGATCGCACTCTCGCGCACGGAGCAGCGTGACCTGAGAGGTCTGTCCCTGCGGGGGACCGACGACCCGTGGGCGCTGCGGGCGCGAATCGTGCTTTCCGTAGCGAGGGGAAACACCGGCGCCGAGATCGCGCGTACCTGGGATATCTCGCCAGCCACGGTGTGCAAGTGGCGCAGGCGATTCTTGGCCGAGCGAATGGGGGCGCTGCAAAGTCGAGTTCGGCCACGGCCCTCGCGCCGGATGGCAACGGAACGTGTGGCGCACGTGCAAAACCTGCTGGGAACACCCGGGCTGAGCACCCGCGAGATCGCGGCCCGGGCGAAAGTGAGTCAGACCAGCGTGGTACGCATCCAGCGCAAAGTGAAGGAACAGCGAGAATGAGCATGCGGGTGCGGATTCACCGGGGCAGTCACGAGATCGGCGGCAACTGCGTCGAGGTCGAGTCGGGTGGAGCGCGGATCGTACTGGACCTGGGCCGCCCGCTCGATGCCGGACCTGACGACGACGTGCCGCTTCCGCCGATATCCGGGCTGGATGGGAATGACCCGTCGCTGTTGGGGCTTTTGGTCTCGCATCCGCACCAGGACCACTACGGGCTGGCCAGCCAGGTGTCGCCCAAGGTTCCGGTGTTCATAGGCGAAGCGGCCAGCCGGATCTTGCACGAGGCCGCCTTCTTCGGCTGTGCGGGCCTGACTTGCGCGCCGGCTGGCCTGCTTCGGCACCAACAGCCCTTTGACCTGGGGCCGTTCCGCATCACTCCCTTCCTGGTCGACCACAGCGCGTTCGATTCGTACGCGCTGCTGATCGAGGCCGACGGGCGGCGCCTGTTCTACACGGGGGATTTCCGCGCCACCGGCGCCAAGGCCGCCCTGTTTCGTAGGTTACTGGAGCGCCCTCCAGCGCCCGTCGACGTGCTGCTGATGGAGGGCACGAATGTGCGGGGAGATGCTGGACCCCGTGGCGGCTGCCGGACCGAGGCCGAGGTGAGAGCCGCCATGGCGCAGACCATTGGCGCCGCCCGTGGGTTGGTGCTGGTGGCGTACTCCGGGCAGAACATCGATCGGCTGGTATCGGTGTTTTCGGCGACCCGGAAGGCCAGGCGAGAACTCGTGCTGGACCTGTACACGGCAGTCATCGCGGTCGCGACGGGGAACCCGAAGATCCCTCAACCGGGATTCGGGAGTCTTCGTGTATTCGTTCCACAAAGCCAGCGCCGCCGGGTCCTTGAAAGCCGACGGTTCGACTACGTGCGCAGGGTCAAGAAGTGTCGGTTGTACGAGCAACACATCGCCGCTCGTGCTGACAGGCTGGTCGTTACGTTCCGCAAGTCGATCGAGCCCATGCTGGACGCGCTCCCCTCCGCGCTGAAGGGCGCGGTAGCTATCTGGTCCCAGTGGCCAGGATACCTCGACATGCCATCGGGTGCCGGCACGCGCGAGTTCTGCCGGCGACATGGCATCCCCCTGATCGTCCACCACACCTCCGGCCACGCCAGCATCGCCGACCTGCAACGACTGGCCGGGGCGTTGAAGCCAGGGAGGGTGGTGCCCATCCACACCACTGCGCCGGGGCTGTTCGTGCAGTATTTCAAGAATGTGGCGCCCTGTGACGATGGGGTGTGGTGGGAGATCTGACCATGAGCGTACCTTGTGATTGGATCGAAGCTCTTCGGTGGGCTCAAGATCGAGAGGCGAAGAAGACCGAGGTCTTCCTGAAGAACTTTCAGGCTTGGAAGCTGAAGAACGATGGTGTGCCGCCGATTCGCCCAGACTACCGGCAGGCAAGCCACGAAGGCCAGTTGGACGGCAATCCGGAGAGCGTCCAGCGAGAAATTCGCCGAGTCCTGGCAGGGGGAAAGCCCAGACAGAGTGAGAAGTGGATCGCCCGAGCGTTCTTCAACCACTACCGGCAGCCCTCGGAACGGGTGGAGATTCGTGGTGAGGTGCTGGAGGTCTTGGACTACGAAACACCTTTGCAGGCCCCGAAGAGCAAGTCGAACGGCGGGATCGGACGTGTGGACCTCGTCGCAAGAGGCCCGGGCCAACGCCCCGCCTTGGTTGAACTCAAGACCCGCAGAGCAGAGAAGGTCCTGAAGGCAATCATCGAACTCGGCGTGTACGGGCAAATCCTCAGCACCCAAGAGGCGAAGAACGTCTTCTGCGCCAGTTTCAAATGCGACGCGGCCAAACCCTACGACCTCATCGTATTGGGGTCAGAAGGCTTCTTCAATCGACGTGCGCCGAGCCTGCGAGAAGCAGCGCGCGAACTCGGAATTTGCCTCGGGGCCAGTGTGCGGTTCGTCGAAATTCGAGGCTTGGCGGCCAAAGACGTACAGGCCGCCACTTGGCTTGACCGCCGCGCCCTCAGCCTGGACCCGAAGCCGCGATTCAAGCCTGGGCTGCGGCTTGAGTTGAGATCCCTACCGGCGTGAACCTTGGAGCGGAGTGTTCGGCGAACGGGTATCCTGATGAATACCTGTGTGGTCGGGCTATGGGCGTTCTGGCGACGAGGGGTCGGTGGAGTCATCCTCTCTACGGACGAGCGCAAGACTGCCAGCGGGGATACCGTCACCTTCACCTTGACCCTCTAGCGGTACGAGGCGAAGAGGGGTCTGCTCCTCGCCCGCAGGGCCTGTGAGATCCTCGCGTGTTCCATCCCATGACGACATGCACGTACACCAAGGGACGACATTCAGTCTTAGGTCGATATCCGTCTCCGCATTGAGGTCGTATTGGGAGTCACGAACCAAGAGATCCCCGCCGCATCGTGCGCACTTCACGGCGACGCGAACGTCGATGCGTCTTACGAGCCCACCTGGACTCGGCGGAGTGGGGGACGCGGGGTGAAGTATGGCAGCGCAGATCTCATCCCCGGCATCCGAATGCAACGCTGGCCGCGACCACGACAGGATAGCGGCCTGTTTGAACGCTGGATCGCAGAAGAGCCCTCCCATTGGCTCGTCGTCCATCTTGCTGCACAATCCAGCGAGCGCCATTGCAGGGCCGAATGCCGCGTTCGTGAGATCGTGAAGATCCTTCAGATGCCCCTTCCCGAAAGCGATCTCATAGTCTCTACAGAGCTTCAGGAACGGTTCGAGGGGCCGCATGCCTCGGGCGAGTGCCTCCAGGCCGGACCTCGTCCCATATTTGCCCATCTCGGGTCCAATCGCGGCAAGAGAGGCGAATCCGACAGACCGTGCCAGCCGATTCCATTCGTCGAGGACGGGCTTCGTCTCTCGATATGCCCTGCTGAGTGGCTCCGACCAGCCATCCATTGCGAGCCTGGCGGCGGGGGCTGCTGAATACACCTTTCCTAGCGCCGTTTCGAAACCGACGGCCAATTTCCTTGCCGCCTCAACGCCCCGGAAAAGGGAACCCACATCCAATGAGGCAACCTTGGCGTCCAACTCCATCAGCATCCTGAGTCCGTCATTTTCCATGGTCATCCTCCAGAGTTCTGTGAAACGAAGAGGCGCCTCGCCGCCCCAAGCGGATGGCAGGATAGTGCCTCGCGATTCCGTCTGTGCGGCGATTGTCGTGACACGTATTCATGCAGCCTTAAACACCCCCGCCTCGGCCGCATTCCTCCACTGGTGAACCAGCTCCCGCGCGAACTTTTCGCTTTCCACCAGCACGCCGACCTCGACGTTGCGTTCCTGGCCACGGCTCGTGAAGTTGGCTGACGTCACTAGGGCGCGGCGGTCGTCTACGACGATGCACTTGGCGTGCAGACTGGCGGTGGAGGTGGGCTCGACGGTGCGGGGGTCGTAGTAGAGGCGCGGGATAGGGGCGCCGAAGGGCCAGTTGACGATCAGAAAAGCGTCGATCTCGCGGCGGACGTGGGCGGCGACGTCGGGCTCGGTGCGGGGGGCGCGGTGCAGGTCGAGGAAGATGGATGCCTCGACTCCCCGGTCCCTCATGGCGCGGTGGAGCGGTTCGAAGATGTCGGCGCCGTGGTCGAAGGAGAAGCCAGCGACCAGAACGCTACGCTCGGCGCGGGCGAAGAGTTCGCGGACCACGACGGCGGTGTCGCGGGCGGCGCTGGCGGCCACGTCGGGGCCGGTCCACACGAGATCGATTTTGGTGTTCTCGCCCCGACGGCGCTCGGCGAGGACGGCAATGATCGCGGCCAGGACGGCCTCTGTATCCAGGCCCACCAGCCATCCAGCGCGATCACCAACCGACAACTCGGCCAGTGCCGATGCAGTCAGCGGGGATGGCGTGAGGCCCTGGCGGACGGCGCGGGCGATGGTCTCCAGTTCCACATCGGACAGCGCCGTCAATCCAAGCATCTGCCCCGCGTTCATGGCCGCTCGGTGAAGAACGCCACGCCGTCGTGCCCGAGCTCCGGGACGACAAGGGCGCGGTCGAGGTATTGGTTGAAACGCTCGCACGAGCATTCGGCGACGAACAGGCAGCCGTGGCAGGCGGCGCCCTCCAGGTTGCGTTCGGTCAGACTGGATGGCTTGTGGCTGGCGCAGACTGGGTCGTTCGAGCACAGCTTGCCCATATCGAAGGCCAGCCGCAGGTGAGCACGCAGGTGGCGGCCTTGCTCGACTAGGCCGCCCAGGGTTCCCTCGGTCCCAGTGCTGCCAGTGCTGATCAGAATCGCCGCCATCGGCGTCGGATCAGTGGCGGATGCGCAATAGATCCGTTCAGTCAGTGCGCTCGCGCCATAGCCGCATTCAATGGACAGTGCGGTCATCAACAAATGCGACAGGGAATGCAGTAAATAGAATCGGGCGCCGGGAAATTCAGTCTTGCCACCATTGGACCACCGCTGAAAGCCGTCGAGAAGCTCGCGGGCGCGCGCCAACACTGCGGGACGGTTCTCCCAACTCTGAACGGCCTGCTCATCCAGTTGAATGAAGATCCCTTCGCCGCGCACCTCTGTGGCGGGCAGCCAGTCGGTCTGCAAGCCGAGCGGCGCCATCGTGACGCCCAGATCGTACTCGCCCTGCAGATCCGGGGTCGCCGACTCCAGTCTGGTCAGGCCGACCTGGACCCGGACCTCGCGCAGGCGATGGGCGAGCACCAACCTGGCGATGCCCGTCGGCAGCCTGTCCCGGGGCTGGAAGGTCCGCGCGAAGAAGTAATGGCCCTTGGGCGGCGGTAGATCGCCTATGCGCTCAGGCACCGACCCGGTGAATTGCTTGAACTCGGCGGTGCGCAGGGCATCGCGCGGCGGCTGCTTTCCCTGGCGGATGTCTTCGATGGTTTCCAGAATCTCGGCGCCGCTGTGGCCGTCGAGAATGACTTGGATCTTTGGAATCTGGCGCAGCACCGCCAGATTCGATTCGTTGGCAATTTGCAGGGTGCTCCACTGCTCGCGGATTACATCGCGTAGGCCGAGGCCAGGCTCTGGGATCGATAGGGCGCTGACCACCTGCGGGAAGTAGCTGTTGCTGGCGGTGCGCACCAGCAGGCGCAGTCTTTCGGAGCAGGCTTCCTGGCCTTCGCGGCCCAACCACGGGCGCTGGCCGCTGCACGTGGGGTTGACCTGTTCCACCAAGGCGTTCGACATCGGCCGACTAGCACCACAGGCACAGCGCACGGCCACGTCGGCGAAATCGCCGGTTCCGCCCTCGTGCAAACGAAGCGCGGGCGCCGCGCATCGCGGCCTGCCTTGCAGGCCGTGGACGTAGGAGATCCAGGGGAACTCCTCCAGGTGGCCGTTCTTGCATGCCATCACGAATCGCACCGGCACGCAGGGGTTGCCCTTCTTCCCATCGCACGAATGGATGTACTTGTCGCCCTTGCGAACCATCTGGTCGCTTTGCACCAGCGCCCGGCACTCGGAGTTCTGGCAGATGAACCACTTGGGGAACTCCAGCACCTCGATGCCGCAGTTCCGGCGCGGCTCGTGATCGTCGCCTGTGGGCGGCAATCTGAATGAATCCTCATCGCGCAGCTTGCGCCCCGACGATTCCAGCCGGCTGGCGATCGCGTCGCGCAGACGCGGTTCAGAGACCGACCGGCCTTTCTCGTCGTAGCGCCAGAAATCCAGGCCGCCGACCACGACAGCATCGTGAACCAGGTCGATCATCGCGCCCGGACCAAATGTGGAACTGGCCTGGCTTTGTCGAACCTTCCCATTGGGTTCGACGTGGGGATCGCGACCGCCGCGCCACTTGTTAGCCATTCCTTGGCCCTTTCTTCCCCAGCCGTTGTCGCTCGACCCACAGATGCACGGATGGCTCGACATCGCGCATGGATGTCGCCGCCGAGAAATCCTCCTCGTCCTCGGTCGCGTTTTCTTCCAAAACCGTGTGCAGCAGGGCCTTCTTGTTTCGGCACTCGCGGTCGTAAGGGGAATAGACCCGCTCGCCAGCGCCTTCAGTGGCCTTCCTGGCGATCCTCTGCCACGTGTCGAGCAGGTGCTTGCACCGTCCGAAAATAGCCTCGCCCAGTCGGTCTGCATCGGCCGCGTCCCCGCGCTGCGGCTGGCGCCGTGCCCTGTCCGCGATGGTCTTGGCCGCCTCATCCCCGGTGCTTGCCCTTTCGGCCTCAAGCAGCCGCACGGCAGTCGGCGGCGTCAGCGCAGGGGTGCGCAGGCGGGCCAGCGCCACCAGCGTCCCGCACAGGCCGCGCTCAATGGCCGGCCCCGAAAACGGCGTCACACTGGTCGCCTCGACGAAACGATAGAAGCTCTCGTGATAGGTGCGGAACCGCTCGTAGTGCGATCGATCGCGCGGCCGGTGGACGTTCATCACCGTGACCA
>Ga0182011_10002648_pt1 | contig 15029 bp, 16 predicted proteins | sample 711E1DmetaG_FD_120481 | JGI IMG/M metagenome (GOLD analysis project Ga0182011, IMG submission 120481) | Permafrost microbial communities from Stordalen Mire, Sweden - 711E1D metaG | ecosystem: Environmental > Terrestrial > Soil > Wetlands > Permafrost | place: Sweden: Stordalen | collected... | reverse complement strand
TTAGTGAAAGTCTATCCAACCGTGCTTTTCTTTGAAAATGGGGCCGTTTCAAAAAGATTGGATGGAGTATTGGGCGTCGGGTTGGACGAAAAACAACTGGCAGAATTCATTAATTTGTGTCCGTTGTCGTAAGGAAACAGAGCGCAGTAGCGGTATATAAAGAACTCAAGGAGGAAACCGGTATGGCAAAATCTCAAGATACACAAAAATCCGGGAAGAAAAAACCACTGAAAACAGCAAAAGAGAAGAAACAGGCAAAGAAGGAAAAGAAAAAAGGCTGAAAGAGGAAGGTGGCGATGATGCCATCCATAGCGTCATTGAATCACAGGGGAATAAAAGATCTTCTGTCTGGACTGGGCGCGATTGATCCAGAAGTTAAACTCTTGCAACTCGTAATCGACAATATCATTCATACTGCGAGGCTTTTAACTCGTAGGTGCAACGTGTGCCCTTGACCAAGGACGTAGGAAATTCAAATGTTTCACTGGTTTGTAGGTTATCGCCGAAAGAAGCTCACCCAAGCTCCTTTCCCTTCCGCTTGGGAGGACATAATCCGCCGTAACGTTGCCCATTATTGCATGTTGGAAAATGCCGAACGCGCCCATCTCCGCGCTCTTATCCAGGTATTTATCGCCGAAAAAGATTGGGAAGGCTGCGGCGGGTTGGAACTTACCGATGAGATCCGCGTGACGATCTCCGCTCAGGCCTGTCTGCTTCTTCTGGGTCTGCCCCACAACTACTATCGGAATGTCGAATCCATCATCGTCTATCCCTCTACCGTTGTTCCGCCTCAGCGCAAACCCGGTTTCTTTGAAAATACATTCGCACCGGTGGAACTTGAGCATCCCATTATCGGGCAGGCGTTCCAACAGGGGCCACTAATTATTATCTGGGATGCAGCCCTGCACGGAGGCCGCCATCCTGAGTTAGGCCACAACGTTGTCTATCATGAATTTGCCCACAAGCTGGACATGCTCGACGGTGCTGCGGATGGCACTCCCCCGCTGCGGGACCGGGCTGAATACCGGGATTGGGTGCAGACATGTTCTCGCGAATATCTGCGTCTAAAACACGACGTTGAAAAGGGAAAGAAATCTTTCCTCAATGCCTACGGTGCGACGAGCGAAGCGGAATTTTTTGCCGTCGCCACAGAGCAATTCTTTGATCAGCCGCGTTTAATGATAGAGCGTGTACCGGATCTATATCGTGTTTTGCAGGAATACTACCGTCAGAATCCCTCCGAACGTGTGTCCCGGAATAACTGCACGGTGGACAGTTAAGAAGAAAACCACGGTTTGCCCTGGAATGGTTGGCTACCATGTGTTCACACATCCCGAGAGGAAGATTCTTTATAAAAAGGGGCTGATATTTTCTTAAATATATAATATTTTTATGATTTCATACATAATGGAAACAATTTCTTTTCATCTCTATCTTAGAACATTTTTTCTTTTTAGTTCGGAAGACAACTGGTCCTATAACGATTAGCTTCCTGAAAGAAATAATCGACAAATCGGAATGATGAATGTAGAGTTCGACTCAGTAATATATCCATGGAGGTGCCACAGTGGAATTATCAGACGTTATCGCTTCACGGCGAAGCATTCGTAAATTCAAGGAGGAGAATATTTCTGCTGATACTGTCCGCCTTCTTCTGGATGCTGCGCGGCTCGCCCCTTCGGGATCAAACCTCCAGCCCGCACGCTTCATCGTCGCTCAATCCCCTGCCGCCAAAGAAGGCCTTAGCCGGTATACGCCCTATAAGTTCATTGTCAAGGCATCGGTTATTTTTGTATGCTGCGCCGACCTGACGGCCATAACAACAAGAGATCGGCGTATCGGAGAACTACTAAAAGAAGGTGCCTTCGATGGCGTGGATATGGATATGAATGATCCATCAGCTGCCGCCAACCCTATCATTGAAGAGGAAGCGATCAAGGCCTATCTTTCCATGAATGTGGCGATTGCTGTAGAGCACATCGTTCTTAAGGCCGTTGATCTGGGGCTGGGTAGTTGCTGGCTTGGTAGGTTTGATCGCGATAAGGTCAAAGAGTATCTGGCACTGGATGAAAGTATCTATCCGGTAGTGCTTCTGCCTGTGGGGCATCCTGATCAATCACCCAAGGCAAGACCGCGCTTTGATTTGGACAAATTGGTGCTGAAAACAATCTGAACAAATGATGCGTTACTAAAGATAAAGCGACACTCTCAGAGACTTCACTACAACGTAATAAACACAATTCTCTCCCGAAGACAAACATTGACACCACCCCTCACATATATATAGGGAGCAAGATGTCCTTGACAGATCGGTTTTTAATGCCCTATGTTTATATTCACTCCATAAACAATAACCAAGATTATTAAGGAGGGATTCAATCGCCATGAACTACGAAGTCATTATTTTTGAAGTTAAAGAACAGGTAGCCTACATCACGCTTAATCGCCCAGAAGCATTCAACGGATTAAATCTTACTGCCGGCAAGGAACTGATGCACGCCGCCATCCGCTGCGACGAGAGTCCTGAAATCCGTGCTGTCGTTCTGACCGGTGCCGGTAAAGCCTTCAGTGCCGGAGGGGACCTGAAATTCTTTGCCGGATACGGGGATCAACTTGCTGTTGTTCTGAAAGAAATGACGGTATACTGCCATGCGGCCGCTTCACGCCTGATCAGAATGGACAAACCCTTGATTACGGCTGTAAACGGAGCGGCTGCGGGGATGGGCATGAGTTTTGCCGTTGCCGGCGATATCATCCTTGCCGCCGAGTCGGCATCGTTTACGGCAGCTTATACAGCGGCGGGGCTCTCACCTGATGGTGCCATGACCTACCTTTTGCCAAGGATGATCGGGCTATCCAGAGCGCGGGAAATGATGATGACAAACCGTCGTTTGAAAGCCCAGGAGGCCCTTGACTGGGGACTTGTCACCAAAGTGGTGCCTGATGGCGATCTTATGAAAGAAGCCGAAACTTTGGCTAAATTATTTGCAAATGGGCCAACACGATCTTTCGGTACGGTCAAGAAACTCTTGAATGAAAGTTTTACGACAACCTTGGAAACGCAAATGGAACAGGAAGCCCGTGGCATCTGCGAAATGACGAAAACCAAGGATGGCCTAGAGGGTGTTGCTGCCTTTGTAGGGAAACGGCGCCCCATATTCAAAGGCTGTTGAGCTATGCAGACACACCAGTAAGTGAAAGGGGCTTCTTGTTAAGTGAAGCTCTCTTTCATTTTTGTATTTCCTCAACAACATTGATTGGCAAATGCCATTATTTGCCATCTGTTCTCATATCCCGAACAAGGGTAAGCAAATGGTGCGGTGCTACGGCTTTGCAACGCTGTCAGAGACTTCAGTACATTTGGTAATCCACATCTCACTTGAAAATCGAAAAGCCTTGACTTGTAGGTAGCATCAATAACCGGCGCATTTCATTTTTTCTTTGATCTCTCCTGCGCTATACTGGTAGAAAGATGCTACAAAACCCATCAGCCGCAAAACTCGACTTCAATCAATGAGGGCTTATATTTTCTTAAATATTTAGTATTTTTAAGATTTCATACATAATCATAAAAGGGGAAATTTAATGTCTGAAAAACGAGAAACTGATTTAATGAAGGCCAATCTTCTTTGGGAGGCTGTTCGCAGAAATGAATACTACCGGAAATATTATTTCCAGACAGTAAAATCTATGTCCAATGATAATAGCGTTTCTAAATACCAAGGAATCGAGGTCTGGCCCAGCCAACCTCGTTGGAAGTTACGAAAAGTCTATGATCCGGCAATTGAAGTACATGAGATAGAAAATCAAATCAATAGCGGAAAAGATCCCAATGAGGTTCACCCCTATTATCATCATTTCCAAAGAAGAGAAATGAGTCCAGCATTAATTCATAGGGTTCCTGGTTCGAGGTATAATTTCAAGATAACTCAATCACACCATGATTTTTTCGAAGGCGACAACAAGGACGTATTGTGCATTAAAAAGGTTGGAATTGCAGATAGGGTTGTCATTTCGATTGACCCATTGACGAAGAACAAAGAATTATTTGCTGCAATCAAAGAGATTAAGACCATATCTCTGGAAGAACGAAGAGACTATGATCGTGCCGAAGAAAAGAGATTCAAATCATTACTTAAAAGAGAATTGAATGAATTAGAAAAGGCTACGGAAGATGATAATGGTATATCAACAATGCAAACAAGTATCAAATTTACGTGTTACGTGCGAGACATACCTAATTATATTGAGTGGCTAAAGAAGTACGATAGGATTATAAAATATTGCAAAACTAAGAAAGAAGAAAACCCAAATTCCTTAGAATTTTTAATATACATACAAAACGGAGCCGAAGTTGTGACGTTCAAATTTAGTTTCGTGCATATGGTTTCTAGCAAAAAAGGAACACCTGAGTATGATGATGAACGTCGGCAATGGGAAATATGCTACAAAGGCGCTGTGAATTTAATTCACGTGGCCCCGAATATTGTTTTTTCATCTTCGAAGAAATCAAAGATTTAATCAAAGAAATAAATCCAATTTATACAGGATTCCCAACGTCAAATATCGCCACACCATGCCTTTCCTTAAAATCCCCTAACATTGTTCATTCACGGAGCGGAATTCAAAAGTGCAAGTTTTGAAATCTTGATAACTAATGGATTTCACAACGTATTCTACTTGACACCTCAGAAATAATGATTTATATAGTCAACAAAACGCAGGAGGTCATTTATGGCAGGTGGCAATTGTCGATTTCTCAAAAAGAGGCAACGTTCAGTTAAAGCCGATAACAAGAAAAAGGAGAATGCAACGAATGATTTGACGGACGTTGAAAAGCAGTTCGTGTCTGCCATACATGAGGTCCCGGAAGACATTCTCGGATTCGATCCGAATAATTCACAAGATCGACCTCTCCTACGTCAACTCATGCAGCGGGTCGCCTTTCACGAAGCTGGGCATTTTGCGGCACGACTTTTCACCGATATTGATCTCTCCCAACTCGTGGATATTTCGATCATCCCGGAGAATGGAACTCTCGGGCGCTTAAACTCTGTAAAATTATACCATGAACCGTTGCTCCAAATAAGCCCGCTTAAATTGAAGCGTATGCTCGGGAGAATACTCTTACTTGAAGAACTTTCTGGTTATGGCGCTGAGGTGATTTTGTATCAGTCGGAAGGATGGGAGACCATTGCCGATTACTGTACTTTTAATGATGACTATGATGATGAACGTTCCGATTTTTCTAAGGCATTCCGCATTGCCTTACTCATTGAAGAACGTTACATGCCGGTTAGAAGGATCCTGATTCTGGCTGACAGGTGGACTCTTGACATGCTGAGGATACCTGCCCTTTGGAGCGCAGTTGAAACCATGGCTAGCACGTTGATTAAAAGAGGAAAGATTACGAATGTGGATGGGGAACTTGCTGACTTGGTGGAGCAATACCATCCCTATGTTCCAAAATTTTATCAGCTTAAAAAATGGAATCCCCGGCTTTGCATACGGCCTGCTGAAGAGGACAAATGCGTTAGCCAATGTGCTTAGCGGATTGCTTAAAGAGATGCAAGATCTATTGAAGAACGAATAGAGCCGCACGTATTTATGTTAGAATGAGCGGAAAAAGATCAAGGACCTCAGGATCAGAATCGAGGCAGATCTGCATGAGATTGAAGAATTTGAAGCCGAACAAATCTTGGGTGAATTGGAGGAACTGCGAAAGGTTGTTGAGCAGAGAAAAAGCATCTGAGCTTTAGCAGGTAACTCGAAGACAGGAAGAAACCCGATTTCTCCATGACTGACGCCGCTGAGAACCGGGAATTTAACTAACGGAATAAAAAATTTACTTTTGAGGTGACAAATGAAGAAAAAGATGAGACCAAGGTTAATATCGGTCGATAAGGCAGCCAAGTATCTTGGGATTTCTCCGAAAACAATCCGGAATAGATTGGGGCCAAAAGCTAAGAATCCTTTTCCATTAAAACCCAAACATATAGGGAAAAGGGTATTGTTCGATGTGATCGCTCTAGATTCTTATATCAATTCTCTGCCTGCTGGTTAAGGTAATGCTGAATAGGGCATTGGAAAATGTAAAGATTTGAATAGATCGGGAGCTGAGATTTGATTATATTTTCTTGGAATGGAGTTTTTCATACTTCTTCAGAAGGTCTTGGATGGCTTCTTCAAAAAGATTATTAAGGGGCCTCTCCAGGTCGATGGCAAGTTTTTTAATCTCTTTTTGGAGGTCGTTTTCAATTCTTGTTGATAGATTTTTTCGTGCCATGCACGCAGGATATAAAATTATTAGAGAGAACGCAACATAATACTTGCGCAAAGAATGATATCATGATATATGTATATCACGCTACATGTAATATCGTTTTTCTGAAGAATAGGGTGTAAAAAATAAAGATGTAGGGGGTCGAATCGAAATGTCAATTTTGGCGGAATGTTTCGTATGTCACAAGAAGCAATCCTTGAGAAATAAGCAGTGCGATTGTGGTGTAGATCTCAACAAGGCCAAACGATCACAGCGGGTGTGTTTTTGGATCAATTATAGGATGCCTGGAGGAAAACAACGCCGAGAGAGGGTAGGGTATTCAATAGGGAAAGCTCGTGATGCTGAGGGGAAACGGCGGTCTCAGATAAGAGAAAATCGGATATTTGATATTGTTCCTGAAGCGAAAATGACACTCAATGAACTTTCAACATGGTATCTCGCCTTGAAACCAGTTCAAAAGCTCAGATCGTTTGATCGCATTAAAGGAGCTCTAGGGCAAGTTAACGCTGTCATGGGAGACCGGATTGTTGGCACTATCAAGGTTATTGACCTTGAGGACTACCAGATCAAAAGAATTGAGGATGGAAAAGCTCTTGCTACCATCGACATGAAAATATCGATCGTAAAAACTATGATATTCAAAGCTTTTGATAACGACATGATCGGGGGTAATACTATAAAAGCATATAAAAAAGTCAGGAAACTGCTCAAGCGAAATGCCAATGTGAGAGATAGAGTATTGACGATGGCTGAGTATCGAAAATTAATGCAGCTTCTGCCGCACCACACGAGAGCAATAGTTGCTATTGCGGTGTTTACTGGGATGAGGAAAGGCGAGATTATGTCTCTAACTTGGGATAAAATCGACCTTAAAAAGCGTTTGATCAGGCTTGAGGCGTCTGATACAAAAGACAAGGAACCGAGGAAAATCGGAATTTCACCTGAACTTTATTTGATATTGAATGGAATTCCCAAGGCCGTTCATGATAACCATGTGGTCCTATACAACGGTAAACCAATCAGAGACATTCGGGGCGCCTTGGTTCGGGCTTGTAAAGATGCTGGGATTCAGTATGGTCGCTTCCAAGGTGGATTTATCTTCCACGATACCCGTCATACCTTCAATACCAATATGAGGAAGGCCGGTGCCAATCAATCAGTCACAATGGAAATGACGGGTCATTCAACAAGTGACATGTTTGAGCGATACAATACGATAGATGAGGATGATATTCGAAGCGCTGTTGACCAAATGGATAGGTACTTGAAAAGTGTTGACCAAAACGTTGACCAAGCATCCAATATGTATTCCTCAGAAAACAATAAGGGTTAGCCAAAGCAAGCTAACCCCTTGTTATTATTATGGCGGAAGTGCATGGGAATCGAATGCTCACGCCGATTTTCAAGTATTGTAAATAATTGAATAATTCAACTCCTATTTTAAAGGTGGGCGGGTTTCGGGAGAGTTTAAAGTTACAATGTTTGATAACACCAAGGTCGTAGGTTCGATCTGGCTCACCGGAAAAGATGAAAATGGGCAATGGAAGGAAACGCTTATTTTGTATTGAAGCTGATTATTGCTTCCATCTATTATTCCACAGTATTTTGCGGTTGTCAAAATTGAGGATTCCTAGTCGAAAGAGAGCACCTTGTCAGAGGTTAATCAATCATCGTCAAACGAATATATCCATGTTCATTCTTTGGGTATTCTAAAATAAGCATCTGATTTCCCATTCCCCAAATTGTAAAAGCTTCATTAGTCGAATATGATTTGCCAATAGATTCAACCAGCTTTTGTTCGAATTCTTCTATATGTTTTTGTGCAGCCATTTTATTTTGGATGACTTGAAAAACAAATTTTAAAAGGTTATTTTGTTTATACCATAAAAAGGATGAAGTTCCATACATTATGTCTGCACCGGCTTTCGTATCTAAAATAGGGGAAATAACATCACCTAAAGCTTCTTTAAGATAAGTTAATTCACAATTTTTTGACCAAAAAACAACTTCATTCCGTTCGGGTTTTATTATTAGACGATCAAAAAAACCTGCTTTTTTAAATTTGTGAGATTTCAACTCAGATTCATTCAATTCTTGATTCAAAATGATCTGGAAGCCATTAACTTTTAGATTAATTTTTTGACTCAGAGAATCTAACATTTATCAACTTTAACATTTAACGAAAAAATCAGCGGGAGAAGTAGCGATCCGCTGAGAGGAAGTTCTAATTTTCGATATTTTGTGGCCACTTCGGATCTGCGATTATTGCATCTAGAGCAAACTGCACTTCTACGTGAGTTAGGCCGTATTTCAGTGGACTGAAGTCTTTCCAAACATAGAACTTTGCAACGACAAAGTTAATAATGAAAGAGATGATCAAGCAACCAACCAATGTAAATAAACTTGACTCTATTCCGCTTTGATAAGCGACATAACAACCGATTACGAATGAGGTCAGCAACAAGATCATGAAGAATTTCTTAGCACCTTTTTTTCTAGCGCTATGTGCGGAAAGAAGTTTGAAGAAAGCAACTTGCGTATCGAGTAAATCGACAGCAGGAAGCTCTTTAGCTGGAGTCTTAATGGGGTCCATAAACACTTCCAAAGCTATTTTTGCTTGGTTTGGGTTGAGACGTATTTCAGAATTGGTGGAAAGAGCAGTAACGGCGGTGAAAAACCGTTTGATTTGTTCGATCTGGGAGTCCGTCAGTTTCATTGCTACTCCTCATGTAAGAAAGTCAGAATGTCTTTTTCTAATTGTCCCAAATTTAACTTCTCAGCCATAAACGCTATGGCTCGCCAGTAAAAACGAAAATGGGCATTGGGAAGAATCCATATCTTTGCCGTAATCTTGGTTAGAATTCGTACCTCTATTTCACCAATTAGAACGGATGGTGTAGGAAAGCAAATAGCCATAAAGCCATGCCAGTCGTCCAAAAATTCTGACCCTTAATGTTACAAAGCCCATGACATAGGATAGTAAAAACAGCCAGAGAAGATGAAACGGAGAATAGTGGAAAACAACGATAATGACAATACTGGCGGTCTGCGTCATGGCGAATGCGTTCGCGGGCAAAGCCGGTTGGCTGCTCATCTTGTAGTGCTGCCTTGCAATGATGTTGGTCATGATCCCCAAAAGTAGAGCAGAGGAAAATACTATCCATTCGAGAAGATTCCAAGCGTTCATATAATTGCTCCATGTGGCTTAACATTGAACTCGGCGGCTTGGCCGCTGAATTGGTTGGTTATGCTCGGGGTAACTATGCATAACCGATAAATATTGCTAAGTTGTGTAATTATAGTCGTCATGCCCATAGGGTTCAAAATGGGCGGTATATGTATTATAGATCCAACAGAAAGAACCTATGCGTCTTTGGGTAAAAATTCCGCGATAATGGATAATAGCCCTGAAAAATAGTTCGTCTCCGTCCTTCATGTCGGGCGCGATAACTCCGTCGATGTTTGTGGTTTTCAGCATGTTCTCGGGGATGTCTTTAACGAGTCCGTGACGTACTTCGCCAGAACTCAGGACAGGAGCGACAACAAGGCTATGCCTTCGATCAACTTCTAAAATGGCATTAAGGTTGCTCTCGATGCTTTCAAGGGCGATTTGTGCGACTTCAATGATTGCGGGAGTTTTCCCAAAGTTTCCAACTTCATAAGCTACAGACAATTGACCGCTTTTGGGATTCAATCTGAGTTGCGTAACCCCGAATACACAAATGTAAGGTTGCGCAACTACGGTGAGGGCATTTTCGGCCACTTGAGCGGATTTCTGGGCGGCGTTAGCAGCATTTTCAGTAGCTCTGAGTGTTTTACGCAATAAGATAACTTGCATACCGATAAGAGCAATCTGTAATAAACCCACAATTGCAAGCCACATGGTATAGGTCGCAATTCTATCATTGATAGCAACTTCGGCTTCTTTTTGGTTTGTATTATTATTTCCTGCGTACCCGTGGAGAAGTGATTGATCGCATGTACAAGGAAGAACCGTGTTTTCGGTTGGGTGCATTATTGGGGCAGCGTTTTGGAGTATTTCTATTTTATTCTCTTGCCCGCCCTTCTCGATGTTTGCCGATTGTGACTCCGCGAAGGCTGCGCCTCCGTATAGTGCAAGTAGCATTAAAACTACAGGGGTAATCCTCATTTCTGTGGTCTTCCTTGTTTGACACATTGTTCAGTGATCATGTTTTTTCTTAAAATCTCTTGCCCATATTTGCAAAGGGTCTTTTGTTGCTTCAAACAACCCAGCAAAGGAGGGATATTCTTCTAAAAGAGTAATAGCACTTTCAATGCAGGGGTTTTCTATGAAACGTTCTGCAGCAGTGATAAATTCCTTTTTCATAATAGAATATCCGCCTTCCGATTCTGCCTTTTTTGCAGCCTCTCGGAAGGCAAATGATATATTTTCAGCAGCAGCTCGGAGGTCAACTCCTTCCAAACTGGCAATCAGGGCTTTCCTGGAATTAGCATTCTTGCACCCGAATATTTTATTAAGAAATGATGCCATAATGCCTCACAATACGTCTTAATTTTGTTTTCGGGACTGTACCCATAACCAACTAACCTATTTAAGAATGATGTATTATATCTTACCTTTTTTTCTCAATTATTTACTACTATCATTATTTATATCATGTCAATTGCAAGATTGATAAAAGATGAAGGACTCAAAGTATTGCCATCTCTGCTTAGCGTCTGAGTTACCCACAGCCATAACCGCGGCCCGCTCGGAGGCGGGCGGGTATGGCTGTGGGTAACTCCTTCATTTGGTCTGTATGTCTGGGTTCTATCCCCCGATTTAGTAACACGGGGTCTGGAAAATACATTGGAGGGTTAATAAGGTCAATTTAATGGGCGACTGGTGTGAACCAAAAGAAAACCTTGACGGAGATGGTGTTCGTGATAAATTTATGCCGTGATATGCCGATAGAATGAGAATGATGAGTCCTGACAGAATCAACATGAAGCATTTCAATAAGTGGGCAAAAGATAAGAGCCCCTTGCTGGCGATGTCTAGCCTGATGTTGGCAGTCTTTGCTGAGGTGGGTTGTGCATTGATCAAAATCTTTCGAGAAGAAAAGTTTATGGAGGGGCTTGTTTCTCTTCCACCATTAACGGAATGGTTGAGTCTATACAGGAACCAAAAAAAAGTATTAAACAATGTATATAATACGTTCACATCTATGAATGAAGACTTTGAGCAAATAATCAATTTATTCGATATACTGGTGGGTATGTTGAGAGAATATGGACCATTCGAGACAATAAGGATAATTGAAAATCCATCTTGTAAGGATGAAGAATGGATCGGCGATTATGTCAGGGAATGGTTTCCCAAAACTCAGGAAATCATCATGAGGGAATATGTTAACTTTGCTCGTTTTGGTGTAGACGACGAAGAGGGGAAAATATTTAGAGACAAATATTTTACACCGGAGGTTATTTTCTTCTTAAAGATATGGATACCGTGTTTGCTATTTTACGGAGAGTCTGTGCCTACCATTTTGAGGAGAGCTCGGCAGGGGAATTATGATGATATTGAGAAACTACTTAAGCTCGACCCATCGATAATACATGATTCGCGAATAAAGGAAATACATCATAAGGCTACTGTAGCAAAGGAGCGTGGTAAGATTAACAGGATGACGAAAGCCTTGCAGTTGAAACCAAGAATGAAGGCAGACATCAGGAAGGTAAGATATAATATGGCTGGGTTGCTGTCAGGATATTCCATTGTCATTGGTGAGGAACTTACTGCAAAAGATATAAACAATCTATTTATTGCAGTGGCATTGGATATGGGCAGAGACGCGACTGATGTTGATTTAATGGTGAAGTCAGGGACAAAAAAACTATCTAAGGAAGAGGATAATGTAGACTTTATCAATGAAGAAACATTAACGAAAGAAATTTACAATTCAAGAATTCTCTGGAAAATATTCCCTTTGCCGGAAAGAAAATAATTAAATTTCTTTCCGGGTCCCATCTTTATTCTCATTGTAATTTCCTTATCTATGAGAGGGAAATTACGAGAAAACCAAAATCAGCATACTGAAAATAAGTCTGGTAATGTAAGGTCATCTGGACATGAAAGCCTGCCCTGTCCTTACGCCTGCTTGGTGGCAGGCGATGGTCAGGGCAGGCTTTCTTATGTGAGTGGCATATCCTTGCATTCGCATGCATCAGACAACTCAGATAAACATCTGATGATGTATGACGGGGGTGGCATATGACTATCAGCCACCCCGCAAACGTGAAAAATATATTATCATCAGGAATTGATACTCTTGTCATATCACTTAATATTGATTGGAGAGATACAGCTCTTTTCGCTATTCTTGATGATCTCAAAGAAAAGGCAAAACAATACAGTCTCGATTATCCCGGACATTTACAACATTTCGATCCTGAAGAAGTCTGGCCTTTCACAATAAAGCCCCATGGGACAAAGGGCTTTTCGTGGATCTTAAGCGGATTTGATTTTTCCTACAAAATAGCCAACTCACCGGAACGTGGTTCAAGACCTAATGTAATGATCGAGATTCGCTCAGAGGCATTATGGCGGTTAGGACCTGAAGAAGTAATAAAAATTGCTCTGAGCCTCATTGAAGTGAATGGAGGGCATATAATTGAGGCAAAGCCCAGCCGTGTGGATCTCTGTGTTGATTTCTTAATTCCTGAAAAACTTTGGTCACAATCATTAATGGAATATGCCGTAACAAGGGCAACTAGTTTTGCACCATATTACATCCATAAGCAACTGACCGGGATTAGAATCGGGAAAGATATTATCTCAGCTCGCCTCTATGACAAGCCTCTAGAAATCCAACAGCAATCAAGAAAATACTGGATGTATGACATTTGGGGACTCAACGAGGTTCCTGAAGGGAAAAAGATAATACGGATTGAATTTCAAATGCGAAGGGAGGTCTTGAAACAGCTTGGCCTTAAAAAAGTTGAAGATCTCTTTCAAAAAATTGACCAAGCATGGGCCTACTGCACAAAAAGCTGGTTAAAGTTTCAGGATCGTCCAGGGCTGCATCATACGCAACGGACCACCTTCAATTGGTATGAAGAAATTCAAGATGGCTTTGCAGGTGTTCAAGGTGCAGAACCGCTTGTTAGAGAAAAAGCCGTCAGGATTGATAAACAGAGATTGATGCAACAAGCGAATGGCTTAATTATCGCTATTCACGCCATTGATCAGGAAGAAAAAAGCGCAGATCGAGACAAACCCGTCAACATAGAGGACTGCCTTATTTCATATGCCGATGAACTGAGTAAACATCATCCGAGTCCGTCAGAAATACAAGAAAAAGTAAAAAGAAAACGCTCAAAATATCATAGAGAAAAACCGCTGACTGAAGAAGGTCAGAGGATATATCAAATAAGGCGGAGCGAAAAATGATATTGACCGCCTCAAAAAATATGCTAACCTCCGCCTCAAACCTTGGGGGAGGAGTGTGTATGTCTGGAACTATCCATTATAGGTCGGACGTTAAGCGTTATTTTGTGCGCTGGTGGCATGAAGGTAAGGATTATAAAATCTATAAATATGAAGGTCAGTATCTTTACGATCAACGGCTTGCAAGTAAGCTCCTTGCCTGTATGCAATCCGATGTTGAAAAGAGGGTCTTTAGGATTGAGAAGTATCTTTATCAAGCCGTGGATGTCGCCCCGTATTTAAGATCATGGCTCAAAGAACAAAAACATCTTTCCCCGGCGACCTATAAAGATTATCAGAACAGCATTGAGAATCATCTTGTTCCGTGGTTTGAAAAAAATCGTCTTATGTTGCATGAGATTCAATATGATGTTCTAGGGCGACTCGTCAATGATATAAACCGTGAAGGGAAGGGTAAGCAGAACGTCATGTATTGCCTTCACAAGTGCCTTGATTCAGCATGGAAGTCAGGGCGCATCCAATCTATCCCCCCGTTTCCAGAAAAAAATAAATATGGAATAGTTGAACCGGAGATTGTCTGGGTGAACGAAGAACGGCAAATGGCAATTATTAACGCTATACCGGAGATTCACAGACCGATTTTTCTATGGCTTAAATTCCACCTGCGGCGACCTTCAGAGGCAATGGCTTTATATAAAGAGGACTACAATAAGGATACTGATACATTTACGATAAGACGAACATTCAGCAACAAGAAAATGGTGAACCATACCAAGACGCATAAGAATCATCATATTCCTTGTCACCCTGCATTTAAGCAGGTCATAGAGTCAATGGTGGAGCATTGCATTAGCCCATTCTTTTTCACAAATCCTACTGGTAAATTAGAGGGGAAACACTATCAACATGACTTCCTGGTTGACCTATGGCATAAGGCTTGCGCATCGGTAGGGGAAACGATTGATATGTATTCCGGACTGAAACATTCATCTTGCAGTCAGCTTATCAATGAATGCGGTTTGTCGGTTGATGAAGTCCAAATGCTTACCGATCATTCACGGCGAGATTCAGTCCTGAAGTATGCAGAGGTCAAGGTTGCTGCCAAGAGAAACCTCATGGCAAAAGTAATCAAGTTCCGGGCGGGTTCCGGGATGGTATCAGAAACCGAAATACATAATAAAAACAAGTAAATATGGCGGAAGTGCATGGGAATCGAACCCACCTGGGACGGTTTTAGCGCCCCACACCGGATTTGAAGTCCGGGAGGCCCACCAGCGACCTTGGCACTTCCGCATGTGATGCGGGTAAAGGGTAGCGCATTACTGGTATGCCAGC
>Ga0182011_10002647_pt1 | contig 15030 bp, 13 predicted proteins | sample 711E1DmetaG_FD_120481 | JGI IMG/M metagenome (GOLD analysis project Ga0182011, IMG submission 120481) | Permafrost microbial communities from Stordalen Mire, Sweden - 711E1D metaG | ecosystem: Environmental > Terrestrial > Soil > Wetlands > Permafrost | place: Sweden: Stordalen | collected... | reverse complement strand
TGAAACAGCCGGAATCCGAATCGGCGGCGGCCAATGCCATAAACGCTCTCCCGGAGATTTTCCTGAAAATTGCCAAATCCGGTTTTGACGCGGCGCTGCAGATACAAAACCATTTGCTGGAAAAAGCCGGCAAGATCGGCAAACGAACGGAAGCCTATAATTTTGAAAATCTGGATCAGGATGTCTTTAAAGCCTTCCGCGAAGTCTATGAGAATGAAATACAGCAGTACTTTAAAATTCCACCGCTGGGACTGACGCGTTTTTATCAGGAACGTTTTAATGAAATGCTGAACGAGCACAATATTTTTGAAACGACTCTGGCTGAATTTCTTTCCATTCTCTATTTGCCGATGGAAAAGTCTTTCAAGGTTTTTCAGGAAAAACTTCAGCAGATGGCGGAAGAAGGCAATATTCCCACGGGGACAAAAGAAAATTACGCCATGTGGCTGAAGATTCTGGAAGGCCACTATATGAATCTTTTCAAATCGCCCGATTACACGGAAGCTTTGCACCGGACGCTCAAACATCTGGAGCACTTCATCATTGTTAAAAACGAAACAATGCAGGATTTTCTGCAGATGCTTCCTGTCGTCACCAATAAAGAAATTGACGACTTGTACAGGGAGTTCCATCTGCTGAAAAAGAGAGTGAATAAACTGGAGAAGCTGCTGGGTATTTCTCCTAACGCCGTTGATAAGGGAAAGTAGCCGCCATTTCTTAAAGCCGGCGGGAAATGGCCGGAGATTTCAGAAAGGAAAACTTTTTTCATGAGTTCGACTAAAATTCCTCTGGACCTCATTCTGGAAAAAATGGCCGAGGACGCGGAAAAATCGCAGCAGCGCGTTTCCAAGGCGTCCGAAGTTTTGCAGGGAAACCTTAACACGGATATCGCCTTTACTCCTTACGAAATTGTTTATGAAGAAGACCGGGTGAAGGTCAAACATTATTCCCGTAATGAGAACGCCGAAAACAAATTAAAAGTTCCGCTTCTGGTTGTTTACGCGCTGATTAACCGGGAAACCATGCTCGATCTGCAGCCGGACAGAAGCGTTGTCAAAACATTTCTGGATGGCGGCATAGACCTTTACATGGTAGACTGGGGTTATCCCAAGCGTAAGGACCGCTTTTTAACCATTAACGATCACGTCAACGGTTACATAAACAACATTGTTGATTTCATCCGCGAAAAACACAACGTGCCAAAAATCAATCTAATGGGAATATGCATGGGCGGAAGTTTTTGCGTCATGTATTCGGCCCTGCATCCGGACAAGGTAAAAAATCTGATCACTACCGTTACGCCGTCGAGCTTCGACACGGACAAAGGCCTTTTGCACATTTGGATGAAAGATATTGACGTAGACGGGATAATTAAGACATTCGGCAACATTCCCGGCGATCTGATGAATTTGGGTTTTCTCATGCTCAATCCCGCGCGCCTGATGATAGACAAATACGTCGGGTTCATGGAAAATATGGACAACAAGGATTTTGTGGAAAATTTCGTGCGAATGGAGCGCTGGATTTTTGACAGTCCCGATGTTCCGGGAGAAACATTCCGCCAGTTCGTGGAAGATTGCTACAAGAAAAACCTCCTGATTCAAAGCAAAATGTTTCTGGGCGGCAAAAGAGTTGATTTGAAAAAACTGACCATGCCTCTTTTGAATTTCTTCGGCGAGTACGATCATCTGGTTCCGCCGGAGGCCTGCAATCAGCTTACGGGCGCCGTGGGCAGCAAGGACGTGGAGGATGTCCGTCTGGAAACCGGACATATCGGTATTTATGTCAGCTCCAAATTTCAAAAGATGTTCGCTCCGAAAATCGTCCGCTGGCTCAAAGACAGAGATACTGAAGATATTGCGGTCGCGCCCAAGAAGGCACCCGCGCGCAAGATTAGCAAACGAAGGCCGCTCATCAAACAGCTGGTCTCTGCGGCAAAAAAGAAAAAAACGTGATTGATGGCATATAAAATATTGTTCATCAAAAAAATTGTTAAGGACATATAAAAGGGAGAAGGAGTATGTCAATAAAAGAAGGTTATTTCCGGGCTTTGAGCAAACTAAGTATAGAAATGGGCGCGATGGAAGATAAGGACAAGATGTTGCAATTAATTGTGTCCGCGGCGGTGGAAACGCTAAAGGCCAAGGCGGCGGTTATTTTCCTCAGAGATGAAGATTCGGAAAATTTCATTCATAACACCGCCGCCGCTCAGGTGGGACTCTCCGATAAATACATCCATGCGGGAATGGCGCACGCCATCAAAATCAGTCCGCAGTTGCTGAAAGACGGCTATATGTATTTTCGTGACGCGACAACGGATAAACGTCTGAAGAATCATAAAACGAAAAAAACGGAAGGTATCGGTTCGATTATTTCCGTGCCGGTTATGGATAAGGGCAGAATGCTGGGCATCCTGAGCTTGTATACCAAGGATATCCGTAAATTTACCAAAGACGAAATAGATTTTCTTTCCATACTGGCCGAGCAGGGCGGCTTTGCCATTGAAAACGCCAATCTGATAAGGAAACTGCGCAATCAGTCGCAGATATTTCTTGATCTTGCCGCCAGTATTTCTTCAAGTCTGGATGTGAAAAAAATTCTGCAGGCCATGACTCAGGAATTAGTGAAAGCTCTGCGGATTAAAGCCTCTTCGGTCAGACTGCTGGATGAAGAAAAACTTACAGTGAAACTGGTTGCCAGTTTCGGTTTGAGCGAAAAATATCTCAATAAGGGGCCGGTCGCGGCGGATAAAAACATCGCCAAGGCGCTCAAAGGAGACATTATTTACATTAAAGATGTTGCCTCTGATCCGGGGATTCAATACAGAAAAGAAAAGGAAGCGGAAGGCATCGTCTCGATGCTGTATGTTCCGATTAAATCACATGACAAAATCATCGGTGTGCTCAATGTTTACAGCGGCAGGTCCAGAGAATTTACGGAAGATGAAATCATGCTGGTGACGGCGCTGGCTTATCAGGGAGGACTGGCCATCAGCAATGCCAGCCTTTATATGATGCTGCAGGAAGACATCAAGGACTTGAAGGATAATATCTGGGGTCATAAGTGCTGGTTCTGAGCCTACGTTGAATTCATCGGCTAACTTTGTTGGCATCGTCGTCGGCTTCCTCAACGTATAAGGAATACTCCTCGTCGCCTCCTCCTTGCCGCCGCGTTATCCTTCGAATTCAACATAGTCTTTTTCAAAACAAACATTTCCAACTACATAAAATCGATAAGGAGGTAATTTCCAAATGATTACGGGAAAAAGCATTGATAAACTTAAAGTCGGAGATTCGGCGGAGTTTGCCAAAACAGTTTCGGAAACAGATATCTATTTATACGCCGGAATAACCGGCGATTTTAATCCGGCGCATGTCAATGAGGAATATGCGAAAAACACTTTTTTCAAAACACGCATTGCGCACGGCATGCTCACTGCGGGATTTATTTCCGCCATTATTGCCAATCAACTGCCCGGTCCGGGAACCATCTATCTGAAACAGGATTTAAGTTTTCTCGCACCAGTGCATATCGGCGACACCATTACCGGAAGGGTGGAAGTTCTGGAACTGAATATGGAGAAAAACCGGGTACGGCTGAAAACCACCTGCAGCAATCAGGAAGGCGTGGTTGTGCTCGCCGGTGAAGGACTCGTCAGTCCTCCGAAGGCTCCCAAAATATAGTAATGGATTAACCGTTTCATAATCGCATGCCGGATTCCGCATTCGACGCGAGGCCGGTCGTTCTGATGCCCGCCAGTCATGGTTGAGCCTTTTGGGGAAGCTTTTTAATTATCCCGCGGTTGCATTTTCTATTTTGTTTCTTTTTAAAAGAAACATATAACCATTAGAATCCACTATTGTCAGAGTTCTCAAGATACCTTTTACTTTGATCAATGTCTGGGGATTATCTGAAACAAATATTTTTACATCAGACTCCGCAATAATTCTTTCGAGTCTTGCATAATCTGATTTCAGGAATAAATCGGTAAGGCCCGGGTTAAAAGCTGAGATGTTAGGTATTTTAGAAAAGAAGATACCGCTGTTCCGGGAGAATATAATTATTTTTTCAGAAGGATTTGTGTGTTTTCTGATAAAATTACAATCCATTTCTATTATGTTTTTTTCCTGAGAATGAGCCGAGACATTTCTTATAGAAGTCTTTAAAAGAAGAAATTCATCTTTAATATTAATGGACATAAATATTACAGATAAAGATAAAATTGAAGCAATCAGAATGGATAAAATATTTAATAAAAAAATTTTATTATTTTTTAAAAATGAAAGAATTTTATCAAGAAATAATGTCAGCAAAATAAAGAAATAAAAACTCGGACCAAAAAGAGAGGCATCATGGCTTCTTCCTTCATAATATAAAAGCATTCCCGTTCCCATTATCGTGACCAGAAATATATTTTTTGTCCAGGGAGTTATATCCTTTTCTATAATTGCCCTGATACTTATTCCTATGCCTGTTATGTAGGCTAAAGCCAGTAGATTCCAGGGATGAAACAGGGGCATAGGCAACAGATTAAGACCAAGGTTTGAAAAAACATTAAGTGTTTGATACAATACGCTTATATCGAATATCCTGCCGTAACGAATGAAAATATAGAGATAGAAAAATGAAATTGTTATTGTCATGACAATGGATATTTTTATAATGTGCCATAGAATATTTTTGAAAATTGCACTTATATTTTTCTGCTCAAATTCGGAATAGAAATTAAGCAGCATCCATGATGCTGTTGTTATCACGCCTGTGTCGAAATTCCACAGGAGCGACAGGGAACACATAATTGAAGAAAGAATATATAAATATTTATTTTTATTTTTTATATATAAAGAGCTTAAGAAAAGCAGTAAGCAGGGGAATAAATACCTCAAAGGCAGATATGCATAATAAGGCTCTACCTGTACCCGTCCAATAAACTGCACCATAAATAACTGTCCAGATAAATTTGGCAAATAAACCACACTGGTAAATCCTAAAAAAACCAGGAATTTATTATTAACCGTGTTTTTAAGGAAAAATAAAATCCATAGAAAAGACAAAGCTATAAGAGTACAAAAAACAATACTGCATTTTAATACACTTAAGCCGATTATCTTGAAAATGATATTAAGAAAATATGGATATAAACCGTAAGTATTGGTGAAACCATCCATCCCTAAGGGGACACCTTTAAATAATTGTACTACAGAATAGAATACCGACTCAAAATTATCACTGGTTGTATATATAGAAAATACATATATAGTACCCATATACGCGATTAATAATAAGCAGAAAATATCTAGCAATATCATTATAAATTTAACTGAATTGTTATCTGGTGAGCAATTTATTTTGAGAAAAACATATAGAATAATAATAGGCACACAAAAAAGGAGCGAAACATTTCTGTTCAGAGTTGAGTTTAGAATATATAATTGTAAATGTGAATATGGCGGAAGATAAAGACTTGGAGCATTCATAACTTTAAAAATAAATAAAGGTAAGATTGTTACCGTACACAGGCATATGAAGATCCATATATTATCAATTAAATTCCCCTCTTTATTGTTTAATAATCTTTTTAAAATTAAATAATATACAAATAAAAATACCGGTATTAAAAAAATCCCCGCGATAAATAAAGTTCTCTCTAAAGGTTTTGGATAGATCAGGCAGGGAACGAGAAGTGTTCTGGCTCTTTCTAATATTGATGATATATCCGGTTTATAAAATAAGGAGATAAGTTTTGCCAGAATTAGATATGAAATTGTAGAAAAAGATGTGGAAAGAACTAAATTTATACAATCCCTTTTTATTTCTATATCAGATAATTTGTTTTTCAAATGTATTCTTCCTTCTTGCGGTCTTTGAAACATAGATTCCTCCAATGTCTTCTGGCGCGACAATTCATCGTTTTATAAATGAAAACCTGGAGTGTCCGAAATAACTGATGACCGCCACGACCGGGATTAACAGGGCGCCGGCTATTTTGGGGTCTATCTTGAAAACCTCGACAAAAAAGGGAAGCAACGCCAGTCCAAGAATATATGCTATTGCATATGTCGAGCAAAATTTAAAAAACTCGATAATGACGGCTTTTCCTCTAACCTTTGATTTAAACGTTATATATTTGTGAAAAATAAATGCGCTGATGGTGGATATAATATTAGACAAAACGGCGGCTGTCATGTAGGCCACATAACGTTTTTGAAAAACGAATGTAAAAAGATAATCAAAGCCTATGTAAGCTAAATAACCGAAAATCGTATTCCATATTCCCACTAAGAGGAAGCGCCATTTTACTTGATGTTTCAACCAAAAATGTTTCCATGATATTTTCAAAAGGATGTCCTATTAAAACTAATCAAAATTAATTCGTTCTTTTTCAATGACTAATGGGCGCTTTTTTACCTGCGTAAAAATAGCTCCAATATATTCGCCGATAACACCCAGAAAAAATAACTGCACTCCGCCAAAGAAAAAGATGCCGATTACCAATGGCGCTATGCCCAACTGGAAGTTCTGCCAATAAAGCAGTTTGTAAATAAAATAACCCATTGCGACCAATAGATTGACAGCGGCGACTGAAAACCCGATGAAGCTGGCAAGGCGCAAAGGAATTATTGAATCTCTGGTAATGCCCAGCATCGCCTGATCATATAAATTATAAAAGTTATTTTTTGTTTTGCCTCTTTTTCTTTTTGGTTGAACATACGAAACAATCGCTCTTTCAAAACCTATCTCACCTAGAAGACTTCGAATATCAGGATAAGGATCATCTAGCTTTCTTAATATATCAATTATTGCTTTGTCATAAAGGCCGAATCCGCAATAATTGGTTACTATTTGAATATTGGAAACTTTATTGTAGAGGTTGTAATAGAGCCGCCTTATCGCAAACATAATAGATGATTCTTCGCTTTTTTCCTTTATGGCAAAAACAATTTTATAGCCCTCTTCCCATTTTTTTATCAAATCTTTTATCATGGGCGGCGGATCCTGAAGGTCTGCCATAACAACAATTGTTGCATCACCTCGGGATTGTAAAAGAGCATAATAGGGAGACCTTGCTACACCGAAATTCCGGGAGTTAATAATTACCTTAACATTAAAATCATTTTTTGCGATTTCTCTTAATATTGGAACGGTTTTATCCGTCGAAGAATTATCAATAAATATGTGTTCATAGCGGTAACCGGCGATTTGCGCAAAGACATCTTTTGCCTGTTGATAAACTTCCCTTACGTTTTCTTCTTCATTGAAACAGGGCGTGACAATACTGATAAGTTTTTGCATTTATTTTTATCCTTATAAAAAATTTAATCTTAGAAATTACTCTGGAAAAATAATATCATGTTTTATATAGTCGCAAACGGTAAAGAAACTGGCTTCCCAATCTTTGCCGATTCGAACAGCGCTAAAATGGCTGCCACGTTAGCTCTGCTATCAGCCAAGCTGATAACAGGCAGTTTTTTAGTTAGGATAGCATCCGCCATGTCTTCCACCTCGCTTAAGTATGGCGGCGTGCCTTTCACTATGATTGTCTCGATTTCTCCCTTACGAATCAGCTCCAGTTTTTCCTTCGCGCGAGGATTGAAAGGTCGGGGGATTCTCAGAGAGGCCTTCTCACCCACGATTTCCATAAAGACCCGGAACGGTATTCGAATGCTGCAGTCGAAGTGGGCGAAGACATTGTCTGGAAAACGAATCTGAGCAATAAACGAGTCATCTATTCTTGTAGGACCTGTGATCTGCCAGCCAAAAACTTCCAATGGCTCGGCCGCAAGTACCGTTCGGGCAAAGCTTAGAGGATAGCAGCCGATATCCCACAAACTACCGCCGCCCATCTCTGGCTTCCATCGATAGTCATCTGGGTTGGTCATCACGAAGGTGAAGGAACTGCGTACCATCCGGATCTTACCCAGCTTGCCGTTCTTCACCATTTTTCTCACGAGGAGAGTCTGGGCGTGTGTCCGATACATAAAAGCCTCCACCACGATCCTGCCGTGTCTCTGAGCCGCGGCGGATATGGCATCCACTTCTTTAAGGGACAGGGCGAGCGGCTTTTCGCACAGCACGTGCTTGCCGGCTTCAACAGCTTTGACTGTCCATTCGGCATGTATGTGATTGGGTAAGGTGTTATAGATTACGTCGATATCAGGGTCGGCCAATAGGTCCGCATATGAACCGTATGCGCGCTGGATATTCTTTTCACGTGCATATTTTTTAGCCCTGTTTTTTTCTCTGCTGGCTACCGCCAAAAGGCAATTTCGTTTGGATGTGCGCAATGGCTCAAGCAGGGCTTTGTTGATGCGGGCGGTAGAAAGAAATCCCCAATTGAGAATCTGTTTAGTCATAGATTTCATCCTTTATAAAATTAAACTTAAAGCAATACATTCTGAATTCGCGGGTATTAATTAAAAGAATTTTCTATACATCTCATGTACAGGAATAATATTCGCAGGGCAAGTGCTGTGCCACATCCATTCTTCTTTTTTAGGTGAATTGCCAGTACATCTCAAATCATCATTAGGCTGCGTTATTAAAGTACATTGATATAACAAGGAAATAAAATGCCCTCTGTTTTTATTCTTATCATTGAATCCGTCTTTAATAGCTAAAGGTGAATCTTTAAACTCAATCTTTGCTCCAAGCTCATCTTTAGCAACAGCTTTAATTCTATCAGCAATTGTTTCTTTATATCTAATAATACCACCAGGAATATGCCAACCGGTTGTATAATATTCGTCATCTCTCCAAGTTAACAAGGTATGATTTTGTTCATTTTTTATCAGTAAATCCACATTTATTAATGGAGTTATTCTACTAACAAAAAGGAATAAATCATCCGGTAGTCCTTGAGATGGGTCTTTAATAAAAGATTCTAATAAACTAATTATTTTTTTAAGGTCCAATTAAAACCTCAAATTATTACATAACGCGACTGATTCTATAAAATTAAATCAACCTAAATCTGATAAAAATATCTCATTTACTATTACTTTACGATTCTTTTAGAGCAAAAAGTAGTATTTCTTTATTAAATAAAATCTTTTTTAGTAAATACTTCTTCCCAACTAATGGGTTTTTTGCGTCCAAAAGTTTTAGAGATGTATTTATTAATAAACAGCTTATTTTCAGCACATAAACATATTTTTTGATGTTCTTTGAACCATTTTATTTTAGCCATTTTATCCAAAATGGAGGTTAATTTTTCCTGCATTATATTTCCAAATGTTATTGGTATTCCATAACATGGATATACTTCGCCATATTTAGTTATGTAGATATTTATATTACCAGCCTTACAACCATATTCAATACCGTATGAACCAAAGATATCTCTGTGAAAGAGAGGATATTTTAGACTCAGTTCCCACATCGCATCCGTATCCTCAGCGGTAATTTGTAAATCAGTTCGCCCATCGACTTTACCCATTGCAACAAGCACAAGCACATTGATATCGATGCCATTATCTTGACCGAATTTTGCCAGCCGTTCCATTTGGCCGTCTCTCACATTAACGTTTGTAGCAACTGTATTAACGATTGCGTGCAACCCAGCCTTTTTTGAAATAAATATTGATTCGATTGCCCGTTTATATACTTTTGCATTACGAATATCATTATGTATATTTTCATCTATGCTGTCGATACTTACTTTGACCTTGTCCACACCTATTTCTTTTAGGTGCTGGGCTGTTTTTTCATTTATTAGCAAGCCATTTGTGTCGAGACCAATATAGAACTTGTTGGGATTTATTGCTTCAATTAGCTTATCAAATTCTTTAAACATTAGAGGCTCACCGCCTGCAAGATTCATTTGCGCGATGCCTAATTCGTCAGCCTGATTTGCCAATTCTCTTACATGTTCAATTGTCAATACCGGCGCGTCATAATTCATATTTTCAATACAACAATGTTTACACTTCAAATTGCATACCGTATCATACGCTATGGCGATTAGAGGCAGGAATTCTCCGTTTTTTAATCTATCAGCTATCTTAATAATTTTTTCATAAACGAGCGGTTTTTTTTCTTGTAAATTATTTCTGCGCTGTTGTTGAATAGTTTTTTTTTCTTCACTCATATAATTCTCCCTTTTGCTTTATCAAAGACTATCTTAAATATATTGCATAGCAAACAGTTTCGTATTCCAGTGGTGAATGATGTCTTAAATAAATTTTATATTCAGGAACGATATATTTTAAATATAAAGGTATTGCCCATAGCTATTCTAGCTTATGATAAATAGAAATAGCTAATTTAGGCTTCTGACTTTCCGACCTCCTCAAATACCATTGAATCGCTTATCCCACAGCAGCGGAAACACATCGGCATTACCCCAACAGACTTGTATGTTGAATAGAAACGCTGAGAATTATCTCCTCGCCATGCTTCCTGAAGTGTTTGTGTTAACAGGGACCCTATTTTATAACCTTCCATACAAAGCATTATACCTCCGTCGGCATGTATATCAACGCGAGTAAGCATGCTACAGGAAGACTGGCTTGTTGGCATTGAGAAAGAATAATATCGCTCCAAGTCAAGATCCCAGTTGTAAGATATTTTCATACCAAGTTTTTGTTGCAAAACTCGCACCCGATCCAAAGATGCTTTCAATTCAATTACTTCCTCTTTAGATAAGTAACGTTTATCTCCAATTCTATCACCCATAATGAAGTCGCCAATCCCAGTTGACTTTTTAAATATTTCATGTCTTTTAAGAACATCATTTGTGACAAAGTGATAATGCCTAATGATCCATTGGTTAACGCCAAGTTTATAAATCGTTTGTTGGATTCGGTCAAGACTATGAAAGTTATTTTGTGTAACAACTGTTGCAATACGTATAATTGGAAAGGGCTTCTTTCCCTTTTTTACCAGGAGTTTCTCTATTCCTTTAATAATAGTATCAAAAGAACCGGTTACATTTCCCCTCTTGTACTGCGAATTTTCATCCCAGCCGTCAAGGGAGATTTGTATTATATTAAGGCCCCCGCTGATGAGAGAGTCCGCTTTTTTCTCCACCAGAAGACCGTTTGTTAATAGATAAGAAAGTAAATGGTTTTGCTTCAGTAAGTACAGCGCTTCATCAAGATGGTGGTATAACAACGGTTCTCCCCCATAAAGGTTTACCATCGCACCGTATGGCCTGGCTTCTTTTGCTAATTTATTAATAATTTCAATTGGCATATCTTGAAATCCGGCTTTAAGACGTAATTTCCTAACCGCGCCAATATGACACATCGGACATGAAAAGTTGCAATTATCCGTCAAATGCAAGACAAGAGAACGAGGAAACGAAACCCGCTTTTTGCGTAGCAACTTATCTCTAAGACTGCTATAGGCAAATCTAGGACTAGCTAAAAATAAATAAAGTGCATCATTAAAATTTAACAGCCCTGAATGACTGAGAAGAGGCTTTTTCATATTATTGAAATCTCCCGAATGTGTTTATCCTGAAAAATTGGTTATAATTTAAATTATATTATTGCATAGCAAACAGTTTCGTATTCCAGTGGTGAATGATGTCTTAAATAAATTTTATATTCAGGAACGATATGTTTTAAATATAAAGGTATTTCCCATAGATGTTCTAGCTTATGATATACAGAAATAGCTAATTTGGGCTTCTGTTTTTTTATTATTTCTTCAGCCCCTGATAACGCCTGCGGTTCCGAGCCTTCAATATCCATTTTAATAAAAGTTATTTTATGATTTTTTAATATATTTGATAATTTTACAGCTTTACTTGTATTGATGGTACTGGTTTGAACATTTACGCATGAACTCTGGCTTCCATGCGCTCCAGATTCGTAGCTTATTTCTTGTTCCTTATCCAGTATAGCGCAATTATATAATTTAATTTTATTCTTAATCTCCGGCTGCATCTTGTTTACAGCATTTTCCATTTCTTTAAAGTTTTGCAAATCTAATTCGAAAGCAATATATGAATCAAATTTCCCATGTGTCTTTTCGATAAATTCTAATAACGTATCGCCAATATAAGCGCCTGCATCAACAAAGACTTCGTCTTCGTTTAATAGAACAACTCCGTCAGGAAAATAATGGTCTTGAGAATAAATATCTTCATAACCGATTTTATTAATATCAAAATCAAACCAGTTTTTTATCAGCGTGACCATTATCTCTTTGGAACGTTCATCTTCCACTATATCCATTACTTTTAACACGTTCTCTTTTATCTTCTGAAAATTTTGTTTATTCTTGAAATAATCGTCATTGAGAAGCCTGTATTCTGTGACAACGAATATCTTTTGGAAACCATTTTTCAAAAGCTGCTGATATATTTTCTTATAATGCTGTGTTGTTATCAGAATCACTATATCATCTTTGTACTTTCCCAGTTCAGTAGGCGAAATGCATTTTAAATCATTGTGAAATGTTTTTCCCCATTTGGTTTGATCATTGTCTGATAAGAAATCTATTTTGATGTCGGTTAAATCCCTTATTGATGATATGATGGGATAAGAAATAGCGCCTATGCCGAAAACACATACATATTTTGAGCTTTTGATTTTCTCTTTTATCCTGTCGATACTGAAATCTTTTCTTTTCAGCACTTCATCCAGATAATTGGAAATTTCTTTTTTATAATCCATCACAATAAATCAATCCTTTATTTTCTATTAAAATCCAATTTGCTTTTTGATGCCCAGAGAAATCTCCAGAACATCCATGCCTTCACGAAGCGGTATGGGAACGTCACTCTTGTTGCCCAGCGCGGCGATGAAATCCTTTATTTCGTCAATAAACATGTCATTTCTATCAAAATTATCAGGAGCTGAATATACGGTCGGAGCGGTATTATTATCTCTCGAAATCAGGGTTAAGCTTTTAGCGTAATAATTCCATGTTATCCTTCCTTTAGTGCCGATAATTTCAAAAAAACACCGGGGAGGCCTCTGCCAGTAATCAAGATGCAGCGAAACAATAAACTTTTTTTTATATTCCAGCAATGCTTTTATCATATCTTCAGCATCGCCGCCCAGAGGAGTTATTTTGCCGCCGATTGCGTGAATCGTTTCAGGCATTCCGAAGAACCAGTACAGATAATCAATATCATGACTGAAGCACAGTACTGCCCCTCCTCCGCCATTTTTATACGCGGCATAAACCTGACGATAATCCTCCCAAGGATGCCAGTCTTCAATGTTTTCACCCATTTCTATATTCGCGGCAATAGGTTGGCCGATATCGCCACTGGCAACCATCGCCTTCATTTTTCTCAACAGCGGATGCCATCGGAGATTATATCCAATCATTATTTTAAGATTCTTTATTTCAGCAAAAGATTTTAATTCTTCCAGGCCGTCCCTGTTATGAGATAATGGTTTTTCGATAAAAAGATTTAGACCTGCTCTTGCCGCCAACAAGGCTGTTTCCAGATGCTTGCTGTTGGGATTTGTTATAAAAACAGCATCGGGTTTAAAATCGTCAACAGCCTCACTGAAATTGTAGTAAATTTTTAACTCTCTTCCCGATGATTTCTCTTCAGATAAAAATTTATCAATAAAAGGAGCATTGGCTCCGCCTCCGGCACGAAACAAGGCAAGCTCATGCCCCAGAGATTTAAGATTTCTGTAATGACGCTGTCCAATAGAACCGATTCCGCAAATTAAAAATCTCATCACCAGGCCGTCCTGCCGCCGTCAATAATGAGCGACGCGCCAGTCATATATGATGACGCGTCGGATAACAAAAACTGAATTACCCCGTTGTATTCACCTTTATTCGCCATTCGACCCAGCATATTCAAAGCGCTGTTCTTTTTAACAAAGTCTTCCGCCTGTCCGTTATACATCCCGCCGGGAACAGCGGCGTTTACGCGGACATTATATTTGCCGAGATAAGACGCCCAGGAACGAGTTAGTCCCAGTAAACCGGTTTTGGAAGTAACATAAGCTATGTCTTTGAAATTTCCTTTCTGATAAATACAGTTGTTGGGCGCTATAATCGCGAGATCAGAGGCGAGAAAAACTATTGAGCCGTTTTTTTGTTTCATCATAACAGGAGCAACTGCCTGTGTTATGATATGCGCAGCAGTAAGATTGACATCAAGTTCTTTTGTCCAGAGTTCCAGCGGATATTTTTCGTAAGGTTTCCAGAAATTTTTAGACGTTTCGCTTCCCGGAACGGCGTTTATCGCGGCAACATTTACCATACCGTCAATGCGCTTATATTTTTTCAAATTTTTATCAACGGCTTTTTTTACATCTTTCGGGTATGTTATATCAACCGGGTTTTTTGCCTGATTGTCGAAGATGACAACCTTAGCTCCACAGGAAGTCAAATGCCGATGGAATTGAGATCCTAAAAAACCGCTTCCGCCTGTCAGGATAATGACCTTGCCTTTGAGTGAAAATAAATCTTTCATTGTTTTCCCCTTTTATTCGTGAAACTCCAATTCCGAAAGCGAAGCGTAGCGGAATTGGTAAGTTGTAATGAGACTCAAACTTTAAAAGCTAAGCGCATTAAAGTTTGTTAGTCGAATTATCCAATAGCCAAGGGCTATTGGGAACAATCCCGCAAAGCGGAGGGTATTATACCCGTGATTTATTCCGGAACTAATGGAATCAACATGTTGGATTCCAATTCAACTCTATCCAGAAACGGCCACTGATCCTCCAGCGGTTTGGAAACCATTGTGCCGTCTTCTCTTCTTTTGGAAGCGACTTTCGGCGAAACTTTAAAGCCGGGTATAACCATAACATCACAGATGACCGGTCCGGGGAAATCAAGCGCTTCCCTGATTTTCAATTCCAGTTCGCTGGCGTCATTAATTCTGATAGCCTTTATTTTATAAGCCGCCGCCACGCTGATTATATCAGGCAATGTTAATCCTGACGAGGGATCATTGCCGACATAATTTCCGTTAAAATGCGTTTCCTGCATTGTTCTGATTGAAGAATAGCCGTTGTTGTTCATGATGAATATTTTCACCGGTAAATCAAGTCTGCGCAGAGTTTCCAGTTCCTGAATGTTTAACTGAAATCCGCCGTCGCCGGC
>Ga0182011_10002646_pt1 | contig 15031 bp, 18 predicted proteins | sample 711E1DmetaG_FD_120481 | JGI IMG/M metagenome (GOLD analysis project Ga0182011, IMG submission 120481) | Permafrost microbial communities from Stordalen Mire, Sweden - 711E1D metaG | ecosystem: Environmental > Terrestrial > Soil > Wetlands > Permafrost | place: Sweden: Stordalen | collected... | reverse complement strand
GTCGGAACAATCCCGTTGCCAGCACCAGAATTTCGATAAATCTAGATTTGCCTCCATTACTGACCCCCAAGTATGAATTGGAGGGGTTATATATAAGTTATTCAGTCAAGCAGGTACACAACCAGAATCTGCGATGGATGAATTACAAGAAAAATTCTAAAAAGCCGCCGATGGGATTCGAACCCATGAACTGCTGATCTTTCGGATAATTCTTACGAATCAGCCGCTTTAACCGGGCTAAGCCACGGCGGCCCTCATTGTCTTCACTAGTTCATGCACATGCTCATTTAAGATTTGCGATCCTCACAGGAGATCATCTCAGGCTCCATCTCCTGCTTGTTGATCTCCTCGGCGAGCCTGGGCAGAAATATCCCGATATCCGTCACAAGTCCGATGGCCTGAGCCGATCCCCGATCCATAAGCTTGGTTACGGTTGCCGGATTGATATCTACACAGATGGTCTTAACGAAGGACGGCAGCAGATTTCCAACCGCAATGGCATGCAACATCGTGCCCAGCATTATGGTCATGTTCACACCACGCAGCGCTTTATCCATGGCATCCTTGGCTTTTGCCGTGTCCGTGATAACCTCTGGAAGCGGCCCGTCATCGCGAATGGAACCCGCCAGAATGAAGGTGATCCCCTTCATTACAGCCTCATACATGACTCCGCCCTTGAGTTTGCCCTCCACGATGGCGTTTTTTATGGAGCCGCTGGCCATGATCTCGCTGATGGCGTAGAGATGGTTTCGGTGGCCGCCGGAGATGGCATTTCCAGAGCAGTTCATTCCCAGGCTTGTGCCAAAGAGCTGACGCTCGATATCATGCACCGCCACGGCGTTTCCTGCCAGCAGCACATCCACGTATCCATCCCGAATGAGTTTGGCGAGTGATGGCGCCGCGCCGGTATGGACCACAGCCGGCCCGCAGACGACTGCAATCTTTCCTCCTGCCTTCTTTGTGCTGACAATCTCGCGGGCCAGCTGGCGGACGAGTTCTCCGCTGGGCCTCTCCGAAGAGACTTCGTTGGACATAAATCCAAAGAACGTCTTCTCTCTAGGTCGCTCGGGCGGCACAACCTTGACGCCAGAAGTTCCAATCACTACATTGTCGCCTTTCTTGATATGGCCTATGGGAGTGCACACTGCCCTGCCGTCTTCAAGGACGATGAGGCAATCCATGTGGTTATGCTCTACCTCCGCCCACGAACCCTGGTAGCGCACATAGGTGGGATGATTGGTGGTGGAATAAAAACCCCGGGGAACTACCATATCACCAGGAGCAGTGCCCAATCGCGCATCCTCCATCTCTACCAGTTGGGCTCCCAGCGCATTCAGCTCCAGGAGTATCCTATCCAGATGAGCGGCATCCTCGCCGGTGACTGTGACCTGCACATAGCTGGTATCGTTCTTCTTCTGGCCTATCAGGAAGCTCTTGATCTCGAACTCACCACCCATGTCCATGATCTTATCCAGGACCCGGGTCAACATCTGGGAGTCGATGAGATGGCCCTCCATCTCAATATCTGCAATCTCGGTCATAAGTTCGCTCTTCACCACGTCTCTCCATCCAGGAGCGCCTGGGTTTTATCGTTTGTGCTCATGATGGTTTTGGTGATCCTAATCAGATAGCCATCATCTTCAGGCACTGGTTGGTCGAAGATGGCCCTAATTCCGCATCTATGAAGATGATGCTCAAACTCACTGGCCGTAGATAGGCTTCTCACACGAATCTGAACCTTCTGTGCAATGTTCTCTTTTCGCTGCTTTCTCTGAATGGTCTCGACTAGAGGCAAAAGAATGCTCTCTCCCAGGCGCTGAGCTCTCACTTTCCGTTCCTCTGCAGACTCCATCCACTCCAGGGACTGAAAGCCCTCTCGAACTGCTCTGGAGACAAAGAAGTCCTGTGCATAATCATTATAGTAGCGAAAGGCCAAACTTAAGTCGCTGCAATTGGTCTCGGAGCAGGTATACTTCAGTGGTGCCAATTTATTCTCCGGATCCTTCATCACCACGCCCTCCCGCCCCTGTCGACCAAGCTTAATCACGATCTGTTTGATCCTTTCAGGTGCGCTCTCTTTATCAAATTCGCCTAAAAATGTTGCAGTTCTAAGGCCGAATTCCCGGGCAAATTCATGCGTTTTGTGCACGCCAGAGGTGCCCTTCCTGTTCTTTAGAGCAATGTCGAAGAGATAGAAGTCCATGGTATCCGTAGGATAGATGTCCTTGGGAACATATGGGTTTTCCGGGCCCACCATCTCGCCGCATAAGACAAGTCGAGGGTTCTCTTCAAATACATCAGAAGGTAGAAGCCTCGCTGCTACTTCCGTAGAATAAGGACATATAAATCCACCTCGCGTGAGCGCCACAACATCGCCATCTATGGATAGCAAACGTACATTGTGGCCGTTCATCTTCTCCTCGACCGCCACAAAGTCGGAAAAATGCCTCTTTATCGCGGCTCCTAGCATGAGAGGGCGATTTATTTTTGGATAGCCGAATACGACCTCGCCATTCCTAAAAATAGCAGTCCCGGCCTCGATCCCCGAGGTCTCTTTTTCAAACCTCAGAGTCCCTGGCTCGGGCCAGTTTGATTCACTGATTATCGTCTCTTGCAGGCAATGCAACCTTTCTTCAGTTATTCCCAGTCTCTCTGCAACTTTTTGCAGATTCATCTGGTCCTCACCAGGAAGTCTAAGATAGACCGCCTGGTTATCATGCCCACTACCTCTTCTCTATGGTTGAGAACGGGCAGGCCACCCCTGTTCTCTGTGAGAATGATCGACTTTACCTCATCAAGAGGAGTATCTGCGTAGACGTACCTCACATCATGGGTCATCACATCTGAGACCAGAATGTTGTAGATGCGAGCGTATTGCTTGCTGGCGGTATCGTTAAGGTCCCTGAAGGCTCGCAGGGATTTGGCCACGTCCCTCTCGGTTATTATGCCAACCAGCCGACCGCCCTCCACCACGGGAATCCTTCCTACATCTCTGTCCAACATCATGCGCCGGACGTGAACTAGCCGATCGTTGGGGTTAGCGGTGAGGGGATATCTCATGGCATCGGATGCTATTCCGCTGACATTTACGGCTGCCAGGATCTCTCTTGGCCGAACCCAGCCCAGAATCTTGTCGCCATCTACTGCCACCAGTACTGAGGTCTTCTGCAAGAGGATCATGGCGTCATCCACGCCCATATCCGGCAAGACCTTTATCACAGCATCCATAGTGGCTGACGCAACATGCAGAGAGGAGGCCGGCATTCCCAGTGATTTGCGTGTGCCAAGAACACGAGCGATCTGCCTCGTAGTGATTATACCGCCCATCTTGTCCTTGTTGGTCACCAGAAGCCTGCGCTGATTATTTTTCTCCATCAGATCCAGTGCATGGCCCACACGCTCGGATTTGTCAATGGTGAGGGGCTCTGTCATGATGTCCTTGACTTGCATTACTTCCACCTCCCGATCTCGGTGACGATCTCATCGGCTGAGAAGTATCCCACGACTTCGTTATTCTCCATAACAGGCATGCCGATGATATGCTTTTCCTCAAGAGTTTTGCTGGCCTCCACCGCCTTTATCTCCGGGCTCAGGGAGAAAATCGGTGAGGTCATGATATCTTCGGCGACGAATGGCATTTGCTTCACGTACCGGTACTGCTTTCTGCCTGCAGCGCTCTCTTTCCTGGTCATCTTGATGTTCTTTGTTTCCATCTCGTCTTTAGGCCCCATCATCTCCGAGAATGTGAGACCGGATCGGGTCACTATGCCCACAGGAGTCGTATTGTCCTCGTAGACCAGAGCCCGGCTGACGCCTTGCACATTCATCTCTTCCAGGACGTGGCCAATGGTATGATGACGGTGCACATTCAAGATGTTCTTACTCATCAGGTCGCCTACGGTTGCTTTGATATCCTGCTCAGAGAAGTACTTCACCATATCGCGGGTTGTGATCATGCCCACGATCTCACCATCGCGTTCTACCGGCAGGCCACTGATATCATTTTCTATCAAGAGTTCTGCTGCCTGGGGCATGGTGGCATCAGGGAATATGGTGATGGGCTTCTCAGTCATGACTACCTGAATGGGGATCTTGTCTATGGGCCGTCTGCGCCACTCCGGAGCTGCCTGGTTGAGCCGGTTGGTGATATCGTATTTGGTAACGATGCCCACCAACTTGCCGTTGTCCAATACAGGTAGCCTGCCAATGGAATATTTGAACATCAGATTCCTGGCCATTTGAATGGGCTCATTTCGCTCAATGACATTTATGGGAGAGCTCATGTAATCTTTGACTTTCTTTATGATCATGGCAGTAATCCTCTGTTCTCGGCCAACGCCCTCACGTAGTCTCTTTCCGTCAGAATTCCGACTAAAGAACCCTTGTCCATGACGGGCAACGATCCGATGTCGCTATCCAGCATCTTCCTGGCAGCATGGCCCAGATCCACTTTCTTCTCTGTGGTAAGCAAGCTTCTCTTAATCAAGCTCTTGACAGGCTGATTCATTACCTCACCGATGTCGCCGGTTACCACCTTTTCAAAAGCTGCACCGCTGCCCAGATACTTCATGATATCTGAAGCGGTAACCATGCCCATGAGAACTCCGTCCTGCACTACCGGCATGCGACGGAAGCCCTTTTGGATGATCATCCTCGTCATCTTCTCAATTGTGGTTTGGGCCGGTGCAGTCACCACATTGGGGCTCATAAAGGACTCAACAGCAAGGCCTGTGTCCAGACCTCTGCAAAAGCGCACAAAGTCCTCTTCAGTTATTATGGCCTTGATGCGGGTATCCTCGTCTACGATGGGAAGGCCGCCCACATTCTTTTCATACATCAAATTCAAGACGTCGTTAAGGGAGGCGCTATCGCTGGCGTAGGTCAGCTTGTCGCTCATAATCTCTCGGATATCCGCATTTATGGCCGTGAAGATATTGCCGCCATACTTTTCTTGGAGGAGGTTGTGGCGCAGCCCGCCGCCAAGAAAGTCAACGATATCTACAGACGTCACAAAGCCCATCAACCTCTTTGTGCCCGCGTCGGCTATGGGAAGCCGGGAGAAGCCATAGAAGGTCATTGTCTTTATGGCACCCATAATGGTAGTGGTTGGCGGAACAGTGACCACATCAGGCGACGCCGCGCCCACCAATTCGCTGATGTGCTTGGCATGCCTGGAGTCGAATTGCAGAGGTCCTCTATCCCCCGAGCCGGGGGCTCTGGGCATCCGATCGTTCTTTTGCGGTATCCTTGTTATCTCTTTTCCCGTTGTTGGACCGTTGCTCATCTTCACTCACCCAGGTAACTCTTGATCAGATCATTTCGATCTACAATTCCCACAAGCTTTCCATTATCCACAACTGATATCCTGCCCATATCATGCTTGAGCATCAGCTCTAAAGCCTCGGCCAGACTTGCCTCTGACCCCAGGCTAAATATGGGAGAACTCATCAGCTTCTCGGCATGCATCTGCGTGGAATCGGAGGGTCGAGTCTCGCTCTCTTTGCTGATTCGGGCCCAGCCTCTCTTCAGGATATCGAACCTGGTGATCATTCCTATGGGCTTGCCGTCCTTTGCTACAGGCAATCCGGTGAAGTCCTGATCCAGCATTTTGCCCCATACTTCAGTAAGCGAATCATCCGGGCTCGCAGTTACGACTTTCGTGGTCATGATGTCGCCAATCAGCTTTTGGGGAACTTTGGAGATGTCGATGTGCTTGAACACATCAATTAGAGTGACAACTCCTTTGAGCACAAGGTCTTCCTGGGACTCGACCACAGGAAGCAATGTGCATTTCTCCTTGAGCATGATCTTTGCCGCTTCAAACATATCCATATCTTCCGTTACAGTGGGGACCTGCACAATGAAACCCGATACAGTAACGTTCGATTTGGTTGATGTCACACGCAGCATGTCCTGTGTAGTTACGATTCCGAGGACAACTCGTTTACTATTCACGACCGACAGTCCACGCACATGGTTATCTCTGATCAACTGACGTGCTTTGGTCAGAAAAGTCGAATCCTCAACGTATAGAGGATCTCTGGATAAAATATCTTCTACTAACATTATTACTCCCCTGCGGTCCCGCAACGGTATCTATCTTTTTCCGTCCCTGCAGCTCCAGCAGAGCAACTCGCCATTTAGGCTCTCCAAGGTATCAGAAAGCTGGCCACAGACTTCACAGATTCCGCTCACTACTCCACGAGGTTGATCGAAATGGATGCTTTCCCGGTGCATCTCCAATAGATCGCTCAAAATCTCATTCAAACCGAGGGAGGACCCTGAGACCAGATCTGTATCGGTTATTATACCCACGAGCTTTCCTTTGAATATCACGGGAAGCCGTTTGACTCCGGTGCGGAGCATCAACGCCGCTGCTTCGCGTAGGCTTGCATCCGGCTCTATGGCATTTACAGGTGAGCTCATGATCTCGCCCACCTTTAGATTTCTGGGATCGATTCCTTTGGCTATGACCTTTTTGACCAGGTCCCTTTCCGTCAGAATGCCTGTGGGTTTGTCGCCGCTTACTATTATCAGACTTCCCACATTGGCCGAGCCCATCTTCTTGGCAGCGCTAAGGATGTCCAGGTCAGCATCGGCTGTGATCACCGGCCTGGTCATGATGTCTCGCACTGGGATCTCTGTTTCCATTTGGCCAATCTCTCCGTGAAAGCTCTATGTACTTATCAGAGTGCTAATGATATAAAAGGCTACTCCGGTTCAATAAGCTTTGATATAGTTAATATTATTTTTTTCTATTCTCGAATGTGCTTCAGGATGTGCACTAATTCCGCCATGATGAGCTCCATGCCTAATCTCGCGGCGCCAGGCGAGCCTGGCAGACAAAACACAGGCTTTCCATTATAAATTCCCGCGGTTGCCCGGGTGAGCATGGCTCGAGTCCCTACCTCCTCCAAACTTCGCCAGCGGAAGACCTCGCCAAAGCCGGGAAGCTTCTTTTCAAAGAGAGGTTCCACGGCCTCTAAGGTTAAGTCAAGATGAGTAAGCCCCGTGCCTCCACAGATAACCACGGCATCGGCAACGCTCTTTTCCACAACATCTCGGATAGGCTCAATGCCGTCCGGACAAAGGCGGTATTGGGCTTTGTATCCGGCGGCTTTGACCATCTCCAGGATCACCTTTCCGGATAGGTCTTCTGCCTCTTCCGGACCTGAAACCGGCCCGAACTTACGAAAACGGGAGGTGCTCGCGACCACTACATCTATGATCATGCTATCTCCTCTATGGATAAGGATAAGATTATTCCCGTGCGATTATGTCTTACTCAACTCAGTTGATAGGAAGGAATATTTATGTCGCTATTAGCAGTTGATGTGGGGGCAGGCACCCAGGACATCCTGCTCTATCAGGAAGATGTGCCATTGGAAGGCTCGACCAAGATGGTTTTGCCAAGTCAAACGACTCTGGTGGGAACCAGGATAAACCGGGCCAGGCTGGCGGGAAAAGATGTGTTCCTGCGCGGGCCGACCATGGGTGGGGGAGCCTCCACTGCGGCAGTAAGATGGCATCTGGCTGCGGGCTATGCGGTTTATGCCACACCATCCGCGGCAGCTTCCATAAATGATAATCTGGAGCGCGTCGCGGCTCTGGGCGTCAAGATCCAGGAGGATGCACCCCAATCCGCCGAGATCATTGAGACGGGCGACATAGACACTTCCGCGCTTCGTCGTGCCTTCCAGATCTTCGACATTGCGCTTCCGAAAGATATTGCGGTGGCAGTTCAGGATCATGGCTATTCCCCGGAAAAGTCAAATCGACTGGTTCGGTTTGAGCATCTGACTGAAGCTATTCGCTCCGGTGGGAAACTGGAGGCCTTCGCCTACCGGCAGCCTCCTCAGGCCATGACCCGTATGCTGGCAGTTCGAGACACGCTGGTGAGGGATGGATTTGAGCCACTCCTTATGGACACCGGCCCGGCAGCTATCTTTGGTGCAGCCCTGGATTCTCGATTTCTCGATCCTGCTCTTATTATCAACTTCGGCAACGGCCATACGGTGGCAGCCATTCTGGATGATGGACGGATCACAGCCATCTTCGAGCATCACACATCCGAGCTGAGCCCGGAAAAGCTAAGAGATTTCACAGAAAAGCTGTGCAACGGAAGACTGTTGAACAGCGAGGTGTTCGAGGATGGAGGTCACGGAGCCTATATTGATAGCGTTCCCGAAAGGATCATGTCCACAATTGCCACAGGACCACGCCGTGCCCCGTTCCTTCAAAGCCACGCATTAGAAGGTGCAGTCCCGGCATCGCCCGGTGGAGACATGATGATCACGGGTTGCATAGGTCTAGTCGAAGCCTGGAAAAGCAGAGAGGATTTATGGAGATAGGCAGAGGCGCGGAAGCGGTCATAACTTTGGAGAACAACGTCGTCAAGAAGTGGAGGCTGCCCAAGAGCTATCGGCTGGCGGAACTGGATGAGCGCATTCGGCAGGAAAGAACTTTGCGGGAGGCCAGGATCACATCCGATGCCCGCAGGCACGGGGTTCTTACGCCAATTATTAGCGATGTCTCTCGCTTTGAGCTCCAGATGGAGCATATAGACGGCGCAACTCTGAAGGATGTTATCAATAGCGACCTCTCCGAGAAAGCGGGGGTGATGGTAGGAAAGCTGCATCAGGCAGGAATCATTCATGGGGACCTGACCACATCCAATATGATCCTTGTGCATGGAAAGATATGCCTTATAGATTTCGGCCTGTCGTTTTACGAAAAATCCGTAGAAGCCCAGGGTGTTGACGTTCATGTTTACTTCCAGACCCTGGAAAGCACTCATGATCATTCAGAGGAGTTGATCGAAGCCTTCAAGGTCGGATATACCCGGACCTATCCCGAAGCTACGGCGGTCCTGAAGAGAGTGACTGAGATCAAAGCGCGGGGCAGGTACCTTTAAGTAATCAACTTTCTTAGGATACAACAGTTAGTCCAAATTTAATTTCAAGGTGATAAGCCAATGGCTGAAGATGATGTCGTATTCGTCGGCAACAAGCCTGTGATGAGCTACGTGCTGGCAGTGGTTACACAGTTCAACGGCGGTGCAAAGGATGTCAGGATTATGGCCAGGGGCAGGGCGATCTCCAAAGCGGTAGATGTGGCAGAAGTATCAAGGTCCCGATTTCTGCAGGATGTAAAGGTGTCGGGGATTCAGATATCCACCGAAACCCTCAAAACAGACCGGGGAGAGACCAATGTTTCAGCGATTGAGATAACACAGGGGAAGTGAGAGTCTAACTTGACACCAACGCTCGGCATCATATCCTCGGGGCGGGGAGAGAACCTTCGCTACATTCTGCTGGCGGAGCGCTCCGGCGACCTTCCCGCTATTGTGAAAATAGTTCTGACCGATCAGCCGGATGCGGGTGCCCTCAGGATCGCCCGGGAGTTCGGCGTTCCGGGCCTTTATCTCGATCCCAGAGGGAAACCCCGTGAGGAGTATGACCGGGAGCTCATAGCGCATCTGGAGGCGGCGGGCGTGGAAATGATTGTGCTCACGGGTTTCATGAGGATTCTGACTCCATTTTTTGTCCGCCGTTACAGGGATAGGATCCTGAATATTCATCCCGCCCTTCTGCCTTCCTTCCGGGGCATGGATGCCTTCGGCCAGGCCCTGGATCATGGGGTATTATGGACCGGAACCACTGTGCATATCGTCGATGAGGACGTGGACCACGGACCAATCATATATCAGAGGCCTGTGCCGGTTAAAGAGAACGACACTCATGAGAGCCTGAAGGCCAGGATTCAGAGGGCGGAGTATAAGGCCTATCCGAAGGCGATAAAGATGTTTATAGAAGGAAAGGCTAAAGTCGTGGGAAGAAAGATCGTCTTCGAGAAAGGGGATGAGTAAAATGGATAATTTGTGGGCACCCTGGCGCATCGAATACATCCTCAGCAAGAAGCCTGCAGGCTGCATATTCTGCGACAAGCCCGGCGAGAACAAGGATGAAGAGAACATGATTCTCCACCGGGGCCGGTATCATTTCATCATCATGAACGCTTTTCCCTACAACAACGGCCATATGATGGTGGTTCCTTTCCGGCATACGGCCACGTTGTCGGCCTGGGCAGGAGATGAGCAGCAAGAGATGATGCAGCTGGCTGATCTTGCCGTAGAGCTGCTGCGTAAGACCATGCATCCGGATGGTTTCAACCTGGGGATTAACATGGGCATTGTGGGTGGGGCAGGGGTGGCAGATCATATTCACCTGCATATTGTGCCCCGCTGGAATGGGGACACCAACTTCATGCCTGTGCTCTCAGATACGCGAGTTATTTCGGAGCACCTGCGGGCGACCTTTGGGACGCTGAAAAAAGCTCTTGCTGAAATGGAGAAAGGATAGATGATATGCGATCAGGAACCCGGGGTATGCTTAGACAGTTATTTCGCGCATACAGCTTAGAGCGGTGTCCCTGCCTTCTGTGGGCATAATTGTGCAATTCATCCGGCATACAACAGCCGAGGTACTTGAGGTGCAGGCAGAACACATCTATAATATTAGTTTAAAGAGTATGCCTTCTTGACTCCAGAGTTCGGACAAACTTATTGCAGTCTTGCCTTGGTTGAAAGCTATGCATCTCGGCGATTATCGGTATAGATTAATACAAAAGTCGGTAAGAGTTTTCCCCTCTTTCCTCCTTTATAGATTACACTTTGTGTCACAAGGATATTAAGTAAATTGGTAATAACTTGTAATCCACCAGATCCGTACTTCCATGAATCTGGAAGCCTTCACTGCATGCGTAAAGCTCAAGAGACGGTCTTGAGACCTCAAATTTAGCAATTTGCGTTTCAGAAAAAAATCGGCTAACAGAGGAGCTAAATGAAACGATTCTCTCATCTATGGGCGGGCATATTGATAGTTGCAGTGTCTATAATAATTGAATATGATAGATATCTCTTGTAGTACACAGGGAACATCCAGTGACATGGCATGAAATCCATAATTATTCCTGCATATAATGAGGAGACGAGGATCAAACGAGCCATTGAGAATCTAATAGATGGATTTCCGGGACAAGAAATTATAGTTGTCTGCGATGGAGAAGATAATTCCGATGACATCATAAAAAGCTTCTCCGTTAGATACCCGAATATCCGACTTCTTTGTTTTGGTAATCGTCTGGGCAAAGGCGGGGCATTGATTCAGGGTTTTAAAGTTGCTGAAGGGAAGGAAATATGCTTTGTAGATGCCGACGAATCAGTAAGTATTGATGATCTAAAAGGCATGTTTCAGGCTTTACAAGGTGTTGACGGAGTAATCGCCTCACGGAGATTGAAGAGATCGAAAATCCTAATAAAGCAACCAATCCAGAGAAGGTTGGCAAGCAGAATTTTTAATATTTTTGTAAGGATGCTTTTTAGCCTGCCCTATGAGGATACACAATGCGGTGCAAAAGTCTTTAAGCAGGAGGCAATTCTCAATATTCTAAACGATCTAAAGACCACGGGATTTGAGACAGATGTCGAGATTCTTTGGAGACTTAGAAAGATGGGATATAGAATTAGCGAGTACCCGATAAGCTGGAAACATTCCGAGGGAACAAAATTTAAATTATCTGATTCCAAGGGCATGCTTATTTCTTTGATAAGAACAAGATTTAGCCGTTGATGTCTAAACGGAATTTGACCATTTGCAGATCTGGGAAAACAGATTGCTACGCCTGTGATCAGATTTTTAGAGAAAAATTGCCCCGAATTTGCTGGAGATACTTAAATGGACCCACCCGAATATGATAAGATGTATAGTCTGGAAGAGGCAAATTGGTGGTATGTAGGACGCAGGGATCTGGTTATGAAGATGGCATCTCGAGCGGATGATGGTCTTTCAGAGAAAACTTTGAGGATTTTGGATGCAGGTTGTGGTACCGGGATTAATCTCAAATACCTTCAAATTCTCGGTGATGTTTACGGTCTGGACATCTCAAAGAATGCCTTGATATTCAGCCGAATCCGGGGTTTGCATTCTTTGATCTGCGGTTCGGTGGATAAGCTACCATTTAAAAATGAACTCTTCGACCTTGTCTTGGCTCTGGACGTTATAGAGCATATGGACGAAGATACCTCCGCTGTCAGGGAGCTTAATCGTGTTTTGAAGCCAGGTGGACGCCTAATAATAACCGTTCCCGCCTTCCAGTTCCTTTGGACCAGCCATGATCTTGCAGTTCATCACAAGAGAAGATATACAAGGTCCGGGCTCCTTAATATTCTAAGGCGGTGTGGGTTTGAGAATGAAAAAGCTACCTACTGGAACTTTTTCCTGTTCTTGCCCGTGGCGATAGTACGGTTGTCAAAAAGGGTTCGTCGATCTGGAAATGCTATGCAGACAGATTTAGCGGAACTGCCCTCTCTCTTGAATGGACTCTTTCTGGGACTAATTCGTATTGAAAATGTGATTCTTATGCGATTTGATCTGCCGGTTGGCATTAGCGTGATGTGTACATGCAGGAAAGTCAGCGACGGTCAAGATGAAACGAAATGTGGATAATGTGTTAGCGATTAGCTTCATGCATCCTTTGCGAAGCCTTGCCTATGTGGTGACTGCTGTGCTTTGCATCATCTATTTAGAGGAGAACCTACTCTTGCTGGTAGGCGGAAATCAGATTGCTCAGTGGGGTCAAGATGCGTTTTAATTGTGATAAGCTAAAGGCATTAAGCTTGTCGAGAGTCGACTATTCGATATTGGTCCTTTATTCGATATTATCAATTTTATTTACATATCCTGTAGCGTTCTCTATAAATAAAATACCTGGTAAGGGCGACGTTTTTTGGTTTTTGTGGGATTTCTGGTCGTTTAAAAAAGCAGCACTTAATTTATCAAATCCATATTATACAACGGATATATTTTATCCAACAGGTGTTAGTCTAGCATTTTCGGATGTCTCGCCCTTTAATGCAATAATATCCATTCCCTTACAACAACTATTCGGCCTTATTGCTGCATATAATATGATTTGGATTTTGACGTTTATATTATCGGGTTTTAGTGCCTATTTGTTGGTAAAATATTTAATTAATGATACAAAAGCAGCAATCTTATCCGGGATAATTTTCATGTTTAGCCCTTACCATTTTGCCCATGCACTAGGTCATATGAACTTGATAACCACCGAATGGATGCCATTATATATCCTATTTTTGATTAAAATGACTCGCGAAGATAAGAAAACCAATGCGATATTTGCCGCAATTTTCTTGGTCCTCACAGCCATGAGCAGTAATTATTATTTAGTTTTTATGTTTATTTTTACGCTATTGTATCTCATATATTACTGGCTAGTTGATAGAAGTCTGATAAACAAGGATTTCATGAAAAGATTTTCGATAATGACAGCAGGCTTTTTGGTTTGCTTTTCTCCTTTTCTGTATATTATGTTAAAAGAGATGCTTCTCTCAAAATCTAATTATATGTATCAAGGAGGATTTGAGGAATTTTCCGCAGACTTGATGGCGTTCTTCACTCCTACAATATTCCATCCTGTCTTCAAAGATCTCGTTTCTCCCATCAATTCGCAATTTACCGGCGGTGGAATAGAGTTTACAGTATTTGCCGGATATACGGTATTACTCTTATCAGTCATAGCAATCTGGAAGATAAAGACCAAAGAAATTAAGTTCTGGGCACTTTCCACAATAATCTTTTTCATTCTATGTTTAGGTCCATATTTGACCATCAATGGCGTTGCTGATTTCTCTTTTAGCGGATACAACTTCAAGATACCTTTACCTTACGTAATTTTGATGCATATACCGGTCTTTTCCATAGCCAGGGCCCCAAGCAGATGGGATGTATTGGTGATGCTATCTCTCGCGATATTAGCAGGATATGGATTAAATTATATATTTTGTAAAGTTAGAAATAGGCATCTTCTTAAGAGCGACAAAGAGAATATCATATTTATTATCATATCTTGCTTAATCTTGTTCGAATTCTCGGCCGTGCCCTTCCCGATGTCAAGTGCTGAGGTTCCAGCTTTCTATAAGCAGCTAGCGCTTGAGACCGACGATTATGCTATTCTTGAGGTTCCAGGATTTGCTGCGGCGAATTATATGTATTTCCAAACCATTCACGGGAAGAAGCTTGTTAATGGTTACGTATCACGTACGCCGGATTACGTGCTTGAGTTTGCGAGTCGGGCACCACTTATTAGTAATATTATATCTCGATCTGATACACCCATAATGGAAGATATCACAAAAAAAGAGGTCATAAAACAAAACCGGACGGAACTGATATCTACACTCTCCCGTTATAATATTAGATATATAATCATTCATGAGACATACCTATCCTATGATGAATTTTCATTTGCATCGAATCTTGTCCATGATGCTCTCGGGATCGAACCAGTCGCATATAACAGTGATGGCTTATGGATTTACCACATTCCGGCATCTCTGAATTCTTCGCCATTACGTCTTTAGCTTGGGCTTCTAGGCATATATGGCGAGTCTCACACCCAGACCCACTAAATGCAAGCTAAGATCCACATGAGTAAACTCACCTGAGATTACCAAAAAAATAAAGGGCCTAGTCTGCGCTTATACCTACTTAAGTCTCGGTTATTTTAGTTTGGTTAGATTCACAGATATGACTAAGCTTTTGAGGTTTTTCATATCTGAAGACAGAGTCGAGGTTTTGGTGTTGTTGTTGGTTTTCACGGACCCGATTGGGCTTTTGATTTTGGTTAAATTCACAGATATGACTAAGCTTTTGAGGTTTTTCATATCTGAAGACAGAGTCGATGTCTTGAGACTATTTGTGCTCGCGTTCGAAGCTGTGTTGGTTACGTTCACAGATTTTGTAGTATTGATCATGTCTTTCGACGCTATAGTGTTATCCGCGAATGCTCCCACAGAAATCACTAAGAGTATCGAGAACAGCATTATTCCTGAAATCAGTGCATATTTCATTTTTCCCACCTATTGATTCAAATTGTCTGCGTTAACCTCTATCATTCATCTACAACTATACATACTACTTGGTACTGGGAGCCTTATACCCAAGTTCCT
>Ga0182011_10002644_pt1 | contig 15040 bp, 11 predicted proteins | sample 711E1DmetaG_FD_120481 | JGI IMG/M metagenome (GOLD analysis project Ga0182011, IMG submission 120481) | Permafrost microbial communities from Stordalen Mire, Sweden - 711E1D metaG | ecosystem: Environmental > Terrestrial > Soil > Wetlands > Permafrost | place: Sweden: Stordalen | collected... | reverse complement strand
GAAATTCAGTTGTTTATAAACAACAAATGCACCGATTATTATTACAATTGAAACAGTGAATTGAAAAACGACCAATATACCCCTCAGCGTTTTTGATATTGATCCCGGATTTAATGTTCCTTTTAAAACCTCAACAGGGTTAAAAGAGGCCAGAACAAATGCAGGATATGTTCCGGCAGCAGTTCCAACAATTAATATCAGAGCAATAATTCCTATGAATCCTTTATATCCTGAAAAGAGGGTTAGCGATATCTCTTTCCCGATAAGATGATTAAAAGCCGGAGCAAGTACCATCACCAGCAAAGAGGCTATGATCGCAGCAATTGTTACAATAACCAAGGATTCGCCTACAAACTGAAAAATCAAACCTGTTTTATCTGATCCTGATACCTTTCTGATTCCTACCTCTTTGGCTCTGCCGGCAGATTTAGCAGTTGCAAGATTAATATAATTAATGATTGCAATAATAAGTATAAGCAGGGCGATTACCGCAAAAATGTATACGGTTGACAACGATCCTGAAGGTTCAATCTGATACTGTGGAGCTCCTTTGAGATGGATATCTTTCAATGGTTCAAGCTCATACCCAAACTGGTTTCCTGCCCTCCTGAAATCTTCTATCGTTATTCCTATATATTTTTTTATCTGTGGACCAACATATTTTAATACCACCTCCGGAAATTTTGCTTCCATGGAAGTCTTTTTAATACCTTCTTTAAGCACTATATAAGTATAGTAATTATGATTGAGCCATTCCATGCTTCTGGAGTCACCCAAAGAGTTAAGCGAGCCCAGCATATCAAACTTAAAATGAGAATTTGCAGGAATATTCTGAACTACCCCTGTTATGGTATATAGATTGGTATCTGCCTCAAGACTTATTCTTTTACCCATTGGGTCTTCATTGCCAAAGTACTTTTTTGCAAATTTTTCAGTCAGAATCATTGACCGGGGATTTGCAAGGGCTGTTTTCGGATCGCCGCTTAAAAGCTTAAAGTCGAAGACACTGAAAAATGATGAATCGGCAAAGAGAACTCCGTCTTCATTAAATCTTGTTTCACCATACTTAACGAGCCATGCCCCTGACCTGTTTAACCTTACAGCATGTAAAATCTCAGGATAATCAGCTAGAAGAGTCTGGGCCATTGGTGGTGCCGTAATTGCCTGGTCAAGTGTGGAGCCGGCCATCACTCCTTTTACCTTAATCCGATAGATGTTTTCATAGTTTTTATGAAACCTGTCATAACTTAATTCGTGTAAAACGTAAAGTGATATTAAAAGGAAACTTGTGATCCCTATTGTAAGGCCGGTGATATTAAGAATCAGATATCCGCTATGCTTCCGCATATTACGGATAGCATTTATAAAAAAATTTCTTAACATATAAAATAGTTCTAAAGGACTAATAATTATGTAAAAGACATCATAAAATTTAAACTGATGCAGGATTAATAAAAAGAGTTTTATCAGGCCTGTAAAGAAGTTATGTTGTTAGGTAGTTATGTCGAGGTACATAGAATTTAGAGTGTAGAGTACAGCATGTAGAGTTTTACTGTGCTCTGTGCCGTTACGCCGTTATTTCGTCAGTGTATAAAATTCGTATTTGATCGTCCAGCTGATTTCTTTCCCGGGTTCTACTTTAATCTTTATGTATGGTTCGGGGCACAGAGTTGTTGAACAGGCCCAGAATGACAGTTTAAGAAATGGCTGATTACAGGTAATCTTAACTCCGGCTCCTGTTATACGATTTTCAATCCTGATTTCGTAATCAGCGGCATCAGGGCCAAATCCTTCCAAAGAAAAACACTTGACTTCTTCTCCGTTACCTATGGTTCTGAGAAACGATATCTGGTTGCCCTGAATTTCGGCCAATTCTCCAAATCCCACACCTTCCCCTTTCAGATTAAAAGGAAATTTCACAACAAGCCCGGGACCAATGGGATGTCTATCGATTACGAAGAAATTATGGTCATAGACATTAGTTTCAATTGTACGGGTTCCCATATTTTTCAGTCTATGGTTCAGTACAAGTTCAGGTTTATCTTTTGTCAGACTGACAGTTTTTTCATAATGATACGAATAAACCTTATCCTCAAGATCGTGAATAAATAAAACCTGATCTGATTTCTTTTTAACCGACCATTTTCCGGGGTTTATTAACTGGTATAACCTGCTGAATGTATATGGTTTGTCATCTTGTTTGTAAACTGCGCCCACTCCTATCTTAACAAAACTTCCTCCGGGTTGTATTTCACTATAGTCCAAAGGAGCAAATTCTTCTGCGGGTCCCATTATCACATCATGTATTTCGGGGCTGTATTTACTGAACCATTGACCAAAATATTTATGACCGCTGTATTCCAGACTGACAATATTTCCTGACCAATCAAATCGGGTTCCCCGGTAATACCCTTTAGCGGCATCTGGAAGGTAGATCGTAGCTTGTATTAATCCGTTGGTGATCTCTGTCTGCGGAAATTTTGTAAATGGCATTGTAATAAGTGTTAATCCGGAAAATATATAATTTATCGCTTTCATCTCCTAAAGTTCATTTATTAATAAAAGTTTAAAGATACCTGCAATATTTATATTCTTCCGGATGAGTCATTTAAAATTATGTTAAGCCCTGTTCACGTATCCTTCGATTGCATAAAATAGTTTGATAAACCATATTAAAAAACGTCAGACAATAACCTGGCAGTTTTGTCTTTACAGGCCCGGTAACGAAGACTATACTTCCTGGCGGGGTAGCACTACACGACGTGAAAATGGGGGAATACGATAAAGTTAACATGAAGATTACCAATGTTCCCAAAGCCAATAAATTCTTGGTAAGAGAATATCGGAAAGGCTGGGAACTATAGTCATTAAAAAGGCTGTCTGGTAATCAAGACAGCCTTTTTTAATAATTAACACACTTTTAGTCTCTACTATTTTGTTTGAGGTTTAATGGTAGTTGGTTTTGGCGCTGGTTTTGGTGCCGGTTTAGCTGCACCAGATTTTGCTTCAGTTTTTTTCAGGAATTTCCCGGTATTATCATATGACAGAGTCTCCTGTGTCGTTCCTTTTACTACTACAACATCAAATGTAACAACATCTTTATCAACAACTTTGTAAGCATCCTTGATTGTAAATCCGACATAGTCTTTAGTAATATTATCGGTAATAGATTTCTGAAGGTCCACAACTTTTAGGGGAGTACGCTGGGCATTAGCCACAAGAGCACCCATCAATAAAACCATAACGAATAATAACTTTTTCATATCTAATAATTTAATTGGTTTGATATAACAATATTATTATGCGATTCTGAAGATGAACTGAAGTTTGAGGTTTTTTAACAATAATTAAAGAAACCTCCTTAAAATGAACGCGGTGAATTCTCTTTAATGTGGTATCTGAGTCTTATTTCATGAATGGCATTTCGACAGATATAGGTTATATGCATACCATAACTTTCGGTTATCTCTTTAACGATAGATAAACCCAGACCAACTGATTGAGGATTATTGCTGCTTTTATGAAATCTTTTAAATAGATCCTCAGGATTAATAGTTAAAGGTAATCCGGAATTGGTCATTATAAAAAACATTTTATCAATATGACATTTAATGAATCCACCATCAATGTTGAACCTTACAGCATTGCTGAGCAGGTTTGAAATCATGATTTCTGCAAGCACGTCATTCATTTCAACCAAAGCCTCATCATGAACATCCATTTCAAGTGTAATCTTCTTGAGCTGCATAATTTCTTTATAACTGTCCAGACCGTTAAAAGTAATTTGTTTCAGTGAGACTATCTTCTTTTCATGAAAAACCTGATTCTCAATTTTGGAAATTAGAAGGAGTCCCTGGTTAAGCTTGAATAATTTAGTAGTTGATTCATTTATAGATTTAATCAGGCTGAGGCTTTCCTTATTAAGGTTTCTCTGTTGCATAAGCAAATCGGTCTTTGACCGTATTACTGCAAGAGGTGTCTGAATCTCATGAGATGCATTCTCGCTGAATTCCTTAAGATTCAGGTAATCATCTCTCATTTTACGTGTCATGTTATCAAAGACCCTGTTAAGCTGGTCGAACTCTTTTATATCGGTCTCAGGTAACTCCAGAGGTTTATCCGATTGTATATCAAATCTCCCGGCAATTTTAACGGAATTATAAAACGGTCTCCAAAGTTTTCTGGCTATTAAGTAGTTGATAAGAATTGAAATAAGTAAAAGTGAAAAGAAAAGGATCAACATATATATACCTATATCCTGTAATAATTCATTTTTTTCGCTTAAAATCTGGAAAATGGTAATTATGAAACCTTTCTTTTGTATTGTGTTGCCAGCGGAATAAATATATCTAAAGGGAATAAATGCATCTGATTTTGAATCGTATATATCGGTGTCCTTAATAGATTGGATGTTACGTATCGGATAATTTAACAATTTAACTTCAATCTGGTGACCAAACGTGGCTTCAAAGTCCGGAATAGTATCTGTCTGTTCAATCTGATCTTCAATTATTGTTTTCTCAGTAATAAGGCTGTTGTCAATCTGCTTGTAAATTACTTTTTTAATTGTTAAGTATAATAATGCTGCTCCCGCAACCATTGCCAGAACATAAAGAATCAGAAAGTAAAAAGTACTCTTAGTTAATAATTTCAACTATCTATGAATTTATATCCAAAACCGTAGATACATTTAATATAATTCCTGCCTTCTGAAGCAACAATCTTTTTGCGCAGATTCTTAACATGTGTATAGACAAAGTCGAAAGAATCTGTAAGTATTACATTATCGCCCCAGAGATGCTCTACTATTGACTCTTTTGTTATGATTCTGTTTCTGTTAGCAATAAAAAACAGTAAAAGATCATACTCTTTTTTTGTAAGGATTAATAACTTGTCGTGGACATAAACCTGATTATCCTCGGTATTAATTCTGATTTCATTAAAAGTTATTTCATTCATACCTAGATAATTGTTCCTCCTTTGTATTGAGTTGATACGAGCACTAAGTTCGGCAAAATGAAATGGTTTTGTAAGATAATCATCAGCACCTATTTTTAATCCGATAAGCTTATCATCCAGAGAGCTTTTAGCGGAAAGTATAAGAATTCCTCCAGTTAATCTCTTTGACTTCATCTCGCGGATTAAATCCAGACCATTACCATCCGGGAGACCAATATCAAGGATAACACAATCGTACTTGTTTACATCTGCCTTTTGTACCGCTTCATTTAAAGTCAGTGCAGCTTCACAAATATGACCTTCCATTTTAAGGTAATCATTAATTGAACGGCTCAGCGACCGGTCATCTTCGACAATTAATAGTTTCACATCAGTAGAGTAAAATGCAAAAATACTACAATCTTAAAATTTCATGAAATTTATGAAAAAAAAATGAACCGGTTTAAATAAGGCTCCCGGCATCAGTCAACTGGCATCAGGTATTAGTTAATATTGTTTTCCTGAAGCCTGAAGCCTGAAGCCTGTCACTTTAAGATTTATTCTGAATTAAATCGTCATTTCAATTATGCCTTCTTTAATGCTTCAAGGACCCTTTCAGGTGTCATTGGCATCCTGTACAGTCGCACTCCTGTCGCATCAAATATTGCATTGGCAACCACAGCACCAATAGCAATAATAGCAGGCTCTCCTCCTCCCTGAGGCGGTTTATCTTTCCTCTCGAGGATAAGTGTGTCAATCTTCGGGAGCCATGAGAAACGTGGAATAACATAAGTATCTAGACTATGGGTAAGTACTTTACCTCCTTCAAATAATACCTCTTCGCCAAGTGTATACCCGAGACCCATTGTTATACAACCTTCCATCTGTATAGTGGCACCTTCAGGGTTTATACACAAACCCATATCCTGTGCGCAGGTTATACTGACTACTTTAACCTTGCCTGTGCTTTTGTCGACCTTTACCACAGCAATGTGTGCCACCCACGATCCGGCATCAATACCACATGCAATTCCTATGCCTCTTCCACTGCGGGTTCTAGCCGGTACATATCCGAACTTATCAGCAACAGCTTTCAGGCAGGCAATCATTTTCTCATCTTTCAGGTTCTTCAGACGGAATTCAAGGGGATCTATTCCTGCTGCAGCAGCCATAATATCGATCTGAACTTCTCTTGCAAAGGTATTAGTATTGTTGTTAGGAGCACGCCAGGCTCCTGTTCCGAACTGATGAACAGGTGACCCCCCGCTTTTCTGACTATAATGTGTGATTTTAGTATTTGGAATGTCATAAATTGCATCTGCACCTCTAGTACCGGAATAATATAAGTTATAATCCCAAAGTTTTATCTGTCCTGACTTATCTATCCCTGATTTTATTTTAACGACTCCAGCAGGATGAAATGTATCATAGAAGAATTCTTCATCACGAGTCCACATAAGCATAACCGGTTTCCCTGTCAATTTCGCAAGTTTTGCTGCCTCAATCCCCTGCTGGAATTCGCCTTTACCTCCGAATCCGCCACCTACGAAGGGTGTTATGACTCTTACTTTTTCAGCCGGGAGACCAAGTTCACGTGTTATCCCATCCCTTAATCCAAATGGTGATTGTGTTGAAGCCCAAACTGTCATTTTATCTCCTTCAAGTTGCGCAAGAGCAGTATGTGTTTCCACGGCAACATGGGCTAGATAAGGATCGTGAAACTCCGATTCAAAAGTTTTTTCACAAAGCTTTTCCCCGGCTTCAATATCTCCGGTTGACTTGACTATAGTTACATTTGAATCAGTCTTAAGCATATATTCATAAATAGTCTTATCATTGACTGGCAGTTCATTAAATGAATATTCGGCTTTAATTTTAACGATAGCCTCATCGGCTTTGTCACGGTTCTCATTTATTACAGCAACAAAATCGCCATCCCTGACAACTTTTGTCCCTGCAATTTTCTCAGCCCCTGAATAATCCACAGAAGTCATTTTAGCTGCATGTGAAGGCGGCCGTAATATCCGCGCAAAAACCATTCCCGGCAACTTCATGTCACCGGTGTATTTTGCTTCACCTGTTACTTTCAGGGTAGCATCGCTATGATTATATGATTTCCCGATAGATTTAAACTTTGTATAATCTTCCATGGAAGGTTTAACATCGAGGAATTTTTCAATCCTCGTACCCTTAGTCAGTTGTGCATAGCTAACGGTCTTTTTTGGATCTTTGGTGTCGGTTACCACTCCATCCCTGACTTCCAATTGCGAAACCGGCACCCCCAGTTTGGCTGATCCAAGGTCAAGAAGTACACCCCGGGCTTCAGCAGCAGCGGCTCTCATACTCTGACCAAAAACCCTGGTACTTAATGAGCCCCAGGTGCCCTGATCCCATGGACAAAGATCTGTATCACCCATAATCATCTTTATCCTCTCAACAGGGATATTTAGTTCATCAGCCATCATCTGTGGCAGGGAAGTAATTATACCCTGACCCATTTCGATTTTGCCTGTGAAGCAGGTTACTGTTCCATCTTCAGCAATACGCAGGAAAGCATTATAATCTTTTGGTAAACTCCTGGCTTGTTCAGCGGGCATTCCGATCAGATCTAAAGCTCTCCAGGGACGAAAGAAAATAATGATGCCACCACCCAGCAGCTTGAAGAAATCTCTTCTCGGCATGCCTTGCCTTTCAGAAGTTTGTATCGATTCCTGTCCTTTAAACTGTTCCTTTTTCATGATTACTTTCCTCCTTTCATTTCTTTAGATGCAGCTTGTACAGCTTCAATTATACGCATATGTGCCCCGCAACGGCAGAGGTTGTTTTCCATTCCTGCCTTAATTTCCTGGACCGATGGGGCTGGATTCTTTATCAGGAGACCGGCAGCATTCATAATCATTCCGGGAGTACAATATCCGCATTGCAAAGCATCATATTTTACAAATGCTTCCTGAACCGGATGAAGCTTGCCGTTTATCGCAAGACCCTCTATGGTAACCACATTTTTACCTGCTGCATCACCAACCGATAATTGGCAAGACCTTATAGGTTCATTATCAATAAGGACAGTGCAGGCCCCGCAGAATCCCATTCCGCAACCAAATTTTGTTCCGGTAAGCCCAAAATGATTTCTTAGTACCCACAACAGAGTCTGAGTGGGATCAATCATCGCTTCGGTTTTCTTTCCGTTTAACTGAAATTTAATTGTCTCTTCCATAGTTAATTAATTTGATTAATTCCTTTCTTATATTGCTCATAAGTGTCAAAATCCGTCAGGATGCCCGATTCATTTGTATCAACCTCCAGAACATCATCAGAAAACATATAAGTCAGAGAGCGTAAACCCTTATCGGGACTCAGTCTTTCTATTTCGTACATGTATTTTATGTCAATAAGAAGCGGATGGCCTCTTCGATCCTTATAAACAGGAATTACTATACCTTTACCCGACGATAAATATGCTTCAATTACTTCATTAATTGCATCTGAAGTGATCAATGGCTGATCACCCTGAAAAACAAGAACTGCTTTATAAGCTGATGGCAGATTTCTGAACCCACACTGAACAGATGAAAGCATTCCTTCCTTATAATTATCATTATAACAATACTTAACAGGCAATTTTGAGATCAGTTTAACCAATGCTTCCCGGTGAGCACCAAGTACAACAATTATCTTACCCACTTTTGATTCCGAAACATTGGCAATGACATTTTCTATCATTGTCCTGCCATTAAAGGTCAGCAGCATTTTAGGTAATCCCATCCTCTTTGACTCGCCGGCTGCAAGTATAATAGCCCATATTTCACCCATAACATATAATTTCATTTGATCACTGTAGTGACTATCCCTTCCCCCTCCCGGAAGGGGATCCCACAGAATTACTTTTTACTGTTACGAACTAACACCAGTTGTGCCGCAATGCTTATGGCAATCTCTTCAACGGATCTCGATTTTATATCAATTCCTATTGGTGTGTGAATAGATTCCCATTGTTTTAAAGTTGCCCAGCCGTTCTCAATGAAATCAGATTTCATAGCAGCAATTTTATGTGTACTACCTATCATGCCGATATAAGCTAATTCAGATCCTAAGCATGGCTTAAGAGCGGAAGCATCATCTTTATGACCACGTGTTACAATAACAACATAAGTGTCATTACTTTTATTCATATCCTTTATTGTTTCCCCTATATCTTTAACTATGATGTGGCTGGCTTCAGAAATATTCTCATAATTAGCATATTCAGGACGGTCATCAATGACAGTAACCTCAAAATCAAGCATATCTGCAAGATGAGCCAATGATTTACCTATATGACCCGCACCTGCAATAATCAGTTTTGCAGGAGGGAAAACAGCTTCAAGAAAAAACTGAGAAGAAGGCTCTTCGTCAGGTATAGAAAGCTCCATTTCTCTGTAATCAGAAGGATTGCCTTCAGAAAGTATACTATTTACCACAGGTTCAATTTTAAGAAGAAACTCTTCTGGCATCTCAGGCTTAATAGTATTACTTATCCAATAACGATTAATAAGAACTGTATCTTCTGAGAACCTTGTAACCATAGTTATCAGAACTCCCGGAACCTGTTCTTTGAGCGATATCTTTAGCTGTTCAAAAACAGGTAAATGATTGTTCAGATTGGCATCAATAAGAACACTTATTTGTCCACCGCAGATGGCCTCCTCCTTAGCTGAGATATCATTCTCAAGATTAAATTTGAAATGTCCGGACTTTTTTGACAGAATAGCTTCGCTGGCCAGTTTTGTAACTCTTCCTTCCACGACTCCGCCTCCAACTGTCCCGAAAATAAGACCCTTGCTACCGAACAAAGCTGAACTGCCGGGTTTCTGAGGGGTAGAACCATTTGTCCCTGTAACTGTAGCCAGTACTATTTCAGAATTATCTGATTTATTATCAAGAATTTGCAGATAGATGTTTTTCATATTTCCAATTTATCCTAAATAATTGATTTTTTTGTTGTAGAGTCTCCAAAGTTGGGCTTCTCTACTCTCATCAACAGAATTCCACCACAACAAATTTATTCAAATTGATTTAATATTCATAATTTTATGAAATCTGGAATAATTTATAAACGGTAGAGACATAAAACCATAATATCATGAAGCCAAATTTTGTCAAATTTTCATTACTATTCATCTCAGTTATTCTGTTCGCGACGACCTGCAAAACAACAGTCAGAAATAATGTTGAAAAAAGAACAGATAATAACTGGATTGAAGAAATGACGATCAGACAACTGCAGCAAGGGTATAAAGAAGGAAAATATACTGTCAAAGATGTGGTAAAAGTCTACCTTAACAGGATCAGTGAAATCGATAAAAATGGTCCCACTCTGAATTCAATTATTGAGATTAATCCTGATGCTCTCAATATTGCCGAAGATCTTGAGAAGGAAGCCGCAGCAGGCAAACCAGGAGGTCCATTATATGGAGTCCCGGTAATACTTAAAGATAATATTGACACTCACGACAGGATGCCCACAACTGCCGGGGCAACTGCATTAAGAAATTCATTCCCTGGTAGTGATAGTTATGTTGCCAGGAAATTGAGAGAGGCCGGAGCAATAATCATTGCAAAATCGAACTTAAGCGAGTGGGCAAACTTCCGGGCTAAGATGTCGTCCAGTGGGTGGAGTGGTGTTGGAGGGCAAACCAGGAACCCATATGTTTTGGATCGTAACCCATGCGGATCGAGCTCCGGCTCAGGAGTAGCTGTTTCTGCCAATCTCTGCATGGTTGCTATAGGCACAGAAACCAATGGTTCAATTGTGTGTCCTTCTAACAACAACGGAATTGCCGGCATTAAACCCACAGTCGGCCTTATCAGCCGTTCCGGTATTGTCCCGATTTCATTCACACAGGATACTCCCGGTCCCATGGGACGAACAGTGGAAGACATAGCTATAACATTAGGGGCTCTAACAGGTATAGATTCTACAGATTCAAAAACATTTGCCTCACGGGGTAAATTCTTTACCGATTATACCAGGTATCTGAAAAAAGATGGCCTGAAAGGTAAAAGAATTGGTCTGTTGAAAAAAGCAATGGGTTTTTCTGATAAGGTCGACACTCTGATGAACCAGACTGTTGCTTACCTTAAAGCAAATGGTGCAGAAGTAGTTGAAATTGAGTTTCCAAAAGGGTTGAATTATGAAGATGCATCATTTCAGGTGTTGCTGTATGAATTTAAGGACGGACTTAATAATTACTTTGCCGGACATAGTGGTTCATCTGTTAAAAACATTAAAGACCTGATTCAGTTCAATAAATCAGATAGCGTCGAACTCAGATATTTCGATCAGAATCTGCTTGAACAGGCTGATCAGAAAGGAGATTTGAATTCGACAGAGTACAAAAAGGCACTGGCTACCATGATAAAAGCAACAAGGGAAGATGGAATAGATAAAGTAATGAATACTTACAGGCTTGACGCGATTATGGCGCCGACCGGCTCCCCGGCATGGAAGACGGATATGCTGTTAGGTGATCATTTTGTTGGTGGAAGTTCATCCCTGGCAGCAATATCAGGCTATCCTGCAATCACTGTTCCAATGGGATTTATTGATGATTTACCGGTTGGAGTTACTTTCTTTGGCAGGGCATGGAATGAACCCAAACTACTCGAAATAGCATATAGCTATGAACAGGTAACTAAACACAGAAAAACTCCAAAATATATTGTTTCAGATTGATTAACAATATGTTAAGCAACAAGGATTGTCTGATAAAGTACTCTTCAGACAACTTTTTATTTTTTTTCTTCTTCTTTTTTTGGTTCAGCGCTCATCTTTTCGTTCTCATCATCCAAACGGGAAGCTTTTTTGAATTCTTTCATTCCCTGTCCGATACCCTTCATCAGTTCAGGAATCTTCTTGCCACCAAATAGAAGTACTACAACAACCAGAATCAGTAATATCTCAGTAGCTCCTAAATTTCCCATCTTATTTATTTATTAAAATTAATGGCCAAAGATATTAATAGAATTAATTAATACCAAAGGAATTTTCATACAATTGAAGATCCTCGCAGCAAGCAGCGAGGAATCTTCGATCCCCTAAGGTAAATTCTTAATGCTCGCTGACTCCGCAGCTAGCAACGGAGAACCGATCCCGCCTAAGCGGGAGAGCTCGGCGAAGCCAATGCGCTTGAGGGGATTCAACCTCACTAAAATTAAGCCAATAAAACATGCCAATATTTCGAATTACGAATTACGAGTAATAAATGAGCCAGCACTTCATAAATTTCTCTAAGCTCTGGTTCGTAATTTCAAAGTCCTAATTCGCAATTTCTTTTTATCTTGTGCCAAATTTTAAATCCTCAATGTTCAGATTCTCCCTCTTACTAAGCGCCGTTATTATTCTGTGCTTTAATACAATACTTTCTGGTCAGTCGAAAGGAATTAATCGTGAGAAATACCGGATAAACACGACTGAAACAAATAATACAATAAATGTCGATGGAATTCTGGATGAACCTGCATGGGCAACAGCAGATATAGCCACTCACTTCCAACGAGTATTGCCTACCGATACAGGTTTTGCCATTGCACAGACTTTGGTGAGAGTAATCCACAACGAATCGACTCTTTATATAGGAATTGTCTGTTACGATTCAACACCGGGGAAGCGTCCCGTGGAGTCATTGCGGCGCGACTTCAATTTTCTGAAGAATGATAATTTCGTGGTATTCCTTGACACCTACAATGACCAGACCAATGGCTTTGCCTTTGGAGTCTCTGCTGCAGGGGCACAGTGGGACGGGATACAGGCTAACGGTGGTACAGTTAATCTGAACTGGGATATAAAATGGAGATCTGCTGTAAAAAATTATAAAGACCGCTGGGTAGCTGAATTTGCAATTCCATTCCGTAGCATACGATATAATGGTGGAGAAAAAGAGTGGGGAATAAATTTCAGCAGGCTGGATCTCAAAACAAATGAAAAATCAAGCTGGGCACCGATGCCAAGACAATTTGCAACGGCAACTCTTGCCTTTACCGGTTCACTCGTATGGGATAAGCCCCTGCCCCCATCAGGTCTGAGATTTTCCTTAATACCTTATATATCAGTAAAGACCACGCAAAATAAGGAGGCTGGAGAAGGGTTCAAACCTGTTGCCAATGCAGGTATTGATTCAAAGGTCATATTATCTACCTCAATGAATCTTGACCTGACCGTCAATCCTGATTATTCCCAGGTCGAAGTCGACAATCAGGTGACAAACCTTGATCGTTTTGAACTATTCTTCCCTGAGAAGAGACAATTTTACCTTGAAAACAGCGATCTTTTTGCACAGCTGGGTAATGATAACCTGAGGCCATTTTTCTCACGTCGTATAGGACTCGAAAGTCAGGTTCTGGCAGGAGCAAGACTAAGCGGCAAGATTGGAAATAACTGGAGGATAGGTCTTATGGACATTCAGACTGATCGGAATGATACAGTAGATGCCGGAAATTTTACAGTTGCAGCTATTCAGCGTAATGTGTTCAGTCATTCCAATATAACAGCATTTTTTATCAATAAACAGGAGATGAATCTGCAAACTGACACTTCATCTACTAAATACAGGTTCAACCGGGTTGCAGGCCTCGAATATAACCTTGCAAGCGCTGATAATCACTGGCTAGGAAAAGCATTTTACCATCAGTCATTTTACCCCGGAGCCACACATGATGCGGCAGCATTGTCTGCCAATATTGCGTACAACACTCAATATTTAACAGCAACTCTGAATCAATCGTGGGTAGGAGCTGATTATCTTGCAGAGGTTGGATATATAAGAAGAAAAGGGTACTATGAGATAAATCCGCTTTTTCAATACAAGTTTTTTCCGGCCAACAGCACGGTTGCTGATCATGGCCCGGCTTTTAAAATGGACCTGTATTATGATCCTTCAATGAATCTCACCGACCGGGTAACCCAGATTCTTTACCAGGTTGAATGGATGAATAAAAGTATACTTGTGGTTGATGGAATGAGGACATTTATTAAGCTTCAGACACCGTTCGATCCCACCAATACCGGCAGCTTACCTCTTGCTGCAAATGATAAATTTAACTGGAATGAAATGGGTATTTCTTTCACTTCAGACATACGCAAATCATTCAACTGGCTTGTCAGCAGCAGGTACGGCGGATATTATAATGGGAAAAAGTGGATGTTAGATGGAGAATTGTATTACCGCGTTCAACCTTATGGTAGTCTGGCAATAATAACAACATATAATAATATTTCAATGCCTTCTCCCTATAAGAGTGCTCAATTTATACTAATCGGACCCAAAATTGATCTTACTTTTACTGACAAGCTCTTTTTAACAAGTTTTGTACAATATAATAATCAGATCGACAATATAAATTTGAACCTTCGCTTCCAGTGGCGTTTTGCACCGGTATCTGACCTGTTCATTGTTTATACGGAGAATTCATCCACAACCGATTCCAGGATAAAGAACCGAGGAATTGTATTGAAATTATCGTACTGGTTTAATTGACTTTAAATTTCATTTAATCAGAAAGTCAAGAACCGATTCTTCACTAAGATATGCAACCAGGTTGTCATTTCTATGGAGCTTGCCTACTCCGGGCGGAGTTCCTGTGAAGATAAGGTCACCGGTTTTAAGGGTGAAAAACTTTGAGACATATTCTATAATCTCATTAAAGCCGAATATCATATCGGAAGTGTTGCTTTTCTGTACAACTTTATCATTGATCTCAAGCCGGAAATCGAGATCTGCAAGATCTTTTATACCGGTTATGGGAATAAACCGTCCCAGAGGTGCAGCGCCGTCGAAGCATTTTGACAATTCCCATGGCATACCGGCCGATTTCAGACTGGCCTGCAGATCGCGTGCTGTTATATCTATGCCTAAAGTGACTTCATCAAAATACCGCGGAGCAAATTTTGCAGAGATCCCCTTTCCCAGCTTGCTGATCTTTATTACAACTTCAACTTCAAATTGGATATCTGACGAAAAATCAGGCAGGAAAAATGGTTTATTATTTTTCAGTATCGAGGAATCGGGTTTCAGGAATACAACCGGCTCACTCGGAACAGACCACCCCAGTTCAATGGCGTGTT
>Ga0182011_10002643_pt1 | contig 15042 bp, 7 predicted proteins | sample 711E1DmetaG_FD_120481 | JGI IMG/M metagenome (GOLD analysis project Ga0182011, IMG submission 120481) | Permafrost microbial communities from Stordalen Mire, Sweden - 711E1D metaG | ecosystem: Environmental > Terrestrial > Soil > Wetlands > Permafrost | place: Sweden: Stordalen | collected... | reverse complement strand
CCAGCCCGGTCGGCGGGCGGACGAATATCACACTGCCTCGGGCGACTTCGTTGGTTCGAGGACGGGTGGGGATTTGAGAGGGGGAGACGGGCGACCGCGCTGGGCGGTGATGATAACCACTGAGACCACGATCACGGCGGCAGCCAGAAAGGTCCGCGCGGTGACAGGTTCGCGCAGGATGAGCCAGCCGAGAAACACGGCCACGATGGGGTTGACGTACGCATAGGTAATCACGCGCGCCGGAGTGCTGTGCTTCATGAGCCAGACGAACGTGGAAAAACCAACGAGCGAGCCCACGACGACCAGGTAGCCGCAGGCCAGCCAGGAACGCAGCGCCACCGCCTTCGGGACAAACCCCACAAAATCGCCCCGTGCCAGGGCCGTGAGCGTGAGCGCCACGCCGCCGGCGAGCATTTGCATGGCGGAGGCGGTGAACGGTTCCGCCGGCTCGCGCACCCGCCGGCCGTAGATCGCCCCGAAGGCCCAGAACACCCCGCCGGCCAGGATCGCCAGGACGCCGCCGAGGTTGAGTCCGCCGGCCGCCGCGTTTTCCCACGGCGCCGCCAGCCAGGTCACGCCGGCAAAGCCGAGCAACAGGCCGGCGCCTGTCCTCACGGTGGGCCGGTGCCCGCCGCGCCAGGCCCACTCCGTCAGCACCATCAGCATCGGCTGCGATCCGATCAGGAGCGCGGTGAGGCCCGACGGAACATATTGCTCGGCCCAGCAGACGAGGCCGTTGCCGCCGAGCAGGAGAAAGGTGCCGGTGACCGCGTTGTCGCGCCATTGCCGCGCGGTGGTGCGGAAACCGCGGGTGGCCGCCAGCCAGCCGGCGAGCAGTCCGCCCGCGATCAGGAAGCGCACTCCCGCCATCAGGAACGGCGGCAGCGTCTCGACCCCGACGCGGATGGCGAGGTAGGTGCTGCCCCAGACCACGTAAATAGTGGCGAAGGCGACGAGCAGGGCGGTGCGCGAGGGGGTGGACATTACAATTGCTTTTGGGCCAGGTCGCCGAGGGTTTGCAGGGCGGCTTCTATCTCTGCCGTCCAAGGGATGCCGCAATTCATCCGCAGGCAGTTGCGGTACCGGTCCTTGACCGAGAACAGCGGGCCGGGGGCAGTGTTGATGCGATGCGCGAGCGCGTCGCCGTGGAGCCGGAGCGTGTCGACGGCGGCGGGCAGTTCCACCCATAGGATCATGCTGCCCTCGGGCCGGCTGAAGCGCGTTCCCGCGGGAAAGTGGCGCAGGATCGCCTGGGAGAACACGTGCATCTGTTGGGCGTAGGCGCGACGGATGGTGCGGAGGTGGTGGTCGTAACCCCCGTCGCGCAGGAATTCCGCCAGCACCTTTTGCAGCACCACCGGCGTGCCGATCGTGTTCGTGAACTTCAGGTGGCGGACGCGTTCGTACTGGCGGCCGGGCGCCGTCCAGCCGATGCGGAACCCGGGGGCGAGCGTCTTGCCGAACGAGGAGCACAACATGACCAGCCCTTCAGTGTCCCACGCCTTGAGCGGCTTGGGCCGGCGGTCGCCGAATTGCAGGTCGCCATAGATGTCGTCTTCGATGACGGGCACGCCGTAGTCGGCCAGCAGGCGGTAGAGACAGGCTTTCTTATCATCGGGCATGCAGGAGCCGAGCGGATTCTGAAAGCTGGGCATGACTAGGACGACCTTGACGTCGTTCCCATCGAGGGCGATGGCGAGGGCGTCCAGGCAGATGCCTTCGCGGGGGTCGGTGGGAATCTCGAGCGCCTTGAGGTTGAGGCTCTGGATGATCTCGAGGAATCCGAAGTAGGCCGGGGTCTCGAGGGCCACGGTGTCCCCCGGCCGCGTGACGGCGCGCAGGCAGAGGTTGAGGGCTTCGGTGCAGCCGGCGGTGATGATCAGTTCATCGTGGGGCAGCGGTGCCCCGGCCAGCAGGTAACGTCGGGCGATCTCACGCGTCAGCGGTTCATACCCCCAACCCATGGCGTACCGGCCCAGCAGGGTCGGGTCCCCGCGGCTGACCGAGCCGAGGAGGCGGGCCAGCTTCCGCGTGGGGAAGAGCGAATGGTGCGGGCACGCGGTCGCGAACGGAACATAGCTCGGATCAAGCGCCAGATCCCGCATCCGGAACGCCCGGTCGCTGGTGCTGACGTAGGCGGCCCGCGTCATGGGACGGGCCTTGCGCGGCGGGGGCACGCTCAGCAGCGGCCGCGGGCGCACGTAGTAACCGCTCTGCGGGCGCGCCTCCAGGCAGCCCCGGTTTTCGAGCAACCGGTAGGCCTGCAGCACGGTCGAAACGCTCACCCCGCGCTGCAGCGACATCCGGCGCACCGACGGCACCCGGTGGCCCGGCCGCAGCGTGTCCTGCTCGATCAGCCGCTGCAGCGACCCCGCTAGTTCGACATAGAGGGGCTGCGCGGCGGCGGCGGACGTGGGAGAGGCCGTGGGTCGGTCCGGCGCGGGGTCGCGCCGGGGCGACGGGGACGCATGACCGGCAGTCACGGGTGGCGGGGCGAGTGCGGGCGGAGAAGCAGTCATAGGAGGAGGCACAGCTTACCACGACGGCGGGCTGGTCGCGCAGCGGCAGTCCCCGAAGATTGTTACCAGTACAGTTGCGCGAAACCGGAACTGCGACCAATACAATTTTTCTGGCGGCCGCGGCCCGCCCTCGCGCACCGCCGGAGGTCGTCCGCGGGCCATGTCAACTAATAGTTGACATGTGGCCTTGGCCGGAACCAACACCCGTGCCCGAGCGCGGCTCAGAGCGCGAGCTGGCCGCGCAGATAGGTCACCGCGCAACCGGCGATGGTCACACGGGCGCCGCGCAGTTCGCACCAGAGTTCGCCGCCCCGGGCGGAAACCTGGCGCGCATGGAGACGCGTCCGCCCGAATCGGTCCGCCCAATAGGGCGTGAGCGTGCAGTGCGCCGAACCGGTCACGGGATCTTCGGGCACGCCGGCATCGGGCGCAAAAAAGCGCGAAACAAAATCGCAATCCTCCCCGGGGGCGGTGGCAATCATGCGGCCCGGCGTCACCCGCGACAGGAGCGCCTGATCGGGTCGCAGGCGGTGGACCTCCGCCGCCTCGGCGAAGACACAGAGCCAGCGGGTCCCGGCCCGACCCACCCACTCGGGCGGCCGACCCAAACTCTGCAGGAGGAGATCCGGCGGCGTCGCGGGCGCGGCGGGCTGCGAGGGGAAATTCAGTTGCAGCCGGTCCCCGGTCCGGGTGACGTGCAGCGGGCCGCTGCGCGAGGCGAACGCGAGGCGTTCGGTGGTTTCACCGAGCTCGCGCCACAACACGTGGGCGCTCGCGAGCGTGGCGTGGCCGCAGAGTTCGACTTCGATGGCTGGTGTGAACCAGCGCAGGTGGTACTGGCCCGGGCCGGTGCGCACAAAAAAGGCGGTTTCGGACAGCCCGTTTTCGAACGCGATGCGCTGCATCACGTCGTCGGGTAACCATTGTTCCAGCGGCACGACTCCGGCGGGATTGCCGGAGAAGACCCGGTCGGTGAAGGCGTCGATCCAGAAAAAGGGCAGGCTCATGAGCGGAGGAACAAGCGCGGTTGCCCGGCCGGGGGCAAGCCCGCCTTGCGCTGTGCCCGGTGGATTTCGCCGGCGCTGTTTCCAGATCGAAAACCGGGGGGACCATGCTGTGCGACCGGCGCCCGCCGGCTAACCGGATTGCGCCAGGGCTGGGCCCGTGTGTCGGCCGATCAGCCGCAAGATCAAAGGGATGTCGGCAATGGTGGCGGACGGAAGGGCGAGCATGGGCAACTCCTCCCAGTCGGGGATAGCGCGCGATCCAAGACTCATCGGTGCCGGCGCGTACCAGCCGGAAACGGCTCGAATTCGGGTTTTCGGCTTTGCGCGAAGGGTTCTGTGCCGATAGTATCATGCGTTTCTTTCTTTCGATTCCGTTCCGCCACCATGTCCCGCCGCAAGTTTGAATGCTGGCTGTGGGCCGGCTTCGCGCTCGGCGCCACCGTCTGGGCCGCCGCATCGCCGGCGCGAGCCGTTGCCCCAGCCGTCGCGGCGGGAATGATCCCGCCCGCCTCCGCCGGGCGGGGTCCACGGGCAGGCGACGTGGCGGCCACCCTGCTGTTGCTGGGTATGATGGGGGCGCAGAAGCGCGAAAAGCGGTCGCCCGAGGGCGAGACCGGGTCCGGCGGCCGGCGGGACATGGACTTGCTGGATCACCTGCCGGTGCAGGTGCTGGAGGAAGACTTGTCGGCGTTCCCGGAGATATTCGCCCGATTGCGGGGCGAGGGGGTCACCGACATGGTGAGTTTTCTCGCGGATCATCCCCGGTTGTCGCGCGACTGGCTGGGCCGCATGCGCCTGATCCGGGCCAATGCCCAGGCCATCAAGGCGGCCGGCTATGCGAGCGACGAGGACATGATCGCGCGATTTGCGAGCGAGGCCGGTGCGCCGCACCTCGAGATCTTCAACTATCAGGTCGCTGCGCTATGGGCCGGGCGCCGGGTGTTCGAGGAGGAGTTCCGGTATCTGGATGCCCGCGGCCTGGAACGGGCCTGCCTGATGCGCTGCAGCATGATCGATCAACCCGGGCAGCCCGAGTGGTCGCGCGTGATCCTGGTGCTGCTGGATACGACTGGGGCCAAGCGCACAGTCGCGGCGAAGATGGAGGACCAGGCGCTGCTGCGTTCCATCCTGGCGCGGGCCAATATTCTGCTGTGGTGGGCTCAGGTGCGCCGGGAGGACGGTCGCTACCGGTGGAAGATCAACGTGCCGTCGCAGTCGTTTGACAGCCCGATCTACCGCCTGGCGACTGCGATCGACCGAGGGGGGTTGTGGGACAATGAGCATGTGCCTGACCTGGCGCAGGTCACCCTCATCACCGAACAGGCCCTGCGGGACGGCGCCCCGGGCTATCAGCACGAGATCCGCGTGCTGGACGCGGACGGTCGCACCCATTGGGTGAGCGAGGAGGTCGGGATCAGCCGTCTGGCCGAGGATGAATGGAGCCTGATCGGGGTAGCCTCGGAGGTCACGGCGCGGCACGAAGCCGAGGAGGCCCGCGAGGCGAGCGAGGCGCAATTGCAGCAGATTCTGGCGCGGGCGGACTGCATGTTATGGCGGGCCAATGTCGCCCGCGATGGAGCGCGCACCCAGTGGTCGGATTTCAACCTGCCCACCTCGGGCTTGTACACGCGGCTCCGGAACGCCGGGATCATCCCCGCCGACGGCAGACTCTGGCCGAAAGAGTATGTGTCGGCGCGGGCGGAAATGGATGAGCGCTCCCAGCAGGCGGTTTTCTCCGGCGCTCCGGGTTACGAACAGGAATTCCATGTCGTCAAGGACCAGCTTTCGTTCTGGATGCACGAGCAGGTCATGATCACGCCGGCCGGACCGGACAAGTGGAACCTGGTCGGCGTGTTGATGGATGTGACCGCGCAACACGAGGCGGAGGAGGCGCGGCGCAGGAGCCAGACCATGCTGCAGCAGTTGCTGACGCGGGCCGACTGCCTCTTGTGGCAGGCGAACATCGTGCGGGAGGGCACCGGGGTGCGGTGGCGTAACTTCGGCATGCCAAGCTCCGTGCTCTACCAACGCCTGTTTGGCGGCGATCATCCCGCCTCGGAGACCGGTCTTTGGCTCCCCGCGGATACACCGGAGCTGCCGGAGATGAACCGGCGCAGCACGGAAGCCATTCTATCGGGGGCGCCCGGTTACGAGCAGGAATTCCGCTTGATTCGACCGGAGCGGACGCTGTGGCTCCACGAACAGGTGTCGATCACGGCCATCGGACCCGACGAGTGGAATCTGGTCGGCGTGCTGATCGATGTGACGGCGCGGCACGAAGCCGAGGAGGCTCATCGGGCAAGCGAAGCGCAATTGCGGCAGATTCTGGCCCGCGCAGACTGCCTGCTCTGGCAGGCCCGCGTGAATGAGAACGAGCGGGGGGTCCTCAACTGGGATCTGTTCATCCCGCAGTCGATCCTTTACCAGCAACTGTTCGGCGGCCATCCGGCGGAACATCCGAGCCTGATGTGGAGCGAACTGGACGTGCCCGAGATGGCGACGATGAACGTCCGCAGCACGGCGGCCATCCGCGCCGGCGCCCCGGGCTACGAGCAGGAATTCCGCGCCACCCGGCAGGGTCGGACGTACTGGCTTTACGAGCAGGTGTCGATTACCCGGATCGGCCCGCGGGAATGGACGCTGGTCGGTGTGATTACCGACATTAGCGCCCGCCGGGAGGCCGAGGCTGCGCTGGCGGCGGAAAAAGAACGCCTGGTCGTCACGCTCGGCACGATGGCGGAGGCAGTGATCACGACGGACACCCAGGGCGTCGTGCAGTATGTCAACCGCGCCGCCACGGATTTTCTGCAGGGCGGGGGCGCGACGCTCGTCCATCGTTCTCTGGCCGACCTGTGCACGCTACAGAACGCAAGCACGGGGCAGATCGTCGACTTGCCGGTCGTTCAGGTGCTGCGGGAACCCGGCACGGTGGATCTGCCGCCCCACACCAGCCTGGTCAGCCGCTTTGGGACCCGGCGGCTGATCGCAGGGACCTGCGCGACCATCCACGGGACAGATGGCTCCGTGGCCGGCACGGTGTTCGTGTTCCGCGACGTGACCGAACGGGAACGCCTCGAACAGGAGCTGGCGCGCTCCTCCAAGCTGGAATCGCTCGGCGTCCTCGCCGGCGGCATCGCGCACGATTTCAACAACATTCTCACCGCAATCATGGGCAACCTGGCCCTGGCGCTGCTTGACGCGGGCGAGGTGGTCAAGGTCGAACAGTGCCTGCGCGAGGCCGAACGGGCGACGATGCGGGCGCGGGACCTCACCCAGCAATTGTTGACTTTCTCCAAAGGCGGCGACCCGGTCCGCGGCAGTGTGCTCCTGCCGGAGATTTTGCAGGAGGTGGCGCAGTTCGCGCTGCACGGCTCCCGGAGCCGGTGCGAATTCGACCTTCCCTCGGACCTCTGGCCGGCCGATGCCGACCGGGGCCAGGTCGGCCAGGTGGTGCAGAACCTCGTCATCAACGCTTCCCAGGCCATGCCGGAGGGGGGCATCGTGCGCATCAGCGCCGCCAACCGCACGGTGACGGGTGGCGGGCACCTGGTGCTGGCCGGAGGACCCTACGTCCGCATCACGGTGGCGGATTCCGGCACGGGCATCCGGCCGGAGCATTTGCCGAAGATCTTCGATCCCTATTTTACGACCAAGCAGGAGGGCAGCGGGCTCGGGCTGGCCACGGTCTATTCGATCGTGAAGAAGCACAAGGGGCACATTGAAGTGGAATCGGAACTCGGCCGCGGCACGACCTTCCACATTTGGCTGCCGGCGTTGCACGGGCGTCCGCCGGAAACACGGCCGGGCCGTCCCGGGGCTCTGCCCTCCTTGAAGGGCCGCGTGCTGCTGATGGATGACGAGAAGATCATCCGCCAAATGACGAATCATCTGCTGAAACGGTTGGGGCTCGAGGTGGAACTGGCCAACGACGGCGCGGAAGCGGTGCAGAAGTTTATCGACGCGCGGTCGGCCGGTCGTTCCTTCGACCTGTTGGTGATGGATCTCACCGTCCCGGGTGGCATGGGAGGCCGCGAGGCCCTGGAGGAGATCCGCCGGCACGATCCGGCGATCAGGGCCATCGTTTCGAGCGGTTACGCCAGCGATCCGATCATGGCCAATTTCCGGCAGCACGGCTTCCAAGGCGTGGTGGCCAAGCCGTACCGGATCGAGGATTTCATCCGCGTCGTCCACGAGGTACTCGAAGCGGGGCCATCCACTTGACCGGTGGCCGTCCGCCGCCGGCGGCGCCGTCCGGGCGGAACGGGGTGGGGCCGGAGCGCCAGCCGGGACTTTTAGCCGTCTCCTTACGATTCCGCTTGGATTCTGCGTTGAGTCCCCGCGGAGCCTGCGCTTGGCTTTGGCGGCATGGCCGATGACGACTCCACCAAGCGTGGGCCAGGGAGTGAAACCGGCGACGGTTTGTCGGGAAGCGCGCTGAGCGCGGGCCTGAAGGTGTTTGGACGTTATGTGCTCGAAACGGAGGTGGGCCGGGGTGGAATGGGGGTGGTCTGGCGGGGTCACGACGAGGAACTCGGGGAGACCGTAGCGCTGAAGTTTCTGCCGGAGGTGTTGGCGCGCGACGACGCGGCCGTTGATGAATTGAAAACAGAGACGCGCCAGGCCCGCCGGCTGACGCATCCGAACATCGTGCGCATCCACCAGTTTGAGCGCGACGGCGCGATGGCGGCGGTGTCGATGGAATTCATCGACGGGATGACGCTGTCGAAGCTGCGATTGCAGCAGCCGGGCAAGGTGTTCTCCGTGGAAAAGCTGGCCCCGATCGTGGCCCAGATTTGCGCGGCGTTGGACTACGCCCATCACACGGCGAAGGTCGCCCATCTCGACCTCAAACCGGCCAACGTGCTCGTGACGAAGGAGGGGGTGGCGAAAGTGACCGACTTCGGCATCGCCCGCAGCATGACGGAGTCGTCGACCCGGCTGACGGGCGAAACCCGGGACACGGGTGGTACGCTGCCGTACATGAGTCCCCAGCAAGTGTTGGGCAAAAAGCCCGCGGCGGCCGACGACATCTATGCGCTCGGGGCGACGCTCTACGAACTGCTGACCGGCAAGCCGCCGTTTCACCGCGGCGACCCCCACAGCCTCATGAAGCAGATCGCCGAGGTAGTTCCACTGCCGCTGACGGAACAGCGCGCCGAGTTGGAGATCACCGGCGACGACATCCCGACCGCGTGGCAGGACGCCATCCTGGCGTGTCTGGCCAAGGAACCCGCGCAACGGCCGGCCAGCGTTCAGGAGTTCTGCGCCCGGTTGGCCGGACCAGCGGGGCGTGACTCCGTGGCACCACTCTCCACCGCGGTCGGGGCCGGGGCCGGCAAAGCGTCGCCCTCCAAGAATACGACGCCGGCGATATCGAGGATCCGACTACGCACGCACGCGGAAGAGGTTGGTTTGCCGGAAATCCCCGGCGGCTTCGTCGTCTTCGTTTTTCCACCGGAGGCAGACGCCCGGGTCTCCTTGGGCGTGGCAGTCAACCTGCCGACCAAGAAGGGGAAGGTGACGGTTTTCGACGTGCTCGATCGCGAGTATGACCTCCGGGTTGAGGCGCCAGGTTATCTGGTGCATTCCTCGCGAGTGTCGGTGAAAGCCGGGCGGGGCCTGGCGAGCGTGACCTTGATGGTGGATCCCGGGAAAAAGGCCGGCCCGACGCCGGTGGCGGGTGGCACAGGCGGGATGGCGGAGGAACCGGTGCGGGAACGAGAGGGGGGACCGAAGCAAAGTCCGGATCCCGACGGGGCCAGCAGGGTCTCCAAACCGGCCGCTGCGCGAATCAAGTTCGAGGGGGCGGGAGTCAGAGTGCCGCCGGTGCCGGCGCCCGGCCTGCCCCAGGGCGAAAAGGCGCCCGCGATCGAGAGGAGGCCGGCTGGTGGCGAAACGCAACGGGACCAAGGTGCACTCCAACCGCGCGAGGCGCGCGTTGGCGACGCCGATCCGCTGTTGCGCCCGGATGCCGACCCACCGCTCCTGGTTGCGAAAACGCGGTCGGTCAGCGGCGTAGCGCCCGCCAGGCGAGGGCTGGTCCTTCGAACCGGGACCCTCCTGAAAACACCCGCGGGTAAAGTGCTTGGCGCCGCCGTGCTGGTTGTGGTGGTCCTGCTGGCAACCTGGGCCTTTGGCTGGTGGAACGCCCGGAAAACCCGGGAGGCACAGCAGATCGCGCCGTCGGCATCTCAGGAGCAACAAAAAGCGGGGCCACCCGCGGCAGACCGGCAAAAAAAGGCGACGGTGGTGTGTGAGACGACACCGCCCGGGGCGCGGGTGTTGATCAATGGGGGAGACCAGCGCGGGACCATTTTGACCGGCAGTGGGACGAAGGCCGGAAGCGTGACGCCGTGGCAGGGCGTGCTGCCGCCGGGCGTTTATACACTACGGTTCGAGCTCAAGGGCTACAAAGCGGCGGAACAGACCGTTACGGTTGCAGCCGACGATACGGCGAAGGTTTCCGCCGTCTTGGAAGAATACCACGGACCAGAGGAGGGCCAGCGGTGGACGATTCCTGATCTGAATCTGGAGATGCGGCCGATTGCCGCGGGCACCTTCGTCATGGGCCTCCAGAACGGCTCCATCGACGAGAAGCCCCTGACGCAGGTGACGCTCAGTCGGCCGTTCTGGCTGGGAAGGTGCGAGGTGACCCAGGAGCAGTACGAGGCGCTGATGGGCGGCAATCCGTCGCACTTCAAGAACGCCGGGCGGGCAGCCCCCGTTGAGCAGGTCTCGTGGACCGACGCGATGGAGTTCTGCCGCAAGCTGACGGAGGGGGAGCGGGCGGCTCGGCGATTGCCGGAGGGTTACCAGTACACGCTGCCGACGGAGGCGCAGTGGGAGTACGCGTGCCGGGCGGGCATGAACAAGGATTCCGTGGGCCGGCTCGACAACGTGGCCTGGTACGATCGGAACAGCGGCCACACGACGCATCCGGTGGGGCAGAAGCAGGCGAACCTGTGGGGGCTTTGCGATCTGCTCGGTAACGTCTGGGAATGGTGCCTCGACTGGCGGGCGAACTACCCGGGTGGAAGTGTGCGCGATTGGGCGGCTTTGTCATCGGGTTCCCTCCGCGTCATCCGCGGCGGTGGCTGGAACCACGGCGAGCTCTATTGCCGCTCCGGTGCGCGCTACGGGGCTGATCCGGACGGTCGCCGTGCAGACATCGGCTTCCGTCTGGCCCTGGCGCCGGTGCGCTAGGCCGGGTTTCCTGGCGCGCAGAGCTGCAGCCAGAATGGCACGGGTCTCCTGACCCGTGTTTTTCGGGCCACGGGGCGGGAGAACCGTGCCACCTCAAGAATCGTCCGCGCGCTGCCAACCGAAATCACTACACCGTTTTTGGGGGGCTCGGGCGCCGGGTGAAAACGGAGCATTGACCGAGGGAAACCGGTGCGACATGGCGTCGGCTCAACCCGAGTTCCATAATAAATGAAACTTCCATGTAATGGGCAGGACGGGCGGCGCTGCGCCCGCCTGGCGCGGACGCGGTCGAACGCCTGCGGAGGTTTTGCGCTGCTGCTCACACTCACGCTGCTCGCGCTCGTCGTGGCGCTGCTCCTCGGTGCCATCACGCTCACGCGGGTTGAATCGGCGGTCGCCGCGAACAGCCAGCAGGCGGCGCAGGCGCGGGCCCATGCCTTCCTGGCCCTGCAATTGGCGGCGGGCCGGCTCCAACGCCTTGCGGGTCCCGACCAGCGCGTGACGGCGCGGGCCGACCTGCTTCCGACCTCCACCGGCAACCCGTACTGGACCGGCGTCTGGGACGCCGCGGCCCGATCCGGCGGCCCGTTGACCTGGCTGGTGAGCGGCAACGAGGTCGATCCGCTCGCTTGCGTACCCAGCACCGCCCCGGTGGCTGACCCCGGGCCGGACCACGACTCAGTGTGGTTGCTGCGCACGCCGGTCAGCGCGGCTGGCCAGAGGATCAAACTCCCGCGGCAGCCCGTGCGCGCCGCGGCAGGGGCGGGCGAGGAAGGGACGTCGACCATGGGCCACTACGCCTGGTGGGTGGGAGACGAGGGCGTGAAGGCGAAGTTCAACCTGGTCAATCCTGCCGCCGGCGCCGCACCGGGCTCGCCGGACAGCCTGTCCCAGTTCCTGTCGGCGCAGCAGTTCGGCATCGAGGAACTCGCCGCGGGCTTTGCCGCGTATGCCACCGCCAAGGGCAACACCGCGGCCGGCGCCGCACTGCGCGACCGCCTCAGCCGGGTCCTCACACCGAACCAGGTGGTCTATGCCGACCCGAGTTTCGGGGTGGCGACGCTGCGCGACTGCTTTCACGACCTAACCACGTACTCCTTCGGCGTGCTGGCGGATGCGCGCAACGGCGGTTTGCGGAAGGACCTTACCCGAGGGCTCGAAGCCGGCGCCACGGTGCCGGCGGGCGCGATCTTCCCGGGCGGCCCGGCTTGGGATCTCCTTCGATCGTACCATCGGCAACGACCGGACGATGTCGACGGACGCTGGCAAATCGCGCCGTGCGCCCCCGAACCGGCACAGCTGGGCGTGCATCCAGTCGTATTGCTGGTGCAGATGACTTGGGGCGGGGACCGGGTGGGGGGCAAATTCCGGCTGTTGCTTCATCCCATGATCGTGCTGGCCAACCCGTACGATGTGACGCTCCTACCCGCGGACTACCGGCTTGTCTGGAAACAAACGGGAGCGATCGAATTGCAGATGCCCTCGGGCGAATCGGAGTCGGCAACGGTTTCCGGTCGACCGCCGGATTTGCTCGGCGAGGATCCGCAGCTGTTGATTCCCCAGGCTGGGTTTCGCCCGGGCGAAGCCCGGGTGTTTACGCTGCCGGCCGCCGCGGATGGCGTGGCCTACGAGCCCGGGACCGGCCTGACGCTGGCGGACGGCTATCGCAGCGGCGTTCACGCCGTGCGCGTGCTGCCGGTGGCGGCGCCCGACGCCGCCTTGACCATGCGGGTACGCGTGTCGACCGGCGCGAACGGTTTCGAGTTTTCCCTCGCGGCCAGCGGACGCCTGCAGGAAGTGAGCGACGCGGCGGCCAATGCGCCCGATGTCACCGGATCCCTGCCGCTGCTCGCGGCGCCGGTGCGTCTCGGCTTGCGCCTGGCGCAGGACAGCCTGAATGCGCCGGGCGATGCGACCGGTCTCCGGTGGCTGGCGGACTTCAATGTGCGCGCTCCCGTGAGCGGTCTTTTTCCGGCCTGGGGCCGCAACCCGCTCTACAATGCCGCCACGCCCCGCGAGGGCGGGGACAACACCGTGCTCAACGGCGCGTTCACCTGCTGGGGCCCGGCCAATCGCGCGGCCGACGGCGGGCGGCAGTTCGTCACGCTCTTCCACCTGCCGCGCGCCGATCTGCACTCGCTTGCCCAGCTCCGCTTCGCGAATCTCCAGCCGTCGGCCGCGGGACCGGGATATGGCGTCGGGCAGGCCTATGCCGACCCGCACACGCCCGACGGCACGGCCGACTTCAACTATCGGCTGAATGACACCCTGTGGGACAGGTTCTTTTTTTCCACCCTCCCCGCGGGCGCCGGCGCCTTGCCGGCCGCCCTGCCCAATGCACGAATCGTTCTCTATCGCCGCCGCGGGACGGCGGCCGCGCCGGAGGTCGTGCACAACTACGACACCGCGGCCGCGCACCTGCTGGTCGATGGTCCGTTCAACATCAACTCCACCTCGGTCGCGGCGTGGCAGGCCGTGCTCGCCTCGCTCAATGCGCAACGTCTGGCGTGGAACGATCCCGCGAGCGGGATGGAGAGCATCGTGACCGTGGGCCGCGCGTTTCCCCCCGGGCCCGGCGTGAACGGCGGGGAGGACGACGGTTGGTGTGGCTATCGCGCTCTCTCGTCGGCGCAGCTGCATGGTCTCGCCGCTGCGCTGGTGAGCCGGCTGCGGGCGCACGGCCCCTTTCGCTCGCTGGCGGAGTTCATCAACCGCCCCCTCGACGCAGCGCAGGAGACGGAGCGTCTGGCCGGTGTGCTCCAGGCGGCGATTGACGGCGTGGCCAATCCTCCGCCCTCGCTCGCGCCCGCGCCGGGTCTGCCGGAGCAAGCCGGGCCGAGCGCGCCCCTGGCGTGGCCGGCGGCGTCGCAAGGTTACCGGGCCACGCTCGCACCCGGCTGGCTCTCGCAGGCCGATGTGCTCGGTGTGCTCGGGCCGCTGCTGGCCGTGCGGTCGGATACTTTTCTCGTCCGCGCGTACGGTGACGCGGTGAATCCGGCCACCGGGGCCATCGTGAGCCGCGCGTGGTGCGAGGCGGTGGTACAGCGCACACCTGACTATGTCGATCCGGCGGATGCGCCGGAGACCACGGCGGACCTCAGCGCGACGAATCGCGCCTATGGCCGGCGGTTTGAGATCGTGCGTTTCCGCTGGCTGGCGCCGGAAGAAATCTGAGTCGGATCAATGCAGTGGGAAACCACTAATGGCCACTAATGCATACTGATGCCCGGAGGGCGGCCAACCAGCGGGAGAGGGGACGGAAGGGGCAACCGTTCGGCAATGCGACCAATTCCTCAGCTCCGTCGTCCATCTCTTTCGTACTACAGCAGGTCAAAATCCTCGCGAGCGGCGACGACGTCCGGATTGAGGTCATTATGCCTCACGCAACGGACCAGCCTTCGCACAAGGCTACGGCTTGGCAGGCGCAAAGTCCGCAAAGGCCTGAAGGGATTCATTCCCAATCTGGTCGTGGCTTCCTTAGCGATCTTGCGTGAGGAAACCCAGTTCCGGCTTTGGTTGCGGCGTCAGCCGCGCTGGGATCATTCGTGGTTCGATTGAATAGTCCGGGCTGTTGAGCGCGGGGCTGGCGCGCCTCTTGCCAAGGGCGCCGGCCGCGCCCACACTGCCGTCCGTCTCCGCCCGCCCGTGATCGGTCCCAACCCGCCCGCCACCGCTTCTGTTGTTTCGTCCGGTCTGCCCGCCAGGGCGCCGGATTCGTGGCGCCGGCTGGTGCTGATCAGCCTCGCGCTCGGGGCGGCGATCCTGCTGGCCTACGGCAATTCCTTCAGCGCCGGGCTGACGCTCGACAACAAGGTCCTCCTCGCCCAGGACCCGCGGATCCGGGAATGGAGTCTGCACAACCTGGGGCTGATTTTCCGGCAGAACTACTGGTGGCCGTACGCAATGAGCGATCTCTACCGGCCGCTCACCACGCTCAGCTACCTGGCCAATTACGCGCTGCTCGGCAACGCGGACCGCGTGGCCGGCTATCACGCGATCAACCTCCTCCTGCATTGGGCCAACGCCGGGTTGGTGTTCTTGATTCTCCGCCGGCTGACCGGGCGGACACCGTTGGCGGTGCTGGCCGCGGCGCTTTTCGCAGTGCATCCGGTCAACGTCGAGTCGGTCACCAACATCGTCGGTCGCGCCGATCTCCTGGTGGCGCTGTTCCTGCTGGCTGGCGGGTGGTGCTATCTGCGCGCGGCGGCGCGGGACGGGCGGGCAAAACTGCCGTGGCTGGCCGGCGCCGGGGGTGCGATCGGTCTCGGGGTGCTGGCGAAGGAGAACGCGGTGATGATTGTCGCGTTCGTCGT
>Ga0182011_10002641_pt1 | contig 15055 bp, 10 predicted proteins | sample 711E1DmetaG_FD_120481 | JGI IMG/M metagenome (GOLD analysis project Ga0182011, IMG submission 120481) | Permafrost microbial communities from Stordalen Mire, Sweden - 711E1D metaG | ecosystem: Environmental > Terrestrial > Soil > Wetlands > Permafrost | place: Sweden: Stordalen | collected... | reverse complement strand
TTTTGGTTCCGAAGGCTGGCATCATGATGGAACCATTTTATAAACTCGCCTGGAATGGAATTTTCTGGCATCGTAATTATCTGGGTTGTTTTATGGCTTTGGCAATCGTAATCTTTCTCCTTCAAATCCTTGATTGGAAGAAACTAAGCAGGATAGGCAAAAGTGTGAATTCGTTGATGATTTTGGTGGCTCTTTTCTTGCTGGTAAAAAGCAAATCAGCTACCGGCCTCTTCACTGCGTTAATATTGGTGGTAGTTTGCTTGGTCCTGGCTGGATGGCTCCGTTTTGGAAAGAGATTAAAACCAATTCATTATTACCTCATTTTAGGAGTGGCGATTGTTGCGATTATTTTAGTTTTTTTGAATTTAAATGCGATTTTTAACCTGGTCGGACGGGATACCAGTTTAACTGGTCGTGTACCCATGTGGAATTATTTATTAAAGAATGTCATCAGCCAACGTCCTATTCTGGGCTATGGATATGGCGCAATTTGGAATTTGCGGGGGTTTAGAAGTGATTTAGGCTTTATTCTAAATTGGGGAGCTCAAGTTCTCATTGGCGATAATGGTTTTCTCGATATTTGGTTGCACCTGGGTGTAGTTGGTTTGATCTCGCTAGTAGGGTTGATCGTTTTGGGGTTTATTCGCGCGATCAAATATTTGTTTAACGAACGGACTTTAGTATCGGTTTTTCCAGTAGTCATCCTGATATTTGTATTAGTAGCCAATATTTCATTAAGTTTAATTTTAGAGTCAGAGACATTTGTTTGGGCCATAGTCGTTGCAAGTCAAGTGGCCATAAGCATAACGCCAAGTCGTCTGGTAAGCTAACCAGCGTTCTCAACGGTTCATGAATCAGTTGACAGGCTTCGTGGAATGTGAAGTCTGTCAGGTTTCTTTCACACCAGTATTAATTTCGGATGAAAGGGGCAAATAGGGAGAAACAGAGAGGGTCTTGACTTTTTCCTTTTACCGCGTATAATAAAAACATAATTCATTCAATAAATAAAGTAATTGATTATGCCAAAGACTTTACGCGGAAATCGACATCTGATACGGGGCATCAACCGCTCCATCCTCTTGAACGCAATCAAAACTCAAGGTTCGATTTCACGTGTAGATCTGGCTCATATCAGTGGTTTGAGCCCGGCAACAGTTACCTCGATCACCAGTGATTTAATCGATGAAGGCCTGGTTTTCGAAAAAGAGACCGGCGATTCCAACGGCGGTCGACCTCCCATTTTGCTTGCGCTTAATCCACGTGGGGGATTTGTCGTCGGAGTGAAATTGATGGAAAACCATGCGGTAGCAGCTCTGACCGATTTGAATGCCACTGTATTGGTGAAGGAAACGATCGAGTTCACCGAAGAGCGTCTGGAAACTGTTATTGATTCATTGGTGGCATTGGTCAACCGACTGATCCACAAGGGTGATATTCGTAAAAAGCAGCTATTAGGGGTGGGTGTGGGTCTGGCAGGAGTCGTCGATTCCAGCCAGGGAATATTACGCCAGAGCCCCTTCTTTGGTTGGAAAAATACCCCATTAAGGGACCTGTTACAAACCCGCTTGCGAGTACCCATCTACATTGATAACGATGTAAACACACTTACTTTGGGCGAAAAATGGCTGGGCACCGGTCTTCCGGTGGATGACTTCATCGTTATCACTGTAGGCCGGGGTATTGGGATGGGAATCGTGATTAACGGTCAAATCTATCGGGGAAAGAGCGGTGGCGCAGGCGAGTTTGGTCATATTGTGGTAGATCCTGAGGGTCCGCTATGTGACTGTGGAAAACATGGATGTCTGGAGAGTTATTTAAGCGATCACGCTTTGTTGGCAACTGCGAGGAAGGAAGTGGGAGAAGACATCGTGGATTTTGATGATCTTCTGCAACGTGCAAATAGCGGTAACGGACCAGCTGCAATGGTACTAACACGCGCCGGTCGCTTGTTGGGCCGGGAGATCGCGAATGTGGTGAATATTTTGGACCCGAAGCTGATCCTAATCAGCGGTGAGGGTGTTCGCATGGGCGAGATTTTCTTCTCAGCACTACGCGCTGCCTATAAACAACATGTCATGCCAGGTCTGCTTGAAGATACCGAAATTCGGGTGATTCCCTGGGGGGATGATGTGTGGGCACGTGCTGCAGCCAGTGTCGTGATCGGTGAGCTGTTCAATTCTCCGATGCAAAAGGAGGAAGGTATCGAAAAAGGACGATAAAATTTTTTACCCTAAGTTTATTCGTTCAGTGTATAAAGTAATCAATTTTCCTGCTACTGCAGGGTATTGAACCAGTAATCTATCTAAGGAAAAGGAGTTGAAGATGAAGATTCGTAAGTTGTTCGTTGTCATGTCTGTTGTACTCACATTGGGCCTGTTGCTGAGCGCCTGCGCCGCAGCCGCCACTCCCACAGCAACTACTGCTCCGACCGCTGCTGCTACTACCGCAGCAACTACTGCTCCAACGGCAGCACCCACGTCTGCGCCTGTTACGATTCGCTACTGGCACACTCACAGTGACGCCGAGACCGCTCAACTGAATAAAGTGATTGCGGCTTTCGAAGCAGCCTATCCCGGAATCACCGTGGAAGCAACCCGTTACGCTGCGGCCGATTTCCAGACCGCTTTGACCACGGCCATTGCCGGTGGTGATGTCCCTGACGTTGCCCGTCTTGACATTGCTCTGGTCCCTCAGTTTGCCAGTATGGGTGCCTTAACTCAGTTGGATGGTACGTTGGCTGATTTTGATAAGATTGCTGCTGACGCTTTCCCTGGTCCTCTATCCACCAATAAATGGAACGGTCATTATTATGGTCTGCCGCTGGACACCAATACCCAGGTCCTCGTCTACAGTAAAGACGCTTTCAAAACTGCTGGCATTGCTGCTGCCCCGACCACAATGGATGACTTTGTGGCTGATGCTTGCAAATTGTCTGATAAAGCCAAGAGCACCTATGGTTACGCCGAGGGTGGTACCTATTTCTGGGCACCCGCTCCTCTCTTCTACGCTATGGGCGGTGAAGTGACTGATCCTGGAATCACAACCGCAACCGGTTATGTCAATGGTCCCCAGAGCGTTGCTGCTTTCACCATGCTCAAGAACCTCTATGACAAGGGCTGCATGTCTCCGAACCTGTTGGGTGGTGGTATTGCAACTGATGCCGGTACCGGCACAGGTGTTTACGGTATGATCATCGATGGCCCCTGGATGGTTGATATCTACAAATCGAACTATCCCAACTTCAACTATGACTTTGCCCTGATCCCCGCTGGCCCCAATGGTACTAGTTCCGTCGTTGGTGGTGAGGATGTTGTCGTTCTCGATGGTTCCAAGAACAAAGATGCTGCTATGAAATGGGCTGACTATCTGATGAGCGCTGATGCACAAAAGTTGATGGCTCAGGTTGGTGTGATGCCTGCCCTCTCCAGTTTAACCGGTGATCCAGCATTACCCGCTTACTTCAGTGTGTTCATGGAACAAATGAAAACTGCACAGGCCCGTGTTGTCAGCCCAAAATGGGGTGACATGGATACCGCGATCAACAATGCTTATCAACGTATTCTAAAAGGTAACCAGACGGTCCAGGCTTCTCTTGACCAGGCTGCTACCGAGATTAATGCTCTTCTTGCAAAATAGTTAACCGATTATGTAAGCAGAAGCGGCCGGTGGGGTAAACTTACTCATCGGCCGCTACAGGGTAAGAAATACTGAATACAATTGAAATATTGAAAGTAGTTTGCCTGATTAGATCGAAGAGGAACTTGGATGCAAGTCAAAAAATCACGTAATCAAATTCTTCCTGCCATTATTTTCTTGCTGCCTGGTTTTGCATTATTCTTTGTGTTCTTTCTTGGCCCATTGCTTTACTCGCTGCGGATCAGCTTTTTTAATTGGAATTTTGTCCACAATAATCTTTCGGTTTTTGTGGGATTTAAAAATTATATTACCGAACTCAAAGACCCAATTTTCCATCGCGCTGTCATCAATACGGCGGTTTACACAGCTATTACAGTAAGCGTAAAAATGGTCTTGGGTTTTTTTGTTGCAGTCCTCCTCAATCAAAAATTGCGCGGACGGACGTTCTTTCGTGTGGCTTATTATTTACCCGTGATCACCAGTTGGGTAATTGTTTCCCTATTATTTACTTATATGTTTAGCGGCCAAGGGGGGCTGGTTAATTATTTCTTGAAAAACGTGTTGCATGTCATCAACACAGACATCATGTGGTTGGCTGATCCGATACTGGCATTGGTGCCGGTGGTGCTGGTGGATATCTGGAAAGGAGTTGGCTGGACGGTGGTCATTTTCTTAGCTGGCTTGCAATCCATTCCTGTGGAATTGGTCGAGGCGGCAGCCGTGGATGGAGCGAACCGCTGGCAGCGTCTGGTGAAGATCATTCTGCCCAACATGCGTGGCACACTGGTCTTTTTACTGGTCGTCTTGATCTTGGGCGGATTGAACGCTTATGTTCCCTTCCAATTGATCACCCACGGCGACCCCATGGATCAAACGCACTCCATTTTGACGTTGATGTATAGGGCCACTTTCGAACGTCTGGATTTTGGCAGTGGTGCCGCCATCAGTTACCTGCTCACCTTATTTGTCTTCTTGCTCAGTTTTGTGCAATTGAAACTACTCCGCAAACCGGCTGGAGAATAAGATGAAACGCTCAAAGTCCTTCTTTTCGATTTTTTCGTACGTTTTTTTGATCCTGGGGTTGGCCATAGTTGCAGTTCCACTGTGGTATATGATCTCAACCGCTTTCAAACCCCAGACGATGGTGTTTGAGCTGCCTCCCCAGCTTTGGCCGAATCCGTCCACTTTTCAAAACTTCATCAAGGCCATGACGACTGATAACTTTGGCCTGTATTTCTGGAATAGTACCAAAGTGGCTGTCACAGCCACTTTACTAACGGTACTGGTCAGTTCCATGCTGGCTTTTGCTTTCGCACGCTTAAATTTTCCTTTCAAAGAGCCGCTCTTCTATCTGTTGTTGGTAGGAATGATGGTACCTCCTGTTATGTTAATCATTCCGCAGTTCGTCATCAGCCACTGGTTGAAGCTCTATAACACCCTCTGGGGCTTGATTCTGGTCTACGTGACAATGAATATCTCGATGCAAACTTTTTTGCTGCGCGGAGTCTTTGAAGACATTCCACGAGATCTCGAAGAGGCTGCCATGATCGATGGCAGCAGCCCTATGACGATTTTCACAAAGATCGTACTGCCCTTGAGTGGACCTGGATTGGCCGTAGTGGTCATCAATTCCTTCTTGTATTCCTGGGAAGAATATGCCTGGGCCAACGTTAATATCGGTGATTCCGTGAAGCGCACTTTGCCGATTGGTATCGCCTTGTTTCAGACAGCCCATTTGACTGAGTGGGGACAGGTCTTCGCTGCTTCTCTGGTAGCATTGATCCCGGTGGTTATTATCTTCATCGCCTTCCAGCGTTATTTTGTGCAGGGCATTTCTACGACAGGAATTAAAGGGTAATCATTATGGGCACAGAATTGCCGCAAACAACTGATTTTCGTGTGACCCCTGATCGCGGTACTTATGCACCCGGAGAATTAGTAACATTGACCGTTTCCACAGAGTCTTCCATAATCACTCGGGTGGATCTGGAAACAAAACTCTTTCAGGGAATGGATTTAGTTGGAAGGCAAGAGAAAGTGTGGGAGTTAAAGATTGGAAAAAATCAAACCAATCTACAGATTCAACCTGGATTGGCAATCCCTGCAGGATATGGTGTTGACGTCTTTTTATACCCAACTGATTCAAATGAACCATTCTCCAAATGCCAGACTGCCTTCGATGTTCTTGAGGATTGGACAGTTTTTCCACGTTATGGATTCGTTTGTGATTTTTCACCTGCACGAAGCAACGTTGAAGAAACGATTGGAACGCTTACTCGTTTTCATTTAAATGGTTTGCAATTTTATGATTGGCAATATCGTCATGATACTTTGGTTCCTCCGCAGGATGACTACCTCGATCCATTAGGACGTTCCCTATCACTAAACCTGATCCGAGATTTGATCGCAGCAGCTCATGCACATGGAATGAAAGCCATGCCATATCTGGCGATCTATGCCGCTTCGGCGTCATTCTGGAAGGACCACCTAGAATGGGCATTGTATGATCGAGACCATCAGGCTATCCCTTTCGGCGAGAATTTTTTGGGCATCATGAATCCAGTTGCCGGTGGTGAATGGAGCAGGCATTTGTTGGGGGAATGCGAGAATGTTCTGAAGCAACTTCCTTTCGATGGCTTACATATTGATCAATATGGCGATCCTAAAACCGGGTACGACTTTTATACTCAGCCAGTTGATTTGCCCAAGGCTTTTAACGATTTTATCCAGGCTGCAGTAAAACAACATCCTCAGATTCCTGTTCTTTTCAATGCGGTGGGGAATTGGCCGATCGAATCTTTGGCAAAAGCGCCAACTGCTTTTAACTATATCGAAATTTGGCCACCGAAAACTTCTTATACTGACCTGGCAGGTATCGTACGAAATGCCAGTCAGCTTTCAGGTGGAAAGCCGGTCGTGATTGCATTATATATACCCGCTAACCGCTATATTAATATCCGACTGGCCGATGCCATGGTCATGTCCGCGGGGGGAACGCGTATTGAGCTGGGTGAAACTGGCAGACTGCTTTCTGACCCATATTTCCCAAAACATGAAGCCATGGATCCTCGTTTGAGTGATTCTCTCCGACGGCAGATTGAGCTAATCATCCGATATGCTAATTGGATCAGTCCTCTGGTCCCGGAAATCTACCTACCAATACCTAAATTACCCAGAGGGATTGAATATTTCCTTCGAAAGACTACCAAAGGGTACTCCATCAGTCTGGTCAATTTAAGTGCTGATCAACCATTGCATTGGAATGAAGACCATGTCCAGCCTGAGGTTAAATGGGATTTCACGATAGAGATTCAAATGGATGAACCAGTTAGGAATGTCTGGATGGTTTCGCCTGATTTTGATTTTCTCACTCCGGTTTCTTTGAAATTTAATCACATTAAGGATTTTCTGACCGTGGAAATACCTTCTCTCGAAGTGTGGGATGTCATTTTAATTGAAACGATGAAAATGTAGCAATTATTACTTCTAGGTAGGAGCGAAGGACAGATGGATTATTATCATCACAGCATCGAATTAATTTTGCAAAATCAGAATAGCAGCGGCGCTTATATCGCTTCTCCCGCCTTCCCCAATTATCATTATTGTTGGTTAAGAGATGGTAGTTTCATTGCATATGCAATGGACCGAGCGGGTGAATACAAGAGCGCAGATGCCTTTTTCAAATGGGTGGATCGGGCAATCAACAAATATTCCTTTAAAGTGAAAATGCTCGAAGAACAAATGAAAGAGGACCCCTTATCGCCAAACAAAAGTATTTTGCATACCCGCTATACACTCGGGGGCGAAGAAGAAAGTACTGACAGCACCTGGGGCAATTTTCAGATAGATGGTTATGGCACCTGGTTGTGGGCCCTGGCAGAACATGTGCGTCTCACCGGAAATTATGCCCTATTATCGGATTTTACAGATTCAATTGACCTGACATTGCGTTACCTCAAAGCCACCTGGCAGCTCCCGAATTATGATTGCTGGGAGGAGCATCCCGAATATCTACATCCTTATTCACTTGCGGCAGTTTTTGGAGGGATGAAGGCTACGGCGGACCTGGTAGCTGATGGTAGACTTATTTTAAATTCTATACCCGTGGCAACTTGGGCCGCAGAAGTGAAAGATTTCCTCGATACATATGCGATTTTTGGGAACAAATTTGTAAAGCATATATGGCCGGTAGCGAAGGAACATTCAGCCCGATCGGTTGAAAATAGTAGTGTCGATTCCAGTTTGATTGGGCTTAGTGTACCTTATCAGACCTTTGCTGTAGATGACCCCAGAATTTTGGCTACTATAAATACGATCGAAAAAGAATTGCATCGTCCTCACGGGGGAGTTTACCGTTATAAAGGAGATGTTTATTACGGTGGTGGTGAATGGCTTCTTTTATCTGCCTGGCTTGGTTGGTATTATGCTCTAAGCGGCGAGCCTAGACGTGCTCGGGAGTTATTGGAATGGATCGAAAAAAGTGCAGATTCTGGAGGAAATATGCCAGAGCAAGTGAGTGACCACCCCCTGGCCCCAAAAGAATTTCAGCCTTGGGTCAAACGCTGGGGACCTGTAGCCACTCCATTATTGTGGTCACATGCCATGTATTTGATACTGGCGGAAGAACTAAGTTAACACCCTCTTTGGCCAGAGGTTGTTCCTAACCAATCGGAACCTTGGTATATTAACCCAGGTTCCGATTTTCAATATATTTACAAAGGCCTTATAAATTGCAGGTCGGATAAGTATCATTTCCCAAAGTTTAGGTCACAAATAAACAGAATAATTTTGGTGGCTAATTTATATTGCAATGTAGAGATATAATCTTTCATTCAGAGAAAAATGAGTTGTTTTCGATCATTTTTCAGTCGAATATTTCATAGGGATGCAGTTTTATGGCATTGATCAGTTTACAGAATGTGAGTGTCAGTTTTGGGGGCCCGTTGCTTTTAGAAGACGTGAATCTTCAAATCGAAGCAGGGGAATGGGTCGGTCTGCTTGGCCGCAATGGCATGGGCAAATCTACACTCTTAAAACTGGTAAATGGTGACATTCTTCCACAAAGCGGAACGGTGACCCGCCAACAAAATTTACGTGTCGCGTTATTGCCGCAAGAAGTCCCGCTGGGGTTGACGGGAACTGTGTCTGAAATTGTGACTGCAGGATTAATTCAAGCATTGGATAATTCTGCAAGTGCTCTCGAAGATCTCTGGCAGCAACAATTGCAGGTCGAACAAGTGATCAGCCGGATGGAGCTCGACCCGGCAGCACAATTTGAGACCCTCTCAGCGGGAATGAAACGCCGAGTGCTTCTTGCGCGGGGGTTGGCATGCAACCCGGAAGTTCTTCTTTTGGATGAACCTACTAATCACCTGGATATCAACTCCATCAATTGGCTCGAAGATTTTCTCACGCGTTGGGGTGGCACGCTTTTCTTTGTTACCCATGATAGATTGTTCTTGCAGCGAATAGCACACCGCATTGTCGAATTGGACCGCGGTCGTTTATTCAATTGGAATTGCGATTATGCCACTTTTATCCAGCGTAAAGAAGCCATGTTAACCGCTGAACAAGAACATAACGCTGACTTTGATAAAAAATTAGCCCAGGAAGAAGCCTGGATTCGCCGAGGGATTGAGGCCAGGCGCACACGAAATGAAGGCCGAGTGAGAGCGCTCAAACGCTTACGCGAATTGAGAAACGAGCGACGCGACCAGGCCGGAAAAGTGAAAATGGTGGTGCAGGAGGCACGGCGCTCAGGACGGTTGGTCATTGAAGCAGAAGGATTGAGCTATGCCTACACGGATAAACCCATATTAAGCGATTTTTCGACCGTAATTCAGCGTGGAGACAAAGTGGGCATCATCGGACCGAATGGGTCAGGGAAGACGACCCTCCTGCGCATTTTGATGGGCGAGTTGATTCCCCAAAAAGGCACTGTGGAACTGGGATCAGCCCTGGAGATTGCCTACTTTGATCAATTACGCACTCAACTGGATGAGTCACAATCTGTGTTGGATAACGTGGGGCAGGGGCGGGATACGATTCTCATCAATGGAAAACCGCGGAATTTGGTCGGATACCTGGAAGATTTTCTATTCACGCGAGACCGGGTCCATGCTCCGATCAGTGCGCTATCAGGCGGAGAACGCAATCGTTTGTTGCTGGCCAGGTTATTTGCCCATCCGACCAATTTATTAGTAATGGATGAACCGACCAATGATCTGGATATCGAAACACTGGAGTTGCTGGAGGATTTTCTTTTGGATTACGCCGGGACACTGCTTTTAGTCAGCCATGATCGAGAGTTTTTAAACAACCTGGCAACCAGTACGATTGTCTTGGATGGAAAAGGTCATGTCAAGGAGTATATCGGTGGGTATGATGATTGGCTGAGACAGAGTCGAGCAGAGATTGAACTTGTTTCAAAGCCAAAAGAGATTAAACAGTCTCAAATTGCGAAGAAGATCGGTGAAAAGGCTGATTCCGGAACACAGCACAAATTGACCTATAAAGAAAAACGTATACTTGAAGCGCAAAAACAGGAGTTACTTGATCTTCCGCAGAAAATCGAAGTCCTAGAAATGGAACAGGTGGAAATCAACCAGACCATGGCCAACCCTGATTTTTATCAAGGGAATGCGGCCGAAATAGCACGAACGGCCAGCCGGTTACATGCTTTGGAGGAGGAATTAACCTGGGTTTATCAACGCTGGCAAGAATTGGAAAATAGGGAAAAAGATTAGTTCAGCCTTGGGTTAGTTATCAAGAAAGTACTAATTCCATTGCTACTTTTTTTTGATCGATGACTTACCAATGATGATATAAGTTGTTGAGAGAATGGCCTTCTTGATATTTTCGGCTTTTTCTTTTCCGAACTTTACTGTCAACTCATGGTCACATTATGGTCAAACTGTTGACTCCCTCGGAAAAATCGTGTATACTTCTTTTTGGGAACGCTCCCAATTTGAGCAACAGAAAATTAAAATAATTGATCGTTTGCTAGATTTGCAGCTATTTTGCCTGGTTTTTTTACAGAAGTAATGCAAGACGTAGGAGCAAACCGTTGAACAATCTCACATTAGAGGATATTGCCGAACAAACAGGGGTTTCCCGTTCGACTGTTTCTCGAGTGATTAACAATCAATCAAACGTTAGTGAAAAAGTACGTAGCCGTGTATTAAATGTTATTCAAAACACGAATTTCCATCCGAATGCCGCAGCCCGAACCCTTGCATCACAACGGTCTTGGACGATCGGGTTGATTTTGCCTCTCAGTGTCAGTTTCTTTTTCACCGATCCCTATTATCCAAATTTAACCAAAGGCATTGCTCAAGCCTGTAATCAAAACAATTATACATTGGCATTTTTTCTCGTCAGCAACAAGGAAGATGAAGAAAAAATGTATCCTCGTATCGCACGTAAAGGTTTTCTGGATGGGGTTCTGGTCCAATCAGGCCATCACGGAGACCAGGGGATAATCGGTACTATGATTGATATGAATATTCCGACGGTTGTCATCGGCCGTCCTTTTCGATCTGATAATGTCTCGTATGTTGATATTGATAATATTAATTCATCTTTCAATGCGGTCAGTCATCTTGTTCGACTGGGTCATAAAAAAATTGGAATCATCACTGGACCTCTTGAAAGTACTGTTGGCATTGACCGCCTGGAAGGTTATCGAAAAGCCTTAACCGAAAGAAATCTTTCATATAACGAAAACCTGGTTGTTGTGGGAGATTTCACTGAACCAGGTGGATATTACGCGATGCAGAAATTACTTCTATACAAACCGGATGCAATTTTTGCAGCATCTGATGCCATGGCAATGGGAGCGATGCGGGCGATAAACGACGCAAAACTTAGAATCCCTGACGACATTGCACTTATCGGTTTTGATGATTTACCCATGTCTTCTTATTCCAACATTCAGTTGACCACTGTTCGACAACCGGTGGTTGAGTCTGGTATCCGCACCGTCGAAACTTTGATCGATATAATTGAACACGGGTCAAAACATCCTCAACACATCATTTTGGATACAAAATTGATTATCAGAAATTCTTGTGGGGCAAATCGAAAAATGATGGTGTAAAGGTATCAGACAATAACGTAATTTTTGCCCAAGACTGAGAGCGTAATCGATATAATGCTCTTTTTTTGACTCGGTCAGGAGGAGGTGAATATATAGAAAGCGAATTTAGATGTTACAAAACAGATTTTCTATCACCCAAATAAACAAAAAGGAGAAAGAAAATGAAACGTATTAGTATAGTTGTGTCCGTTTTCATGGTTGTAGGCTTCCTGCTTGCAGCTTGCGCTACCCCGACTGCAGCTCCGACTGCAGCTCCGACAGTAGCCCCAACTGTAGCTCCAACTGTAGCCGCGACCGCCGCCCCGACCGTAGCCGCTGCTACCGCAGCACCTACCGCCGCACCAGTTATGGCAGGTACCACGGCCCTACCCCGTAATGAGACCCTGTATTTCGCTGGTCAACAATGGGGTACTGTTGTCTGTTGGAACCCGTACTCCTCCAACTGCAACAATGCCATGGCTATTGCCGAACAGGATAACGCCCGTGTCACTATGTTTGAGACCCCGTACCTGTACGACATGATGGATGGCAAGCAGTATCCTCTACTGGCTGATGGCGCATTTGCTTGGGATGCTGGTCAGACCAAGATCACCTTCAAGCTAAAGACTGCTGCAAAATGGAACGATGGCACCCCAGTAACCTCTGCTGACGTTGCCTATACCTGGGCTACCCATGTCAAATATAAGGACAACGTTGGTGTTAGCGATGCAGCTTACATCAAAAACGTTGTCGCTGTTGATCCCCAGACTGTTGAAGTCGATGCTGTACTCGGCACAAATGGCAAGGCAGCCAACCCGTTGGTAGTTCAGGCCTACCTGAGCACTGATTATGTCATCCAGGAAGCATGGACGAAGACTTTGGAAGCCCGTGTCGGTGGGGATGCCACGAAACTGATGGCTGATCCTGCGATGGATGTTGCTTACTCAGGCCCCTACGGCTATTTATTCGCTGATGATTCCAAGGTTGTTATGGTTCGTAATGACAAGTACTGGGGTCAGGATGCCAGCATGTTTGGCAAACTTCCTGCTCCAAAATACCTTGCTCATATCATCTACAAAGATAATGCTTCTGGTACGACTGCTTTGCAGGCCGGTGAAGTGGATGTCAGCCAGGAGTTCAACTCCAATGTTCAAGATTTCTGGCTCAAAGACAATCTGCCCATCTCCACTTATCTGCCCGATGCCCCCTATGACATTGGTGCTAGCCTCCCGACTGTATTCTTTAACTTTGCATCCTATGGTTTGGATCAGGTTGCAGTCCGCAAAGCCATTGCCATGGCAGTTGACTATGATACGATTAATGCCAACGCTATGACCAACCAATCAGCTACCTTCGCCGCGGTTCCACGGTCACTCATGAACCCCTCCGCTGGCGAGCAGGCTCTGTATGATAGTAGCGATCCCACCATCAAAGCTTTGCAGTTCACCGGCAAAGATATCGATGGTGCCAAGAAACTACTTGATGCCGCTGGCATTACAGTCGGCGCTGATGGCTTACGCCAATACAAGGGAAAGACCCTCCACTATGTAGCCAGCTGCCCGAATGGCTGGTCTGATTGGCAAGCTACCATCGAACAGGTTGCTGCTGCTGGCAAGGCGATCGGGATTGATATCACGACCAACTACCCAGAAGCGAACCCGTTTGAAGCTGCTGTCACCAACTGGCCTCTTCCCACTACCGGCTATGACATCTTCATGATGTGGAGTGACGGTGCTGGCCCGACCCAACCTTGGGGACGTATCAACCATTTGATGAATGGTGTGTACGCTCAGACCGCGAACAACTGGAATGGCAACTGGGGCGGCTACAAGAATCCGACTGCGGATGCATTGATCAACGAGATTCCTACGTTGACTGATCCCGCCAAGATTAAAGCTGACTACACCGCTTTGGTCAAGATCTACCTGACCGATGTGCCTTCCTTCACGGCCATGTATCGTCCTCAATCGTTCCACACTGTGAACGAGAGTGTTTGGACGAACTTCCCGCACCAGGGTGATGGTACCAATCCTGCAGTTCCCCCGCTGGATCTGACCGATGGTTGGAGTATCGCTGGTTTGTATAACCTGACACTTGTTTCAAAGTAAACTGTAATGTAGTTCAAACAACCATGTTCCGGGGTAACCGGAACATGGTTGTTAATCAGGCCAAGGAGGTATTGCCTTGAAAGGATACCGAAAGTATTTCCTCAACAAATTTGTCTGGTTATTGGTTACGGCAGCTTTCGCCTTTATCCTGAACTTTTTATTGCCTCGTCTGATGCCCGGCAACCCGATTGCCGGCATAATAGCCAGGCTTGCCCAGGGAATGTCCAATTCAACGGGTATGAAAGCAGCTTATGAGCGGTATGCAACCCTGTTCGGAACCAACAAACCCATGATTGTCCAGTTTTTCCTCTATGTAAAAAATGTCGCGCAAGGTAATTTTGGTGTATCCTTCAGTCAGTATCCCAGAACAATTGCAAATATCATCCAATCTGCCGTCTGGTGGACTGTCTGCTTGCAATTCCCGGCGATCATTGTTGGCTGGATCATCGGAAATGTACTTGGCGCGCTGGCAGCCTATCTTAAAAAAGGGTTTGATAAAGTCTTATTGCCCGTCAGTATTTTCGTCAGCAATTTACCCACCTTTGGCATGGCAATCATTTTGTTGGTCATTTTTGGCGTTGGATTAAAATGGTTTCCAACCTCAGGAGGATATGGGTTTGATATGATTCCCAACCTGAGTTTGAGTTTCGTGTGGTCTGTGATCGTCCATTATCAACTCCCATTCTGGTCAATCGTCTTGATCGCGATTGGTGGTCAGGCAATTGGCATGCGTTCCATGTCTATCTATGAATTGAATGCGGATTATGTAAAATATAGCCGCTTTTTGGGGATCAAAGATAATAAAATTATTGGTTATGTATTTCGCAATGCGATGCTGCCGCAGGTGACTGGTCTGGCGTTATCCATCGGTACCATGGTTGGAGGCGCGCTTGTGGCTGAGATTATTTTTAGTTATCCCGGCCTTGGTTTTACGCTCCTGAACGCAATCACGGGATCCGATTATCCGATGATCTCGGCTGTTGCCATGATTATCACCCTAATGGTATTGTTAGCGAACTTTGCCATCGAAATCATTTATGGCTTTATTGACCCGCGCATTAAAGCAGCGCAGTCGGATTAGGCAGAGATGCAGCTATGAAACATACACTTCAACAGGTTTTTCATTCCGGTAAGTTTATTGTTGGTTTTTGCATTTTTGTGGCCTTGCTACTGTTCGTGATCATATATCCGCTCATCATAAAAGATCTTCCACTGGTGACCATAAGCCAGGGTA
>Ga0182011_10002640_pt1 | contig 15057 bp, 22 predicted proteins | sample 711E1DmetaG_FD_120481 | JGI IMG/M metagenome (GOLD analysis project Ga0182011, IMG submission 120481) | Permafrost microbial communities from Stordalen Mire, Sweden - 711E1D metaG | ecosystem: Environmental > Terrestrial > Soil > Wetlands > Permafrost | place: Sweden: Stordalen | collected... | reverse complement strand
GTGCTGGGCGGCCTGGGCACGGCCATCATCTCCACCTCTCGCGGCCTCATCACCAGCGCCGAAGCGAAGCGTCTGGGTCTTGGTGGCGAGGTCGTCTGCTTCATCTGGTAAGGGATACGCATGTCGAGGATCGGAAGAGCACCAATAGCGGTACCCAGCGATGTCGAGTTCACCTACGACAACGCCCTGGTGACCGTCAAGGGTCCCAAGGGCGAGCTCATGCAGCGGGTGCCGCGGCAGATGACCGTGCAGCTGGAGGACGGCGTCATCAAGGTCACGCGGCCCACGGACAGCGGTCCTCACCGTTCCCTGCACGGGCTCACGCGGACGCTCATCGCCAACATGGTCGAGGGCGTCACGAAAGGCTTCGAGCGGCGCCTGGAGATCGTTGGCGTGGGCTACCGAGCCAGCGTCAAAGGCGCAAGCCTCGAACTGCTGGTGGGCTATAGTCATCCGGTGCTCATCGAGCCGCCGGAGGGCATCGAGTTCGAGACGCCGCAGCCCCAGGTCGTGCTGGTGCGCGGCATCGACAAACAAGTCGTAGGCCAAACGGCAGCCACGATCCGGGCCATTCGACCGCCCGAGCCCTACAAGGGCAAGGGCATCCGCTACGCAGGCGAGTTTGTGCAGCGCAAGGTCGGCAAGCGGGCCTAGCGACCGGACTGAGGAAGAGGAAAGCACACGACATGAGCGTGAAGACGATCAGAGAAGCACGCGCCCGGCGCCAGCGACGGATCCGTGGCAAGCTTAGCGGCACGGCCGAACGTCCCCGTGTGTCCGTGTTCCGCTCCAACAAGGCGATCTACGCGCAGATCATCGATGACATCTCTGGCGTGACGATCGCCGCGGCCCGCTCGACCGAGGTCGACGGCGCCGGTCTGGACAAGACGGGGGTAGCCAAGAAGGTCGGCGAGCTCCTCGCCCAGCGCCTGCGGGCAAAGGGCATCGAGTCAGTCGTCTTCGACCGCTCCGGCTACCTGTATCACGGTCGAGTCAAGGCTCTAGCCGAGGGCGCCCGCGAGGGCGGCCTACTGTTCTAGTGAGGAGATAGGGAAGCCCGTGGCCAGAGGAAGCACAACGGAAGCCAATGAGCTCAAAGAGCGCGTCGTCGACATCAACCGCGTAGCCAAGGTCGTGAAGGGTGGCCGGCGGTTCTCGTTCACGGCTCTCGTGGTCGTGGGCGACGAGAACGGCATGGTCGGGGCCGGCTACGGCAAGGCGCGCGAAGTCCCTCTGGCCATTCAGAAAGCCATAGAGGACGCCAAGAAGAGCATGTTCCGCGTGCCTCACTACAAGAACACGATCACGCACGAGATCATAGGCCGCTACGGCGCTGCGCGCGTCTTGCTCAAGCCGGCCTCCGCCGGTACGGGCGTCATCGCCGCCGGCGGCGTGCGCGCCGTGCTCGAGCTGGCCGGCGTGCGTGACATCCTCACCAAGTCGCTGGGCACGACCAACCCGATCAACCTGGTGCGCGCCACAGTCCAAGGCTTGCAGTCGCTGAGGACGCCTCAGCACGTGGCCCGCCTGCGTGGTCTCACCGTGGCACAGGTGCTGGGCATCGAGACGCCCGCCGAGGCGGCAGAAGCTGCGCCTGTAGTATCGGAGGAGGCGCCTAGTCCATGAGCACGCATCTGGAGATCACCCAGGTGAAGAGTGCCATCGGACACCCGCCCGACCACCGCGGCACGCTGCGTGCGCTCGGCTTGCGTCGGATCCGTCAGACCGTTGTGCACGAGGACAACCCTGTCATCAGGGGCATGGTAAGGAAGATCGCGTATCTCCTCGAGGTGCGCCCGACGACAAAGAAGTCGTGACATGGCTGGACTAGGACTCCACGATCTGCGCCCCAACCGCGGCTCTACGGCCAATACCAAGCGTCTCGGACGCGGCAAGGGCAGCGGCCAAGGCAAGACATCCGGCAAGGGGCACAAGGGGTACAACTCGCGCTCCGGCGGTGGCGTGCGTCCAGGCTACGAGGGCGGCCAGATGCCCATCTATATGCGGCTCGGCAAGCTCCGTGGTCCGCACATGAAGAAGAGCATGCCCATAGGTCCCTTCCGCACATACGCTGTCCCGGTCAACGTCGGTCGTTTGGCGTCCAAGTTCACCGCTGGTGACGAGGTCACGCCGCAGGCTCTGGTGGACAAGGGCATCGTGAAGAACACGCGGACGCCGATCAAGATCCTCGGTACCGGCGATCTGGACATCGCGCTGACCGTCAAGATGCACGCCTTCTCGGTCAGTGCGCTGGAGAAGATCAAGTCGGCCGGCGGCACAGCAGAGCTCCTTTAGCCGCCGACGAACGGGAGCTGATGCGTTGAACAACAAACTCTGGCAGTCGCTGGCCAACGCCTGGAAGATCCCGGAGTTGCGCACCAAGCTGCTCTTCACGGCGGGCATGCTGGCACTCTACCGGTTCGGTGCCCACGTGCCCGTGCCGGGGATCGACACCGCGGCTCTCAAGAGGATCTTCGAGCAGGGCGGCGCCGGTGTGCTCGGCTTCCTCGACCTGTTCTCAGGCGGTGCGCTGGCCAAGCTGGCCGTGTTCGCCCTGGGGATCATGCCGTACATCACGGCCTCGATCATCATGCAGCTCCTCACCGTGGTCATTCCGAAACTGGAGGCACTGGCCAAGGAGGGCGAGCAAGGTCAGAAGGAGATCACCAAGTACACCCGCTACCTGACCGTCGCCCTGTCGCTGGTGAACTCGCTGGGGTACGTGTTCCTGTTCAGAAACCAAGGCGCACTACCGAACCTCAACATCGCGCGTGGGGCGATCATCGTGATCACGCTGACCGCCGGTGCGGTGGTCGTCATGTGGTTGGGCGAGCTCATCACGGCGCGTGGCATCGGCAACGGCATGTCGATCATCATCTTCACGAGCATCATCTCGCGCTTGCCGTCGGGCCTGCACAACTTCTACTACATGACGCTGCCTGCGCAGGTCGCCATCGCCGTCATCGCCATCGCCGTCATCGTGGGCGTCATCTGGGTGACGTCGGGCGAGCGCCGCGTGCCGGTGCAGTATGCCAAGCGCGTCGTCGGGCGACGTATGATGGGCGGCACCAGCACGTACATACCGCTCAAGGTCAACATGGCCGGCGTCATACCGGTCATCTTCGCCTCGTCCATGATGATGATCTTCCCGACCTTCGCGCAGTTCATGGGCACGTCGGGTCCGGCGGGCTGGCTCGCGAAGACGTTCGGGCCGAGCTCGTGGCCATACATCATCGGCGAGGCCGTGTTGATCGTGTTCTTCACGTACTTCTACACGGCGGTCACCTTCAACCCGATCGACCAGGCCGACAACCTCAAGAAATACGGCGGCTTCGTGCCGGGTGTGCGACCTGGGCGTCCCACGGCGGAGTACCTGGACCGCATCCTCACCCGGCTCACGCTCCCCGGCGCGATCTTCCTGAGCGCCATCGCCGTGCTGCCGTGGATCCTTTTCCGCTACGCTCACGTGACCTTCTACTTCGGTGGCACGTCGCTGCTGATCGTCGTCGGTGTGGCGCTCGATACCATGCGCCAAATGGAGGCGCAGCTGCTCATGCGCCACTACGAGGGCTTCCTCAAGTAGAGGGCCGGGTGGTGACACAGCCGCAGCTCAACGTGGTCCTTCTCGGCGCACCCGGTTCGGGCAAGGGCACGCAGGCCGAACGCATCGCGCCTGCCTACGGTCTGCCGCACATCTCTACCGGCGACATGCTGCGGGCGGCGGTCGCCCGGGGCGCGGACCTTGGCCTGGCGGCCAAGGCTCATATGGACGCCGGTGGGCTCGTTCCAGACGAGGTGGTCGTGGGCCTCATCCGCGAGCGGCTGGTCGAAGACGACGCCGCCGGCGGGTTTGTTCTCGACGGTTTCCCTCGCACGCTCGAACAGGCGGGCGCGCTCGACGTCATGCTGGCGTTGTCGGGACGTGCCCTCACGCACGTGCTGCTGTTCGACGTGCCGGAGGAGGAGCTGGTGCGCAGGTTGAGCGGCCGCCGCACCTGCCGCGCATGTGGCAAGGGCTACCATCTGGTGTTCGATCCGCCACGCGTGGACGGCGTCTGTGACAAGTGTGGCGGCGAGCTCTTCCAGCGCGACGACGACAACGAAGCGACCGTGCGCAATCGGCTTGCGGTGTACGGGCAGCAGACGGAGCCGCTCGTGGGCTACTACGCCGCTCACGGTCTTCTGCACACCTTCCACGGCGGCGGACGCATGCCTGACGAGGTGTTTGCCGACGTCCAGCGCTTGCTCTCGCGCTCCTGAGGCACGTGATCGTTCTCAAGTCAAAGGCGGAGGTGGCCAAGATCGCCGCAGCCGGTGCGATCGTGGCCGATTGTCTCGACATGCTGGCGGCGGCTGTCGAGCCAGGCGTGAAGACCAACCGGCTGGACCGACTGGCAGAGGCCTTCGTGCGTGATCGCGGCGGCGAGCCCACGTTTCTCGGCTACCGGGGCTTCCCGGCATCCATCTGCGCTTCGCCGAACGACGTGGTGGTGCACGGCATACCTGGTGTGCACGCCGTGCGCGAGGGCGACATCCTCAGCATCGACGCGGGCGTGACGCTCGACGGCTACGTGGCCGACTCGGCGCTGACGGTCGCCGTGGGCGCCATCGATGCTCAGGCGCGCCGCTTGATGGATGTCACGCAGGCGTCGCTCGAAGCTGCCATAGGGCAGTGTCGTGTCGGCCACCGGCTGGGCGACGTGTCGCACGCCGTGCAGATGGTGGTCGAGAAGGCCGGCTACAGCGTCGTGCGCTCACTGGTGGGACATGGCGTTGGCCGCGAGATGCATGAGGATCCACAGATCCCCAACTTCGGGGAGGCGGGTCGCGGTCCGCGGCTCGAGGAGGGCATGGTGTTTGCCCTGGAGCCGATGGTCAACGTGGGCGGTTGGGACGTGTTCGTGGCCGATGACGGTTGGACTATCCATACGAGCGACAGCTCATTGTCGGCGCATTTCGAGCATACCGTCGCCGTCTCCGAGGCTGGCCCGCAGGTTCTGACGCGGCGGCGGTCAGAGAAGGCGGCGTAGAAGCGTAAATGCAGGGCAAAACGGCTGCCCGTCGCCTCGACGGGACTGGACACGTGTGTTAAGATACCTGGCCGCGTTGACTGGCGATAGGGAGTATGGCGCAAAAAGAAGAAGCCATCGAGATCGAAGGTGAGGTTGTCGAGGCACTGCCCAACACGATGTTTCGGGTGCTGCTCGACAACAAGCACGAGGTGCTTGCCCACATCTCGGGCAAGATGCGCATGAACTACATTCGCATCCTCCCCGGAGACAGGGTCAAGGTGGAGCTGTCACCCTATGACCTCCAGCGCGGCAGGATCACGTACCGGTTCAAGTAGCGGCCGACCGACGATTTGAGGGCCCCATGAAGGTAAGAGCGTCAGTGAAGGCTATGTGCGAGAAGTGCAAGATCATCCGCCGGCACGGATCCGTGCAGGTCATCTGCACCAACCCGCGGCATCGTCAGAGGCAGGGGTAAGTCCATGGCACGTATCGCGGGAGTCAACATCCCGCCCCAGAAGCGGGTGGAGATCGGCCTCACATACATCTACGGCCTCGGTCGTTCCACAGCCAACCGCGTGTTGGCTCAGCTAGCGATCGACCCCAACACCAAAGTCCGCGACCTCACCGAGGAAGAGATCGTGCGCTTGCGCGAGGTCATCGACCGAGAGGCTGAGGTCGAGGGTGACCTGAGACGCGAGCGTTCGCAGAACATCAAGCGTCTCATAGACATCGGATGTTACAAGGGCATCCGCCACCGTCGCGGCATGCCTGTCAACGGCCAGCGCACCAAGACCAACGCGCGGGGCCGCAAAGGCCCCAAGAAGACGGTCGGCGCCAGGCGCAGCAAGAAGTAGCCGCGAGGACAGCAGAACACAGAGGAGACTAGGTGGCGAAGCCGCAGAGAGCTAAGGGACGTCAACGCCGGAAGGTGCGCAAGAACATCGCCATCGGCCAGGCGCACATCAAGACGTCGTTCAACAACACGCTTGTCACTCTCACCGACAAGGAAGGCAACGTCATCGCTTGGGAGAGCGCCGGGTCGGTAGGGTTCAAGGGCTCACGCAAGAGCACGCCGCACGCTGCCCAGGTCACGGCCGAGTCCTGTGCCAAGAAAGGCATGGAGCAGGGGCTGCAGAAGGTCGAAGTCTTCGTGCGCGGCCCCGGTTCGGGCCGCGAGACTGCTGTCCGCTCACTGCAGGCGGCCGGCCTGGAGGTGCTGGGAGTCAAAGACGTGACCCCGGTGCCACACAACGGCTGCCGCCCTCGCAAGCGCCGCCGGGTCTAGGAGGGTAGCGCGTGGCCAGAGATTCGTCACCCCAGTGCAAGCAGTGTCGTCGGGAGAACGTGAAGCTCTTTCTCAAAGGCGAACGCTGCCTTACAGACAAGTGCGCTGTCGAGCGTCGCTCATATCCGCCCGGCGAGCACGGGCGTGGGCGCATCAAGCAGTCAGAGTACCTCTTGCAGCTGCGCGAGAAGCAGAAGGCGCGGCGCTACTACCAGGTGCTCGAGAAGCAGTTCCACACCTACTATGTGGCATCTACTCGCAAGTCGGGTATCACCGGCGAGAACTTGCTGCGCCTGCTCGAACTGCGTCTCGACAACGTCGTCTACCGTCTCGGCTTCGGCGCTTCGCGCCGGCAAGCGAGACAGCTTGTGCGGCACGCCCATTTCACCGTCAACGGCAAGAAGGTCGACATTCCGTCGTACGAGGTGCGACCGGATGACGTGATCGCCCTGCGTCCGAACAGCAAGGCTGCGGAGACTGTACGTGTCTCCACAGACCTCACGTCATCGGTCGCTCCGTGGCTTCTGGCCGATCACGACAACCTGACGGGCAAGATCCTGCGTGTGCCTGAGCGTGACGAGATCGACGCTCCCGTGCAGGAACAGCTCATCGTCGAGCTTTACTCGAAGTAAACAGCTTCGTGTGCCGCAAGCGGCGCAGACCTTACAGGAGGCCAGTTGCTACAGTTTCAGATGCCCAACATCACGCGTGAGCAGCTTGCCAACAACCGGGCACGTTTCGAGGTGGAGCCTCTTGACCGGGGGTTCGGGCACACCTTCGGCAACGCGTTGCGGAGGGTCCTGCTCTCGTCGCTCGAGGGCGCGGCCATCAGCTCGGTCAAGATCGAAGGCGTCGCGCACGAGTTCTCGACCATCAAGGGAGTCAAGGAAGACGTCACCGACATCATCCTGCATCTCAAGGAGCTGGTGTGTCGGCTGCACGGCGAGATCGGCGAGGTGCAGGTGCGCCTCTTCAAGGACAAGCCCGGCAAGGTCGTGGCCGCCGACATCGAGATGCCTGCCGAGCTCGAGATCCTCAATCCGGACCATTACATCGCCACGCTGGGCGAGAATGCCTCGATCGAGATGACTCTCACCATCCGTCGCGGCTCGGGCTACGTGCCGGCCGAGGGCAACAAGACGCCGGAGACGACCATCGGTGTCATCCCCATCGACAGCATCTTCAGCCCCATCAAGCGCGTGGCCTATCACGTCGAGAGCGCTCGTGTGGGCCAGCGCACGGACTACGACAAGCTCGTGCTGGACGTCACCACCAACGGTGCCCTGAACCCGGACGAGGCGCTCCGCCAGGCGGCAGAGCTGCTCGTCGACCGCCTGGAGATCTTTACCGAGCCCGAGCGCGCCCGCTCCGCCGAGGAATACGCCGTCGTGGGCGAGGATCAGCCGGGCACGTCCGGCGGCATGGACGACGTGCTCATCGAGGATCTCGAGCTGGGCGTGCGCTCGTACAACTGCCTCAAGCGCGAGGGCATCCAGACAGTGGGCGACCTCGTGTCGAAGACCGAGGCCGAGCTCCTCAACATCCCCAACTTCGGCAAGAAGAGCATCGATGAGGTCAAGGAGAAGCTGGGCGAACGTAGCCTGGTGCTGCGAGGAGAGGACTAGATGCGCCACCAGAATCAGGGACGCAAGTTCAACATGGCCCCCGATCAGCGCAAGGCGCTGATGTGCGGCCTCGCCTGCGCTCTCCTGGAGCACGAGAAGATCAAGACGGGCGAGGCGCGGGCCAAAGAGGCGCGTTTGCTGGCCGAGCAAGCCATCACACTGGGCAAGCGTGGTGACCTGGCTGCGCGGCGGCAGGCGATCGCCATGCTGCGCAACAAGAAGATCGTCTACAAGCTGTTCAACGACATCGCGCCGCGCTATGCGGAGCGCAACGGCGGCTACACACGCATCGTCAAGGTCGGTCCCCGGCCAGGCGACGGCAGCGAGATGGTCTACCTGGAACTCGTCTGAGTCTTCGCGGGCGCCGGCACAGCCCGCACTGATCGTGTCTGGCAAGCAGTGAGCGAGGGGGCGGGCGCCGGTAGGCGCCCGCCCCCTCGCCGTTCTTGGCGGCCGAGGGTGAGGGGGAGCTACGGCGCTCATCGACATCGACAACCTCCACTTCCGCTACGGCGGTGCCGAGGCCGACGCCCTATCGGGCATCGACCTCAAGGTGGACGACGGCGAGTTCGTGGCCGTGGTGGGCCCCAACGGTTCAGGCAAGTCCACGCTCGCCAAGCTGCTGGGCGGGCTGGAGAAGGCGACGGGAGGCCGACGCCTGGACGTGTGCGGACAGGACCTGCTCACGTCCGCCGGTCGCCTTGCCGTGCGTCGCGACGTGGGTGTGCTCTTCCAGAACCCCGAGAACCAGATCGTGGGTGCCAACGTCGAGGAGGACCTGGCGTTTGGCCTTGAGAACCTGGGCTTGCCGGCAAACCGCATCGCTGCCCGTGTGGACGAAATGCTGGCGATGTTCGACCTCACGGAGCTCCGCAGTCGCGAGCCGCACCTGCTCTCCGGCGGCCAGAAGCAGCGGACGGCCCTGGCGGGGGTGCTGGCCATCCCGCGCCGGGCACTCGTCCTCGATGAGCCCACGGCGATGCTCGACCCCGACGGTCGCAACGAAGTCTTGGCGGCCATCGCTCGCCAGCATGCCGACGGTCTCACCATCGTGCTGGTGACCCAGGAGATGGACGAGGTGCTGCCGGCCGACAGGGTCGTGGCGCTGGAGCGCGGGACGGTGGCCTTCGCAGGCAGTCCCGCGGAGCTGTTCGCGCAGAGGGAGCTTCTGGTGCGACTCTCGCTGGGCCTGCCTATAGCCGGCGAGGTCGCCCTCGCGCTGGCGAGCCGTGGGCGACGCCTTGTCCCCTTGCCGCTCACCGTCGAGGAGCTGGTCGAGAGGCTGGGAACGGAGAGCTCGTCGTGAGCCTGAGCATCGAGTGTGAACACGTCGGCTTCGCCTACGATGAGGGCGGCCACGTGCTCCCTGCGGTCGTCGACGTGAGCCTGAGCGTAGGCCCGGGCGCCAGTATGGCTCTGCTGGGCGCCACCGGCGCCGGCAAGTCCACGCTGCTGCAGCTCGTGCGCGGCCTGCTCAAGCCGGAGATGGGCCTGGTGCGTCTGGACGGCGTGGCGCCCGGCGAGACAGGCTACGCCGAGCGCCGGCGCCAGATCGGACTCGTGTTCCAGATGCCCGAGATGCAGCTTTTCGCTATGAGCGCCAAGGAGGATGTCGCCTTCGGCCCCCGCCAGCTAGGATGGGCGCCGCACGAGGTGGACGAGGCCGTCCAGCAGGCTCTGGAGCAGGTAGGCCTGCCGCCCGAGCAGTTCGGGGCTCGTCATCCCTACTCGCTCTCGGGTGGTGAGCAGCGCCGTTTGGCCCTGGCCGGTGTGCTGGCCATGCGGCCACGGGTCCTGTTGCTGGATGAGCCGTTCGCCAGTCTCGATCCCGGCGCTCGTCGCGAGCTCGGCGATGTGCTGCGCACGTTGCTCGCGACCGGCATGAGCATGGTGCTGGCGACCCACGATGTGGACCAGGCCTGGGCCCTGTGTGACGAGCGCGTGATCCTCTCCGCAGGCCGCGTGGTCGCCGCCGGCAGCTGGGAGTTCGGCAACGGCGGCGAGGAGGCTCTCGAGCGGGATCGCTTGCGCACTCCTAGTTTGGTCGAACTGTGGCGGCGGTTGGGGCGCCAGACGAGTGGGGCGCCGAGATCGGCCGCAGAGGCCGCCGAGGAGCTGTCGTGAGAGCCGCGATCGCCCAGTATTACCCGGCCGACTCGGTGCTGCACCGCCTCGATCCGCGCGCCAAGACCGTCGCCATCATGGCCCTCGCGGTGGCCCTGTTCACGCGCGACTCGTTCGCCGCTCTGGCCGTGTACGGTGTCGTCGCCGTCGTGGCTCTGGTCGTCAGTCGCGTGCCGCCGGTGTGGTTCTGGCGCGGTCTGAAGCCCATTGTCTGGCTGGTCGTGCTCACCTTTGTCGCGCAGCTCCTGTTCGCGCATGGCAAGCCCCTCGTGGCGCTCGGGCCCCTGCGTGTGACTGCGCGCGGCCTGGAGCTGGCGGCCTATTTGACCGTCCGCCTGGTCGTGCTGGTGGTCGTCGGCTCGCTGCTGACCCTGACGACCTCACCTATAGCGCTGACCGACGCGCTGGCGTGGCTCAGCCGCCCGTTGCAACGGCTGCGGGTGCCTACCGACGAGCTGGCGCTGATGGTCACCATCGCCTTGCGCTTCATCCCGACGCTTCTACAGGAGCTGGAGGCCATCATGCGGGCGCAGCGGGCGCGGGGAGCCGAGTTCTCGCGCGGTGGGCCGCTGCGGCGCTCCCGCGCTCTCGTGCCTGTGCTGGTGCCGCTGTTCGTGGTGAGCTTTCGGCGCGCCGACGAGCTGGCCCTGGCCATGGAGGCGCGCTGCTATGTTCCCGGGGTCCGGCGCACAAGGCTGCACCCCTTGCACGCTCGGGCTCGTGACTTCATGCTCCTGGTGAGCGTGGCGGCGGTCATCGCCGTCGCCTCTCTGGTCTGAGGGCGTAGTGACGAGTCGGCAAACCAGTTGACGATGGAGTGACTTGGCGACGTATCGCCTTGATCTGGCGTACGAAGGTACGCGCTTCAAGGGCTGGGCGCGCCAGCCGGACCAGCGCACGGTGCAGGAAGAGGTCGAGCGCGCTCTGACGGTGGTGCTGGGCGAGCCGGCACGCCTGCGTGTGGCCGGCCGCACCGACGCCGGTGTGCACGCGCTGGCGCAGGTCGCTTCCTTCGACGCACGCGCCGGTCTCGACTGCCGACGCCTGCGTGCGGGGCTCAATGCTTTGCTGCCCGAGGACGTGGCCGTCGCGGCCGTGTCGCCGGCGCCGGACGGCTTCGATGCCCGCTCGGCCACAGCGCGCACCTATCGCTATCGCCTGTGGCTGTCACCGGTGCGTCCGGTGGCCGAGCGACTCTGGGTCTGGAGCCCCCGAGGCACCGTCGACACCGACCTTCTGGTGGCGACGGCGTCGCTGCTGATCGGCCACCGGGACTTCGCCGCCTTCACGCCTTCGGCACGCCTCTATCGCAGCTGCGTGCGCCATGTGGTGCGCGCGGAGTGGCGGCCGGCTGCGTGCGGTGCGCCGCGGCCGGACGAGTGGGAGTTCGCGATCACGGCCGGCAGCTTCCTGCACAACATGGTGCGCGTGGCCGTAGGATCGATGGTGGACATGGCCCAGGGGCGCATGACGGTGGACCAGTTCCGGACGGCTCTCGAATCGGGCCAACGGCGCCTGATGGGTCAGACCGCCCCGGCACGCGGTCTGGCGCTGGTCGCCGTGGACTACGAGCGCTAGTTGGCCAGGAACTGCTTGATCATGCGCTGGTCGGCCGCCGGGTCGGCGATCACATAGGAGATGCCGCCGATGTACTGCGGCGTGCCCGGCAGGACGTACTTATGGACGTTCTTGCTGGGTGTGCGCCACTTGAGGTAGGCGAGCTCGAGGATCTGTCGCGCCGTGAGGTCGGTGTCCAGGCCGCTCATGAACTGCTTGCCGATCTCGCCAAGCTTGAGGATGTTCCGAGGCTGCAGGATCTTCTTCTCCAGCGCCTGGATGAAGAGCTGCTGACGAGCGGCGCGCTGGAAGTCGCTGTCGACCTCGCGGATGCGCACGTAGAGCATCGCGTACTTGCCGTCGAAGTGGTACCAGCCCTTCTTGAAGATGACCGGTCGCCCCAGACTGGCCACCGTCGACACGGTCTGGGGCACGTACATGTCGACGCCGCCTACGGCGTCGACCAGGCGCGGAAAGCCCTTGAAGGTGACGATCATGAGGTGGTTGATAGGTACACCGCTGAACTCGTGGATGGTCTTCAGGGCCAGGGCCGGCCCGCCCCAGAAGAACGCCTCATTGATCTTGGTCTCACCCTGGCCCTCCACAGGCACACGGGTGTCGCGCGGGATGGAGAGCTCACTGAGCGAGTGCGTCTTGGGGTCGAAGCGCATGAGCATGATGGTGTCGCTGCGGGCCACACCGACGCCCTTGTCGGCACCGACGCCATGGTCGGCGCCGAGCACGAGGATGGTGGTGGGGTGGGAGAGGATGCTGCCCGAGTCCGGCGTGAGCTCGGCGCGTGTCTTGGCGTCGATGCGCTTGTTGCTCTTGGCAACGGCACGGGAAAAGGCGTCGTAGCCCGGCCGTGCCACGAGGAACGCCGTCGCGCCCAAGATGATGAGCAGCGCAAAGAGGCCGACGGGGATGAACCACCAGCGGAAGCGACGCCGGCGAGGACGGGCTTCGTCGGGGCGCAGGGCGCCCTCACGGGAGCCTGCCTCACGGCGAGCCGCCGCGTCAGCGTTGCCGGGCGGCTTGGTTCTGCGGCCGCGCGGCGGGCGCGCCGGCTTGGCGTCGTCGGGTGCGGCACCAGCCCGCCGCGGGCGGTCCGGTGCTCTGAGGCCGGCCAGCTCGTCGTCGGCACGCCGGCTGTGGCCCCGGCGACCGGCGCGGTAGAGCCGGTACGGCTTGTCGTCTTCTGGTTTGCCGGATGTAGGCAACGCTCTGCCCTGATCTTCCATCGGGGACTCGTGGGGCGTGCCTGTTAGCTACGCCCCGGGGCGGGTCATTCCTCTCTCCGGCTCATTGTACACCGTGGTAGGGTAGCCCCGAGATGGCGTCTGGACGCACATTCCTGACGATCGACCTGGGGGGCACCAAGCTCGCTCTGGGCGTGGTCGACGAAGACGCGGTGGTGCTGCGTAGAGCGGTGAGTCCGACGGTGACTGCCGACGCCGCCGGCTGCCTGGCGGACCTCATGGCCCGTGTGGGCGAGATGCTCGCCACGGGACCGGAGGTGGCCGCCATCGGCATCGGCACGGCCTCGATGGTCGACTTCTCCGCCGGGCGCATCGTGGAGTCGACCAATCTGCCCCTGCGCGACGTACCGCTACGCGATCTGGTGCAGGAGCGGTTCGGGCTGCCGGCGGTGGTCGACAACGACGCCACCGTCGCCTGCCTGGGCGAGCACCGCTTCGGCGCCGGCAGGGGTGCCGGCGAGATGCTGATGCTCACGCTGGGCACGGGCATCGGCGGCGGCATCATCTGCAACGGACGGCCCTACCGAGGCTTCAGCGGAGCCGCCGCCGAGCTCGGTCACATGATCATCGACGTGCATGGGCCACGCTGCAGCGGCACGTGCCCTGCCTCGGGCTGTCTGGAGAGCTTCTGCTCGGGGCACGCCATCGGCGCGGCGGCCGTTGCCGAGGCTCGGGCGAAGCCGGACTCAGCCCTTGGCCGAGCCCTTGCCGGCGGCGAGGCGGTGGACGGTCCGCTGCTTACCAGGCTGGCCCACGGAGGCGATGGCGACGCGCTCGCGCTCTACGCGCGCATCGGCACGCTGCTGGGCGTCGGCATCGCCAACCTGGTGAACATCTTCAATCCGGAGCTGGTAGTCGTGGGCGGCAGCGTTGCGGCCGCCGGGGACGCGCTGCTCGAGCCGGCACGGCGACAGGTCGTGCGGCAGGCGCTGCGCCCCCAGCGCGACGAGGTGCGCATCGAGCCGGCCCACTTGGGCGAGGACGCCGGCCTGGTGGGGGCCGCGGCTCTGTGCCTGGTGGAGCTTCCCTCGTAGCAGATGCTCCGGCGATCCGCCAGGCACGAAAGCGGACGCTTTCTCTCCGCTTCTTGACAAGGGCGCGGCGCTTTTGGTAAATGAAGGGGAATCTCGCGCGGACCCTGAGATCGCCGCGCCTTACGGGAGGTGAAGGAAGACCCATGGCACATCGGATCACCGAGGACTGTCTTGCCTGCGCGGCCTGCGTCGACGAGTGCCCCAACGACGCGATAACTGAGGGTGACGAGATCTACGTGATCGACCCCGAGCTTTGTGACGACTGCGGCACCTGCGTGGAGTCGTGTCCCAACGACGCGATCGTCACCGACTAGGCTCGTCCGCATAGCTGAGTGTCTGCCGGGGGGCGGGCCGTATGGCCCGCCCCCCGGCTCGTCTGGTGGCCGGTGTCGCCGGCGGGCACCGTCCGATAGAGTTGCAGGCATGCGCGATCAGGGGTGTGAGGTTCAGAGGCGGCGACCATGAAGACCGCGAACGAGCAGGCCGCAGACGCGCTGCCCGCAGACCACGGCAGCTGGGTGATCCGCCTAGCGACGCCTATGGATGCCACCGGCGTCGCCCGCATCCTCAACCAGGTCATCACAGACGGGCGCCACAGCCTGCTGGACACGCCGTTCTCCGACGAGGAAGAGCGTGCGTACATCCAGAACCTGGCTCCTCGCGGGTTCATCCATGTGGCCGAGTCGCCGGCCGGCGAGATCGCCGCCCTGCAGACGATCGAGCCGTATGCCGGCTTCGCCACGGGCGCCTTCGAGCACGTGGCCACCATGGGCACCTGGGTGCGCGAGGCACATCGCCGGCGCGGGCTCGGTAGACGCCTCTGCGCGGCCGGCTTCGCACTGGCCCGCAGGCAGGGATTCACGAAGGTCTTCACCGACATTCGCGCCGACAATCTGGAGTCCGTGGCCTTCCACCGTGCCCTGGGGTTCAACATCGTCGGTACGGCGCCGCGTCTGGCGCGCCTCGGCGGGAGCTACGTGGACGTTGTGTTCGTGGAGCGTGACGTCTGACCGTGCTGCACGTGTGCGCGACACCCATCGGCAACCTTGGCGACGTGACCCTGCGTGTGCTCGAGACGCTGCGCTCGGTGGAGCTGATCGCGGCCGAGGATACGCGCCGCACGCGCAAGCTGCTGGCTCACTACGACATCCACACGCCGCT
>Ga0182011_10002639_pt1 | contig 15057 bp, 19 predicted proteins | sample 711E1DmetaG_FD_120481 | JGI IMG/M metagenome (GOLD analysis project Ga0182011, IMG submission 120481) | Permafrost microbial communities from Stordalen Mire, Sweden - 711E1D metaG | ecosystem: Environmental > Terrestrial > Soil > Wetlands > Permafrost | place: Sweden: Stordalen | collected... | reverse complement strand
TGATGAGTTGGCATTTTCGGGCATCCTTTGCCAGCCGTCAATCCCGGTACCGTTTGAGGCATTGGCCACAAAAGCACATTCCTTCGCTAAATCATTCTTTATCAGATTTGTGCAATCACCTGATACACCCGTATGATTCTCGGAGCAACAATTCTCGCGCTCGATTCCCTTGCAAATCCCGTTTACAGTAACCAATGTATAGCCCTCTGGGCAGGATGTATATGGACCCAATATATCCCAGCCTTCGGGCGGCGTGCAGTCCATGCATTCATCTCCCGGCAGGAATCTGGCACACTGCATCGAATCATTGTTGACTATCATCTGTTGTGGCATAGGCGCGGCCATTACAGGTCCTGCCAGCATGAGAATAAGTGCGGCAAGTGCTGTAAGTACGACGAGTCCGGCATTTTTCATGGATTTCATGGATAATTATTGTTGAGATCCAGTATATTTTTCTTACGAACGCGAAAGAAAAAGCCAATCAGGAGAGATGCTGTTTAAACAGATCTCTATAGAGCCTCTGCACATTCTCCTGAGTTTTGGTCATCTCCGGGAATCCATTATATTTCATGGCCTTCTCTGCATCTTCAGGAAGCTTAAGCTTATACTGGCTGCGAGATAGAAACCAGCCCTGTTTGGCATAATAGCGAGAGAGGTACTCCTGTTCTGTCTGGCCTGGAGTAGGTGTAAAGAGCCCGTGCTTTTTGTCCAGCTCCACCATCTCCATCATGGTGGTATAGCCGGATCTTGTGATCAGAAATCGGGCCCGGTTCATCAGCTCCACTTTTTCTTCTGTAGAGAGGTAAGAATGCACAGTGGTATGCTCATCCAGTCTCCTGTGGAGATCCTTTTGCGGGCTTCCCAGGAGGACAACCTTTTCACCAGGTAACTTCGTCACCTGCTTAAGAACGATCTCTTCAAGCTTCGTCCTCTGCGGCTCAGGGCCGGATACGATTATCAGGTAATCCAGGTCCTCATCCATCTTCATCTTTTTTGTGCTGGTCAATATCCCTGCAAAGTAGGCCTTCTTCCGGGTAGCCTCCAGGTTGGTGCGGCAGAGCTTGCCGCTGAGATTGGGAATGCCGCCGTCGGGATCGATATCCGGCACTATCACCCCATTATATTTGGTGTGGAAGAAGCCATTGACGGGGATCGTCAACATCTCAAACGGAAAAAGGTAGTCCGGCAGGCTGAAGCGAAGCTGGTGGGTGATGAAGTAGCTAGGAATCTTTTTAGAGTAGACGCCCATGCGGTTATCGCTTATGATCAGGTCATACTTATTCTCGGATAAGATCTGGGTCAGCTTTTTTCTCTCCCTGACCAGGGCCCGCAGAAGGATGGGAATGCTGGCCACGAACTTGGGCAAAAAGAATCGTGATGCACTATAGGGCGCAGGATAGTCCTTGAAGAGTATAAAATTGCATTCCGGGCATTCTCTCTTCAGAAGAGTTAGAGCATTGCCGCTGGTACCTATAGTCACCTCATGGCCATGTCTTTGCAGCTCCTCGATGATGGGGATGTCGCGAGTGGAGTGGCCCAAACCCCAGTTAAGAGGGCTTAGAAATACTTTACCCATTGTGATGGTGAGGAGCGACTGATGGTATAAAACATTTTCTCGGAGGATGAATCATCGCATCTCGCGACCCGATCCTGGGCAGCGCTGCCCCGGGTCCGTCTCGACCGAGCACTACTACCGGATAGAACCAGCAAAGAGCATCCGGCAAGCCACTGGAAAAGGCATAAATACGAATCTCATACAGCTATGAATCCATGTACAAACAGATAGAACAGGCCCTGAAAGATATGGACGCCAAAAACGCGCCGGACCGGGAGAAGATCAGAGCCATCCTCAAAAGATATGCGGCGGAAGAGATCGGCCTTGACGAGGCATACTACGATCTATTGGAGGAAGAGCTCATCCCCATGCCCCAGAGGTGTGCCCTGTCCGCCAGGATACCTCAAACGGCAGATGATGAGATAGGGCTCAAAGAGAGGATAAGGAGCAAGCTCTCCTGAGATATTTCTCTCTTGACAATCCCCTGTCGTCTTAATCCTTGCCGCCTTTTTCCATAACCACAACGGAAGCTGTCTGATCGAAGGGATTGGTCCTTAGCCCCAGGTGGAAGAGATAAGGATAGCTAGTCTTCAGGGATTTCATATATTCCAGCCATTCTCGAGCCAGCCGCCCGTAGGTCCTTTCTATATCTATTTTCAGGTGGGCCAGGTCTGACCTGGGCAGATCCTCAAAAGAGGGCCTCCTGGCCAGCTCCTCTGTAAGATGAAAGATGGCCAGGAGCAGATCGGTGAAAGATTCATGCTCCATCAGAGCAGGGTTCTCAATGAGCCTTAAAAAGAAGCCGCGCTCCTGGGAGAGAATGATGTGCAGATGCTCTAAGTCCACTCTGGAGATATCGACTTTAAAGCTGTATTCCGCCAGGTCCCTGGCAACACGGGAGAACTCTTCAATTGACCACCCGGATGTTATCTGCAGGTTTGACCTGATGCCCTCAATCTCGGGGTCCGTATCGGAGAGAGAGGCGAGAAGATCTGTGCCCACCTCGACAAAGAAAGCCCCTATCACCATGTTCAGCTTCTCCAAACGGTTGCGCCTCTCCATGTACCTCAGGAGCCTGTCTATGACCAGTGTCACCAGGAGAACTTCGAGAGGCAGGAAGGCGATCTCCCCCAACATGAAGGTCAATATCTCATGAGGATCTTTAAAAACGGCATAATCGAAGAGATATAGGAGCACAGATGATATCAAGAGAGAGATGGCAAGGATAAGCCTCCACTGTCTGTACTTCATGGCCATGGCACCTCTTTTGCATTTAAAGCGAAGTTATAATCGGACACAATACACCTACATGATCTATCCAGTCAAGGATTTTTCGCCCGAGGGCTTCGGAGAGAAATCTCCATGCGATCAGACCTTGCCGACGGGGCGGCGCCTACGGGGGCAAGAATAGGAAAGTGGATTAAGACGAACGTAGTGCTTCTTGTGAAGAAGAAAAAGCAGACGATCTGGCAGCGGTGAGCACAATGGTGGAAAAGAGCGATGCAATGAGGCAACATGAGAAATGGATAGCAGAGACCATGAAGCATAAGCCCAAGCATACGAGGGAGGGGTTGCCGATTCAACCCTGGCATGTTCTCATCTTCTTTGGGGGATTATTTGCCCTGGCGATATTGATCGGCTACTTGATCCATGGCAGACCACCTGTTTGATAAAATCCAAATTTCTACTCCAGAAAAGAGAGTTGAGCATTCATCTCTCTGATGAAGATACACCTACAAGAAACGCTGACAAAAAGAGATCAGAAAAACCCGAATCAATAGCTCCATAATTTTTCATGAATCCTTATGACGGGATCACCTGGCATTTGCATCAACAAAGAGATATAGTCAGTATGTACCATCCCGGATCATGAGCATTGCTGGCCGCATCAGTTCTGTCGAACTAAGGGATCTATTTTTGTCGCTGGTAGCGCTGGTTATAGCCTTCTCAGTGCTGGAAGAGCGAAAAATGCCCGGGTGGGAGACGATTCTGATTTTGACCATAGGCGTAAGCACCGGATTCCTGTTGCACGAGATGGCTCACAAATTCGTAGCATTACACTTTGGTTACTTTGCAGAGTACCGAGCCAACATGGCGGGCCTGGCGCTGGCTATCGTCATGGCCTTTGGCGGCTTTCTCTTTGCCGCGCCGGGAGCTGTCATGATAAGCAGATCCAATGTACCTCAGGAATTATATATGCAGGATACATTCGGACAGGAGGAGCAAAGGAGCAGGGAGAAGAGAGAAATGTTGTTGATATCCCTGGCCGGGCCGATGACCAACATAGTGCTTGCCATCTTATTCTTCCTGCTTGTCTTTCCACTTGCAAGCAGCAAATCCGGCAGCAGTCTATGGATACCGGCAGCCAACTTCGCCATCTCCATCAACCTTATTCTAGCCGCCTTCAATATGCTGCCCTTTGGGCCACTGGACGGCAAGAAGATCTTCGAGGGCAATCGGTTGGTTTGGGCGCTGGTGGGCGTGCCCACGATTCTCGTGGCGCTGCCGGTTTATCTGGGCATGATATGAAAATATTCAACCGCAAGAGCAATGCTAAATGCAAATTGAGCCGATCCTGCAGAACGGAGGAATCGCGGCCAAAGAAGAATAACCTTATATCATTGAAACATAAATTTTCTTAAGATGCGTAGATTAATCGCCCATGTCTCAGGAAAGGTCCAGGCAGTCGGATACAGGTCGTTGGTAGTGATAATGGCCAGAACCCTGGACATAAGAGGATTTGTCCAGAACCTCCCTAACGGTAAGGTTTTCATTATCGCGGAGGGGCCAAGAGAGGACCTGGCGAGTTTTGTCAAGTCTATCAGGATCGATAACTCGCGGATCAGGGTGGAAGACATCTTTATTGACTGCAAAGAGGCAACGGGCGAATTTAATGACTTTTACAAAATAAATTCAAAACAGGAGATAGAGACGCTAGCGGCCACGTCTTCCCAAAGCCAGAAAGAAGGCTTAATGCCACCAAGAGGCAAATACCTGGCCCCATCCTCCGGGCTGGAAAAAATCGCCTCTGATATGGAAAAAGCAAATTGCAGGCTGGAAAAGATAGTGAACGGCCGGGAAGAGCTGAAGGCGGAGATAGAATCGCATTCGTATGGAATTGAGATCGACCGGGAGAGTGCCGCCCAAAACCACTCGAAAACAGGTCTGGAGAAAGCGTCGGCAAATCGCGGGGATCAACTATATTTATTTCCTGATGCAAAAGGGAAAAAATGGACGTGAATGATAATGGCAGAAGATGAAGTTCTCCAAGAGATATCAGAGACGCTTATCTCGATCAGCGACAGCCTGGAAGGAATAAATGCAGAGCTCGCTGATATCAGTATGTCGAGCAAGATGCTGATATTTTTCAAGTTGATAGAATTGAGACCGGATATGAAAGACAAGCTAGGGCCCTTGATCAACGATCTGGCCGCGTCAATGGACTTTGATATGGGCGACGAGCCTGAAAAGGTCTAGCGCGAGAGCGAGGCTGGGGACCAAGGCCATCAGCCCTGGTCCTATGCTGCAGATGGCCACGGGATGATAATAGCCTGCTAAGAAATAAAATCCTGGCCGAAAACTCTCTTGCTTTTTAAAAAATTCTTGCGGCCAGTGGTTGCCGGGAGATCTTTAGATGATAAAAAAGCTGACTAATACCGCCTTCTTATCATGAAGTCGGCAAGCTCCAGCATTGTCGTCTTGGCATCCGAGTCCTGCAGAACTTGCAGGGCTTTCTTGCCCTGAGCCACCATCTCCTCGGCCCGGGAGCGAGCATATTCGATCGATCCGCTCTTCTGCAGAATAGAGATGGACTGCTGGATCTGGTCGGAGGTTGCCTCTTTCTTGCCGAAGACCTGCACAGAGACATTGTTTGCGAGAGCATGAATGATTATCAGTGTCTTCTTCCCCTCAATCAGGTCCCCGCCCTGCCTCTTTCCAGAGACCTTCTCGGGAGTGGTAAGATCGATGACATCATCCTGCAGCTGGAAACCCATGCCAGTCAGCCTGCCGAACAGATCCATTGCCGAAACGACCTCATTCGAGGCTCCGGCCAGAATTGCACCCATGCCGGCAGAAGCGCCGTACAGAACGCCCGTCTTCTTCTCGATCATCTCCATGTACTCGGCCTCAGAGACGCGATCTCGAGACTCAAATTCCATGTCCAGCCACTGGCCTTCACAAATAGAGGTGCAGGTTCTGGAGAGCATATTCATGGCACCCAGAATTCGACCTGGCTCCGCGGGCGTCATGCCCAGAACCTGGAAGGCCTTGGAGTAGAGAGTATCTCCAGCCAGAATCGCTCCAGACTCACCCCAGAGCTTATGGACGGAAGGCCTGCCTCGCCGTACATCGGCATTGTCCATGATGTCGTCATGGATAAGCGTGAAGTTATGGATCAGCTCTATGGAGACGGCAGCAGGGGCAAGAGCTGAGGCCTTGCCGCCCACGGCTTCAGCTGCAAGGAGAAGCATGGATGGCCGCAGCCTCTTTCCGCCTGAGTCCACCAGGTGCCGGCTCGCCTCATATAGCCCGCGCGGGTGCACCACCGGCAGCAGCTGCTCGATAGCCTCCGTCACCAGGGCGGCCCGCTTTCCCAGCTCGTCTTCCATCATCAATCTCATTTCAGTCTCCTGATCCCGGGTTTAGTATCCGATCTTTGAAGCTCAACCTCTGCACATCAATCTATGAGCAGCTCCTGGCCGTTCCTCACCAGATGGATATTGGAGCCCAGGGAGTAGCCAGTCTCCTCTGCCATCATAAGGTAGCTGCCGTGAGAGGGCAGGGTTCCGTGGCTGGGAATGACATGCTCCGGATTTATCATGCGCAGGAGCTCCCAGTGATCCTCCCGGCAGGCATGCCCGGAGACATGCACATTATCGTAAATCCTGCCACCCCGCATCTTGATCTTGGTAACTACTGTATGGCGGTTGGATTCATTCAGGGGCTGAGGTATGATTCCTGCTGAGAAGATGACTTTGTCCCCCGACTCGACCAGGTAATCGGTCTCGCCATTGGCGACCCGGCTCAAGATGGCTCCCGGCTCTCCCTGATGGCCGGTCATGATGGGCAGATACTTGTCCTTGCCTTCGGTCATGATCCTCTTCAGGGCTTTGTCCACCGACTTTCTTCTCCCGAAGACCGTCACCTCTCCCTGCCCGGCATATCCCGTCCGCACAGCCGTGCCCCAGTATTTCTCCATGGACCGGCCAAGAAGCACAGGTTTTCGGCCCATCTTGTGAGCGGCTTCAATTATCGCCCTGATGCGGGCAATATGAGAAGAAAACGTCGTGACCATGACACCGGATTTCGACTCTTCCGTACCGATGAGCACATCCATTACCAGGTCTTTGGCGATCTTCTCGGAGGGCGTCTTTCCCGATATGGAGGCGTTCGTGGTCTCGGTGATAAGTGCCAGCACACCTTCCTTTCCCAGAGCTCTGAGCCTGGCAAAGTCTGGAGGCTCGCCCAACGTCGGGCTCCGGTCGATCTTGTAATCATTCGCATATATTATGATGCCTTTTGGGGTGTGAATGGCAGCAAACACGGCATCTACAATGCTGTGCTGCACGCGAACGAACTCCAGCTCGATATCCGGGGTGACCTGAAAGCGTTCTCCCGCATTCATGGTCTTGAGAGGATTGTTCACTCCGAATATCTTCTCCGACTTGATCTCCTGATTGATGAGATCCGCAGTAAACGGCGTGGCTACGATTGGAGCATGATACTTGTGGGCCAGTTTAGAGATGGCACCAATATGATCCAGGTGACCGTGCGTGCAGGCAATCGCCCTTACTGTTCCATCAATGTTCTCCATTATGCTGTCATCGGGAATGGCGCCCATGTTGATCAGGTCAGCGGCATGCAGTGACTCCACGTCAGTGTCTTCATGAATCTGCACACGATCCAGCCGGATGCCCATATCCATTACCACGATATCTTTTCCGATCCTTATCGCCGTCATGTTACGGCCAATTTCGTTGTAGCCGCCCACAGCGATGATTGCAATGTCTTTCATCTTGCCAACTCTCTATAAACAGAATATTTTCTCAAATCGAAACCCCGTGCATCCAGCCAATCTCTGGTCCTTCCTAGAACCACGAGAGGAACACTTGCCAACTGTCGCACTTCCTCACATCCGGTGAGGAACATTGAGATCCTCAGCGCCCGAATATAGGGATTCATAGCCTTAACAACCGATTTTGTATCTATTGTGGCAGGTTTGAGCATGGGAAGAGCAGTCCCCGCCAGACTGGCGCCGACGGACAGGCTCTTGGCCACATCCAGGCCATTACGGACTCCTCCGGAGGATATGACGTCCAATCCTTGTGCTTTGCACTCGATAATACTTACAGGCGTAGGAATTCCCCAGCTCCAAAATAGCTGCCCCATCTCTTCCAGTTCATTGTCCCCTACCTCTGCTGCGCGATAAGCCTCAACCGCTGCCCAGGAAAGACCGCCCAAGCCCGAGACATCAACTATCTTGACTCCTGCTTTTGCCAGTTTCAGGGCGGCCTCAAGAGATATGCCGGCACCGGTCTCCTTGACTATGATGGGGACCCTTCCCCTGGCCGCAGACTCAATCGCCTCCAGAACGCCGGAAGCGTCTTTGTCTCCTTCCGGCTGAATGCTCTCCTGCAGGAAGTTCAAATGAACTGCAACTGCATCCGCGTCTATCATCTCTGCCAGGCGGTCTAAGACCTCCGGTCCAGATCTCTTCAGCTGCACGGCTCCAATATTGCCGATGATGGGGATGTCAGGAGCCACGTCCCGGACGGCTGAGAAGGTATCCTCCAGACTTTTGTCTTCGAGTGCAGCCCTTTGTGAGCCTACTCCCAGAGCGATACCTAATTCGGATGCCGCCTCTGCCAGGCGAACATTAATCTCTTTGACCAGAGGATGGCCTCCCGTCATGGCTCCGATGATGAGGGGAGCAGATAGCCTCTTTCCGAGAAACCGGCAAGTGGTATCGATATCGGCCTCATTGATCTCAGGAAGAGCCTTATGGATGAGCACAAGATCGTCAAAGGGTCTAGAGTTCGCTTCCACAGGCTTCTCCAGGCAGATTCTGATATGGTCGAGCTTGCGACTGGATGTGGTCAATTGGGCCTCCAAACTCTCGTTCCTATGGACTCACCCCGCAAGGCACATACAATGTTACCCCGTCTGGCGGCGTTGAATATAACTGAATCGATTCCCGTATCTGCCAGATTCAGTAATTCCTGGAGCTTTCCTCTCATGCCGCCTGTAACGTCAACTCCTGCGCTCTCCCCAATGGCGCTTTCGATTGCAGGAAGATCAACCCTTGTAATCTCAGAGAGAGGCCGACCGGAAAGAAGCACACCGTCGACGTCGCAACCCACGGCTACGACCTCGGCCTGCAGAGCTCTGGCCAGAAATGTGACGAGCTGGTCTCCGGAGACGATCCCGGCTTTTTGCGTTACATCCATGGCCACATCGCCATGCAGCACCGGCATTAGGCCATCTTTCAACATAGCTTTCAGCGGCTCCAGGGCAAAGCTATCTATTCTGCCGTTCGAGAGAAGTAGGCAGGAGAGAGGATGAACTGGCAATGAATCGACGCCTTCGCGGCTCAAGGCCTTGACTACAAGATCATTCAGCCTGGCCACAGATGCGTGCGTCACTCTCAAACCTTCCGGACTGAAACACAAAGGCAGACCGTACCTTTTGGCGGGGAAGTGTCCAAAGGACCCAGCACCGTGCACAAGCACCAGGTCTTCCGGACGGGCTGCAATCTCCTGAGCCACGCGCGAAATCTCATCCCGTCGGGCGGCATTATCTCGGGTTTTATCTGTCAAGATGCTTCCCCCGATCTTCAAGACCTTAGTCACGAGTCACTCTCCAGCCTCACTCCCTCACATCCAGTTTTAACTGCAAAAGCCGATCCTCTTGCCTGTCTCAGAGCCGCCACCAATGCTTCTCTTGGACACGGCTGTGGCAAAGCTATTATGCAACCGCCACCGCCTGCGCCGGTAAGCTTTGCTCCCAGGGCATTTCCCGCATTTCGCGCGGCATAAACCAATTCAGATAGCTCCCTGGTGCATACGCCGAGGGCCTCCAGCAGGCCGTGATTGAGGTTCATCAGCTCTCCCAGCCTTGACATGTCTTGCTCTCTGATCAGGGGAACCGCTCGCGCCGATATGGCTCCAATGGCCTGGAATATGGGCTCGACGACATCGGGATAGCTTTCCTTCAGGCGCTGAACCTTCTCGACCTCGGAAAACGTATCATGGGACAATTTTGTGCACCCCACAATCAGATCCAACCGGGGGAGTTCGATGGGCTGGACCTCCCTCGTGACCCGGCAGTAGCCTCCAAAGGTGGCAAGAGCGGTATCCATCGGGCTGCCTAGATCGTTTTGAACCCGCTTCTCTATGCTGTAGGCAGTGGATGCAATCTCTTTTCGGGAGAGACCGAGTCCCAGGTGTTCGTTTATAGCCGCCACTGTGGCGACCACGATGGCAGCTGAGGATCCCAAACCTGCCCCAGGGGGAATATCCGATTCGATCTTAACAGATATATCTCTTGTCTCAAATTCTCGAAGTGCAGCTGAGACGTATCTTGTAGCATGCACTGCCTCAGAGGATATGAGCTGGCCGGTGATCAGGTCCATGGAGAATCCACTCAATGCAAGGTCTTCTGTCTCAATCAGGACTTTGCCGGGCAGATCCTGCAGTTTAACCTTTGCTCGCAGGTCTATAGCTCCGCCCAACGCGGTAACGCCCGAGACGACAGCATGCTCTCCAAAAAGGATGATCTTGCCGGGAGCCGAGGCCGTTGTCATAAGAGACCCCCCTCAGGTGAAGACAATCGCTCCGTATCCGACTACCTGGCCATAATCGCCACTGACGTCTCCGCTGGTAGCATAACGGAGCAGTTTGCCGCTGACACTTCCCATCTCCGCTGCGGCTGTGATAGTTGCGGCTATCGGCCCGTAGCCACATGCTGTCGCATCATAGCGAGAAACTCTGGCATAGAGCTCCGGGACATCCATGTTCAAAATGGCCTCTATCAATTGGGCATCCACCTTTCGTGCGGTCTCTTGAGGCTCATAATGAGTGAAATCGCTGCTGGCAATCACGGTGCAATTCCGCTTCAGCTTGCGAATGGCCAGAGCTAGCTCCCGACCTACCTCTACCGCCGTTTCTTCATCCTGCATTCCCATGGAGATAGGAAGAATCTTGAATTCCTGAAAACGTGCCTGAAGAAATGGGATCTGGACCTCAATGGAATGTTCTTGCTGGTGAGCGATCTCATCCTGGTCGATAATCGTCCCTTCCAGGGCCCGGGCCAGCTCCAGATCCGGCTGAACGATTCCGAGAGGCGTACTCCATGAATCACGAGAGAGAGCCACTGGCGTTCCGAGTCCGTGATGATTGGGCCCCAGAATCACATAGGTTTCTCTTTTCGGGAGGCGAGAATAGACCTCACCGGCAACAGCACCCGAATAGATATATCCCGCATGTGGTACCACGCACCCCAAGACCGGCATCTCTTCCGCCCGTGGCATCATATCTTCCAGCTGATGCTTCAGCTCCGCTGCATTGCCTGGATAGAACTGACCTGCAACAGCCGGAAGGCGCATGGATCAAAACTCCATCTCGAAGTCCGAGATAGTATATTTGAAGCGATCTTCTTCGCCGCGCTCGCGCAAGACCTGACGGGCCAAGAGCCAGTAGATAAGCGTTAGAGCCTTTCTGCCCTTGTTGTTGGTGGGTATCACCAGGTCAACATTGGAGGTCATATTGTTGGTATCGCATAGAGCGATTACCGGTATGCCTACATCCACACCTTCATTGATCGCCTGGGCATCGCCGCTGGGGTCTGTGGTTAAGAGAACATCCGGTTCAATGAAGCCCCGGAAGGCCGGATTGGTCAGTGTATTGGGCACGAACCTGCCTACATTCGCGCTGGCACCGATGGCCTTGGCGAACATGGTGGCCGGCCTCTGGCCGTACTGCCTGGCAGAAACGACCAGTATGTTTGCCGGGTCGTACTTGGACAGGAATTTGGCAGCCAGACGGATGCGCTTGTCTGTGGACTGAACATCCAGGACATAGAGCCCGTCCGTCCTCACCCTATAAATGTAGGGCATCATGTCATTTGTTTTCTGCTGAGTACCTATGTGCACGCCCGCTGCGAGGTACTCGTCGATTGGTATGAGAGTCTCATATTCTCCCGCTACCGTTATCACCTCATCTTCTTCCAACTAATTCACCTACCTAAATTGCGATCGCGTTTTACAGTGATGGGAATTACGCCCAGTTTCATCTCTTCAAGCGCTATTTCGAGAGGGTCGGTTAAACTGGTATCGATCAACACTGGAGCGCCCATGAAAACTTGTAAAGCCCGTGCTCCTACAATGCGCGCACGTTCATATCTGGTATATTTCTCGCCCTTCAAATAGACACCTCAAAAGGAAGAGTATGATGGGGTTGCTGAGATTCGAACTCAGGTCACAGCGTCCCGAACGCTGTAGGATGGACCAGGCTACCCTACAACCCCCTTCTACTGGTACCGCCTTAGCGTTTCCACTATCTCCACATGAGAAAGAAGCATGCGCCTGCAGCAGTATTTTTCTATTCCCAAGTCATCCAAGACTTTGCCGGGAGGCTCGGTCTTGACGCGCTCCCGGTATTCCTCCCAGACATGGGAGATCACTTTGCCACAGGAAAAGCACCTGACTGGAATCAAGCCGTTTCACCTGTAGGACTTCTGGTACTTAGACCTTGCACCGAGTCCACCGAACTTTTTCCTCTCCTTATGTCGATGATCGCTGACAAGGAGATTTCGGTCATATTCGGAGAAGGCCTCTTTTAATGCGGTATCCCCGGTCCATTCCACAATGCCTTTGGCAATTGCAGTGCGGACGGCATCTGTCTGGCCCATTGTCCCGCCACCGCTCACCACGACATCGATATTCATCCCTTTGATCAGATCTCCCGCGATCTGAACGGGTTCCTGAATCTTGAGTCTGGCCAACCGGGGCTCATGGATATCAAGGGGCACTTTGTTGATGCGAACTATGCCCTTTCCTTCCTTCAGAGTGGCCCTTGCAGTTGCCGTCTTCTTCTTTCCCGAGGTATTAATTATCTTCATAGCGAACCTCTCAGAAGTTTGCTCCGAGCCTCTTGCTCAAGGCGCCAAGCTCGATATATTTGTTATTGCTCTCGGTTCTCATCTTCGCAGCATCAGGCTGCTCCAATGGCAATCCCTTTAGTTCTCGAGGGATGCCCACGTACGTCTTGAGCCGGGAGAATGCATCTCGTCCCCTTCTCATCTTGTGGGGAAGCATGCCTCGTACTGTCCTCTTGAGAATCATCTCCGGTCTGCGGGGGAAGTAGGGACCTCTCTCCTTATGACCACGGGCCCTTGTGTGGCCGTAATCTCCGAAAATGTAATCTTTTCCGCCGGTAATGAGGACCTTTTCAGCATTGACAATCTTGACCTCTTCGCCAGCCAAGAGGCTCTTGGCGGTTACACTAGCCAGGCGTCCCAGGACCAATCCAGTTGCATCTACTACTATCATCGCCTCACCTCAAAATCTTTATGCCTGATCCCTTGGGGTGCTCTTGCACCAGCTTTTCGATTAGCAAGCACTTACCGCCGGCTCCTTTGATCTTGGACATGGCCTGGCTGCTAAAATTGAGTGCGGCTACTGTAACACTATGTTCCAGATCGCCAGAGGCCAGAACTTTACCCGCCACAAGGACCGTATCATTAGGCTGGGTGTGCCTGTTGATCTTGCTGAGGTTAACAGCAGCGTAGTTGCGACTGGGCTTCTCCAGTCTCTTGGCAATATCACGCCAGAGAGGAGCGCCGTTCTCGCGAGAGGCCGCCTTAAGATCGCCGATAAGGCGGGCTATTCTTGGATTTGTCTTCTCAAATGTCATTTAAATCCTCCGCATGGCCTCAATAGGGCCGACTCACGCGCCAAGCGCGCGTTCGAACCTGTCGGTTCATGCGCCCAGGGCATCTTATCCCTGTGCGGAATATGTAGATCGATAATGCGCCAGTATTTAAGGGTTTGCCAAAGCGGAAAGCGACAGAGCGAATACTTCGAAGAGATCAATTGTCGAAGAGGAGCCAATTCCCGAGGCAACAGCTCGAGCCCACGGGTCAAAGCCATAGGTCGAAGACAAAAGTAAGATATAAATATACCGATGAAAACTCCCTATAAATTAAATTGAAGTTAAACGGGCGAAGTTAAATGATCGACCTCACCAACATCGCACTTATAGTCTGCGTAGCTCTGGGTTTTGCCCTGGGGATCTTGAGCGGCCTTACTCCTGGATTGCATCTGAACAACTTCGCCGCTATGCTTCTTGCATTGTCGCCCAGTCTCATGAACCTGGGTCTGACGCCTTATGAGATCGCCTCGATCATCCTTGCCGCCAGCATCTCTCAAACCTTCTTCGACGCTATCCCGGCGATATTTCTAGGCGCGCCGGACTCCGAAACCGCTCTTACCGTTCTTCCAGGCCAGAAGCTTATGCTGGAGGGACGCGGCATCGAGGCGATTCGCCTGTCTGCCCTGGGAAGTGCGGGCTCGATCATTTTAGCCCTCCTTCTGGTCGCACCTCTATCCTGGGTCGTCTCCAACTACTACGATTATCTAACTAAGTACGTGGGAGTTCTTCTACTCGCAGTCGTCCTGATGATGATCAAGTCCGAACGAGGACCCGTGATCGACGGTCAAGGCTCGCTTGTGCACTGGAAGTACAAGGCCATCGCTTGTCTGCTCTTTCTGACCAGCGGCTTGCTGGGCGTCTTCGCCTTCGATCACGAGAGCATGATCAATTCACCACTGGGCCTGGAGCCACAGGTGCTACTTCCTCTGCTCTCGGGAATCTTTGGCGCGTCGTCTCTGCTGCTGAGCCTATCAACAGATACGGAGATTCCCGAGCAAGAGGAGAGCAGGATCAAGATACCAGGCCATTCTTTAGTCAAGGCGATATTCGCCGGCAGCCTCGGAGGCTCCGTCGTGGCCTGGATTCCCGGAGTCTCACCCTCTGTCGCCTCCATCGCGGCGCGTTTGGGCGCGCAGCCCTCAGCGGAGGAGTTCCTGGTATCCATCGCCGGAGTAAACTCCGCCAATGCTCTCTTCTCGCTGGTGGCACTCTATGTAATAGACAAGCCCCGCAGTGGAGCCGCGGCTGCAATTCAGCAGCTTCTGACTCTGGATCAGAGCATAGTGGTGCAGATGATAATAATGATCGTAATTGTGGCCGCTGCATCCTACCTGGCTTGCATCGGTGCCGCGCGCCTGGCAGCACGAACCCTATTCCGACTCAATTATAGATGGCTATGCCTGATCGTATTGACCTTCCTGGTGGCCATGACCTATGCATTCACCGGGTTCTTCGGGCTTTTCATCTTTTTTATCTCCACAGTGGTGGGCCTGATTGCACCCGTGGCCGGTATCCACAAAACGCACGCCATGGGGGTGCTGATGCTGCCATTGATTGTGAGATACATTTAGT